>Ga0208497_1000237_pt1 | contig 28536 bp, 41 predicted proteins | sample CryBogCBE25Aug07_FD_184555 | JGI IMG/M metagenome (GOLD analysis project Ga0208497, IMG submission 184555) | Freshwater microbial communities from Crystal Bog, Wisconsin, USA - CBE25Aug07 (SPAdes) | ecosystem: Environmental > Aquatic > Freshwater > Lake | place: Crystal Bog, Wisconsin, USA...
TGGGTTTTCTTCTACCAGCGTTTCAAGCATGGCGTAAGAAACTTCAAGGGAACCTAGGACCATCTTCAGTTCATCTTCGTTTAGTTGGATGTGGAACTGCATTGTAGAATTTGACATTATTTTATCTTCTTTGTTAGTACGGCCTTTAATGTGCCCTTTTGAAAAATACCTGCTTTTACTGCTTTGTTCCACTTATAGGCAAAGACGCCTACCGCAATAAAAAACATTGCTGGGAACAAGAATACTAGTAGCATTACCATTAGTCTACCTGCTCTTTCTGGGTATTTTTACCCACTTAAAAAGTACCAGTCTATCCGCGATTTGTCAAGTACCATGACTATAAAGATACTTTAGTCAAAACCCTTGAAAAATGCGGGTATCCGCTGGGGGTACTTTTGATACGATATGTGCTATCAGAACTGCAATTACTTGCGAATGTCTGTAATAATAATCAGTGCTTCGTAGTAAGCCTGTGCAAAACCTGCGTCGTATTCGGTATCGCGTTGCTGTGCCAATTTCATATGGTGTTCAGCCTGATTTCGGATTCGTTCGTAGGCAAGGTCAAGTTTCTTTCCCATGTTATGATTTCCTTTATTGGCGTTAAAAGGTGTGCTGATACACCCACCCGATTTGGGTCATCATTGTAGGTTGTGCCAAGTTCCCACAATTCACCTGCGTATCCCCCGCCTAAAACGCGAACGGTGGTTTCAGGATTTTTACTGCGACTAACGCAATAGGTACAGTCGCACCCATATTGTACAGCCAGTTTAGATTCTGCCCATAAAACAAGGCGATTTTTTTCGGCGTCCTTTTTGTCAACTGGCATCTTGTTAGCACTTCGACGCCATTTGATTTCAAGTTCGGTGTTTTTCCACATCCCATCAGGTAATTCGCAATATTGCTTATGGTCTTTAACATCCCATATGCCTGCGTAGCAGTAAGCACCTATTAAACGGCATGTACCAATTTCCGCCGCCGCCGAATGAATATCCGCGGCAAGGTTTGACATATGTAGGGAAGCAGGGTCGTATGAAAGACGGTCTTTTTTGTTCCTGTTTTCACGGGTACGTCCAGAACCGACCGCGCGGGCAAGTTCTTCTTCCCACGGGTAAAGCGTTGTCCATAACGCTTCTTGCTGTAGCCTTTCAACGCCCATAAAACAAGTGTACCATAAAAGAAGTAGCCCTGCCAGTGCTTAAAAACACCGGCAGGGCTACTTCCCGTTGAAAGGAGGTAAAACAAATGAATAGAAGGTGGGCTATTCGTTTTTAAGTATAGCAGTTTGAAGTAACACCCTGTCAAGGTGATAATGTTACTTTATGGACTATTTTTTTGAAGAAAATGATTGGGCTGTTGCCCTTTATGAAAAGCGTGGTCGCGCCTATACAGAAGTAGGGGTATTTTTTGAAGGTCAACTTTCCCGCGACACCGCCTTTGAACTTTTTGCCGGTATGACCAGCGCTGTTCCAACCCTTCAGGCAGTACAACGCGCCTTGGAAGTGGAAGAAAACGAACCTGACGTTCCAACCCCTGAATACGAAGTACGCCTTATAGACGGCAAGCGTATCGTGGCTACAATTTTGTGGGATTCTGCTTCTATGGAAGCCTGTAAGGCCGACCATAAAATTCGCAACAGAAGGGTCTATCGTGTGGTCACGGAAATTCAACTGTACGACGATGACCTAGAAATGGATTCGGAAGAATGGGATTGGGAAGAACTTTCGGAAACCGGCAGAATTACCGTTCTTGAAATTAAGCCGAAAATCTGATAAGATTGAATTCTTCAGTGAAAGGAAGGAAAAATGGAAGACTTTGATTCTTCGGAAGTGTGGCGTGCAAACGCAATAATCGAAAAAGCCCAGCGCAACGACCAAGACGTAGTTGGTGAACTGGTTAGCCATATGGTTAGCCGTAAGTTGATTGAAAGCCTTACTGGCAAGGAAGTCGTCTTAGACAAAAAGGTTAAAAAGCGTAATCTTGAACAAGAAATGGATGACTGGTCACGTATTAACGCCAGTCTTGAATTGACAACGACTGAAATTCAGTCAATGCTTGATATATCCTACGCAGAAGCACTAAAAATCGTTAAAAACAACGATTATTTTGTTGCTGTAAAACGCGGTGTTTACCGTGTTCGTGACGGAAAAGCGGAACGCGAAGAAGCAAAGAAGTCTAAGTAATACAACCAGACTAAATGCTTGACATTAGGACAAAGGCACTTTAACCTAATAACGTTCTACCATGACTTATACCCTTACTTGTAAGTGCATGGTCCCGCGGTAGGTTCTTCCACTTTCCTACCTGCGGTGTGGGGATAGGCAGATTTAGAGGAACGTTCATGTGTCTGTCCCCACTGTTACAAAGCAAAAGGCCCCCTGCGCAAAGCAAGGGGCCTTTTGTTAGTTTGACTCTTAATCAACAATATCTGCGTCAATAATTCCCGACGCCCAACTTGGTTCCATATCGCCACCAAGTTCGGTCATTCTTTCAGCGAACATGTTTCGCGCTGCTTCAATTTGACTTTCGGACAACTTTAAATCCTTGCTTAAAATAATTGCCATGAAAGCAGCACCAACTAAATTGGCTTGATGTTCTTCAAGTTCGATAACGCGCTTGCGAAGGTCATACTTAAGCATGAATTCAAGTGCGCCTTGATAACGTTCCCATGCACGTTCGACTACTTCGATAAGGGCACGAACGTGTTCCACACCAGCCTTGTCGGTTACTTCCAAAATACCATTTAGTTCGTCAAGTTTTTCTTCTAGCACCACCGACCAAGTTTTCATCTTGGAAGCAAGTAGGTACGCTTCAACTTCTGGCGGACCCATTGGTTCTGGTTCACCCAAGCGTTCGGTTAGTGTTTGTAATTCTTTGTTCATAACCTTACGAACTGCACCCCTAGTGTGTTTAAGGCTATTGCCTAAGTGCCACTTACAAGTGCCTTCGCCAAGGTGGTCTGTTCCCATTCCAGCGGTCTTGTTGCAAAAACGTTCCATGCCAAGTTCTTTAAGGTTCTTGTTACGTAAACGTGCGCCACATTTTCCTGGAAGTGGTTCAGCAACACCAGGAATTTTTTCTTCCGGAAAGTGTTGCGACCAAAGTTCTTCATCTGTCATTTTATGCCTTTAGGTAAAAGAAGAACGTTCTATTTACTTTTTCGCCAACGGCAGAATTGTTTGTTTTCTGGTATACGTAAAAATATTTCATACAAGTTCTTCCTGTTTGTGTTCACTAGGCCAATAGTATTCAAGGTCATCTGGAACGCCGGGAAAGTATTGTGCGTAGTGGTCTGGTAATTTTCTAAGCAAGTTGCTTTGGTGCGAACGATGGAATTCTTCGTTGCCAACCCAGTCTGGCTTTACAATGCGAAGTTCAGCATTAAAATTGTCTAGCAGTGCAAAAGACTTTTCTAAACAAGTGTCTTTGTAACCACGACTAGTCCATTCTTTGCAGATTGCAACTTGGTATTCAAGCAGTGAAAGAACGTGTCCAACCCACATTTTTACGGCGGGGTGATTCTTCCAACCGTATTCTGGCATTGTCAACGCTTTAAGTACTTGCAAGTTTTCAACGCGTTGCTTGCCTAGTCGTTTCATGTCCAATACTGACGCTGATTTTTCAAAATCTGCATATGGTAAAAAAGTTTGCATCTTAAGCCACCCTAATATCTTTGTTTTCACGCTTCTGCGTCTTATTAACAACATTATGCGCTTTACGGCATGCTTCGCAAGTCGGCACTCCTTGACGGCGATGCTGGTTATACCCACGATTAGTTCCGTGTTGAATTGCAGAACCAAAGTGACCGTTCATTTCTTCAATGTTTTCAGGTAATTTGGCTGGAATTGGTATGCCAAATTCCTTGCGCAATTTTTCACGTTGTTTTTCTGTTGTTCCCGACCAAAAACCAAACACTTCATATTTCAATGCGTGTTCATAACATTCTTTTGCAACAGGGCAATTTTCACATAAGTCTTGCATTTTTGTTGTAGGTCTTCCAGAAAAAAAGTTTTCGTCTGTGCCCCGACAAGCACCTAATTTTACCCATGTGTCCATTACTGTTCGAACCACCAATCCGGCAGTTCCCATTCGGAAGGTGTACCTAGTCTGACAATTGTTGCGCATGGGTCGCTTCCTTCTTCCCATGCACGGTCTTCTGTTTCGTGTGTTGGCACGCCATCATGCGTTGCGCAAACAACACCACTACAAAAACCATTTTCGATTCCATACTTAAGCCATTCATCAAAATTCATTGTTTCCCCTTTTCATTATTTACCAACCACGTCCGCAACCATATTGGTCTGGCACATAATCTGGTATTCCTGCTGCTGCTTGTATTTTTCTTGCGATAAAAACTTGTTGCTGTGGACTTGCTAAGTACAATGCACCAAACAAAGACAACCCGCCGTATTTAACCCAGTTCACTTCGGTGATACCTAAACCACCTGAATAAATTGGACCACGTACATGCCAGTTGCCACCCTGTTCACACTGCGCAACCTTTTCCCACTTAGCCACAATATCATCAGATACCAATGGTAGTGGAACAGTCGTAACCGTTGTTGACGGATTAATCAACGAAGGTGGTGAAACTGGTGGTGCAGAAAGTGAAGCAGGATTCCATGAAGTTCCTGTATCAAGTGTTGTTACAGTGCTTTCATTTGACGAAGCCGCGCTGTTGCTTGGCAGTGCCGAACCAAAAATAAAACTACTACAAGATAAAAGAACAATAGATAGGTATTTCATTTAGCCTTTTCTACTTCGACCCGCAGTAAAGATTTTTTACTGGGCCTGCGACAAACGGGGAGTATTTAATTGCTACTTCCACGGCATCGCTTAGTTCATTTGGGCCTATTTCTTGACAACCTTCTAAGTAGCCAAGTGAATAGGGGGAACCACTACCAATCGCCAAAAACGGCGAATCCACCTCAACTGCCGAAAAGTCATTTTGAATAATGACCAACGGACGGTTAGGCCAAGCACAAAGAATTTCTGTATCTTTCACAGAATCATCTTCACCCTTGATTTCTTTAAGCATACCAACGATGGTTTCAGGGGTACACTTTCTTTTTTCCAATTTGGAAAGCAGATTTATAATACGCCAAGAACCAGCGGCACCAATAATGCCGTTACCGGCATGAATGAATGCTTTTGGTGTTGACGAAATAAGGACGGCATCTTCATCGCCCACGGCAGAATCGAAGGCCATCCCACAACTTACTTCATTTGTATAAGCAACTACTACTGTCATGCTGTAGGAACACCTCCATCCCAACTTCCTTCGACCAACCAAGTTCGGTCACGCATAATGCGGTCGGGCCATGATACACCAGATAGACGGTCACCACGAAAACGCTTTACATGAAGCATTGTTGGGTCACGGTCGTCTTTGTACAAAGATATACCAATTTCAGGCCACGCCATCCAACGCTGGGAACCCATAGGTGAAAGTTCACGCTTTTCACCTGACTTACCCTTGGCCGCGTGGTGTTCCATGATTAATGCAAAACCATACTTGGTTCGCAACGTGTCAAGAATTGCCATCGCTTCATCAGCACTGTCTTCGTAAGATTCGCTTGCACCGCGTCGGTACATCTTATAGATAGGGCCAATGCAAACAAGTTCCGGTCTGAATGCAGCAATTTCACGTTGAATTTCTGCGCGGTCAGAAAGGTTTCTGATTTCAATACCACCGGGGCGTCTGAAAAACTTAATGCGTTCAGGGTCAAACGTTTTCTTTTCGTTATCAATTCCGAATTCGCGGGTCTTAAGCATGTCCATGAATGGAATGGCTGTTTGCGTAATTGCCTGCGTAGGGTTTTCAAGGTCAATGATAAGAACGCGAACCGGCTTGATACGTTGGTGACTAAATGGGTGATACCCTTGCGAAGCGGACATTCCAATCGTACGAAGAAGAAGTGACTTACCCGCACCTTCTTCAGCAACAACAATAGTTCTGTAGTCGCTGTGCATCATTCCAGGGATTACAACCGGTGCAATGGCTTCTGAATTAGCGGCAAGTTCGTACACCGTCATTGCTTCTGGACCACCTGCGTGAATGTTGCCAACACCGTTAACGGTCTTTTCAACTTTCTTAGCCTGTTCGTATGGGTCTTCGCCGTTTCGGATATTATCTACTGCACCGCCAAGTTCCCGCATCAACTTACGTGCAACTGAATGCTTGTAAATGATAGAAGCGTAATTAAACGCACCAGCAGACGAAGGTGTGTTAAGTACCATTGCCATAAGCATTGGTACAACTTCGCTGTTGTTCAACTTTGCGGAAACTGTAGTCGTGTCAACAACCACGCCTTCACCCATCAAGTTTGCAATGGCACTAAAAATCTGACCGTGCAAAGGACGATAAAAATCTTCCGCACGAACAACATCAATACCAATCAACGCCGCTTCGGGTGACAAAATCATTGCACCCAGTAAAGATTCTTCAGCCACCATGTCATATGGTGCCGGTTTGTTATCCTGTTCCACCTTTTACCCGTCCCTTACACTTCAACTAAATATCTACGGCGACCACTTGCTGTATCAAGTTCAAACGGTCGGCCTTGCGCGTCAATCAACTGACCACGACTATTGATAGGTCTACTATAGCCGTTCTTGGCGGGGTTAATGTTTGTTTTACCACCGTCGTAATCATCATACAATGCGCACGCTTTCTTTTCTTCGCCAGAAAGTTCGTATGCATACGTAGAAGTACTTGGCAGGTAGTCGCGCCACCTATCGTTCGGGCCAAAAAAAGTTTGCGCGTGTAACGTAAATCTTTCTTCCTGACCGGTGCGTTCCAACGCGTAATTTTTTGTAGCGGTCATAAGTTCTTCGTGTGTCGCGCCACGCTTCCTTGCAGTGCAGTACGCCTTGGCAGAACCTGACTTGTTTACCTTACGTGGGTACAACTTCCACAGGGATTCAAAGTCATCATCGTAAGAATTACGCTTCTTCTTTTCCGAAGAAGTATCTTTCTTTAATGTTCTTTCTATTAATGTTCTTTCATGTTGTAGGAGATTGGCGGCTAGGGTAGGGTCGTTTTGACGGCTACCTAGGGGTGTTTTAGCGGCTACCCCCTCCGAAGTTAGCGGCCACAAGTAGTAGAAATTACTGGTGTAAGAACCATCTTCACGGTGCCTACGGACTGTAGAAATAGCACCAATTTCAACTAATTCCTTGACAGAAGCATCAACCCTGTCAACGGAACAGTGCATTCGTTCAGCCAATAGCCTTCGCGAAGGCCAAGCGGCTTCGTTGCTACCTACATAACGGCTAAGTACACTAAAAAGACGGACTGAATATGGGCTAATTTCGGCGTCCAAAATCCATTCCGGGATGGTCGCATACCTGTATCCATGTATGCCTACGGTTTCGGTCACTTGGACAACCCCCGTTCAGCAAGGTCTTTAATAAGCCCACCCATAACACTGTCTCCTTCCTCAACATCCACACCATCGGTAACTGCGTTAACTACCTTCTTCTTATTTTCAAGCAGGTTATAGATAGTTTCATCAATAGTCTGCTGTGCAAGAAGGTACCACGCGGTAGCACCGTGCATATCGTTAGCACGGGCGTAACAACGGCTGACGCACTGTTCGTGAATGGCTGGGGTCCAGCCAAGTTCACAAAACACTACATCACTTGCGGCGGTCAATGTCAAGCCTTCGGAAGCGGCTGTCATATTAGCAATAAAAACACGGCAATCTGGGTCGCTTTGGAACTTATCAACTGCGGCCATACGGTCGTCGGCGGATACACCACCACGGATTTTGACTGCAACTGACTTGTAGCGGTCAAACAATTTTTCTACAAATTCGATGTGTTCAGCAAAGACAATTACTTTTTCGCCGTCACCTGATTCAAGGAAGTTGTCCAGCCACGCTGTAATGCTGTCGTACTTAATCTTAGATACGGCATCACGTAGCGCAGTAATTTTGACAAGATTTTCGGCGCGGGCCAAAGTAATTTTTTTCTGCCAGTAGGCGTCCGTGCCATCACTACCGTCTTCTTCGGCTAGTTCCTTGGCACGGTTGGCAAAGTATTCAACTACATCACGTTCAACTTCTTGGTACCAGTTCATCTGCTTGCTGTCAATCGGCAAGTACTGGACGGCATTGCGAAGTTCCGGTAGGTCTTCGTACACGTCTTTTTTGTTGCGTCGTACGAAACACAGTTCACGAAGTTTTACATTTAGTTCGGCGGTATTAAGTGCCACGTTACGCTTCGGTGCGTAGCGGTTCTTAAATCGCCACGACCCACCAAACGACGCTAGGTGACCGACCGCTTCTAGTTGCGGGATTAATTCATCGGGTCTATTCGTAATCGGGGTACCGGTTAGTAGGATTACAAAATCCTGCGGGTCCAACGACTTCGCTAGTTGCATCACCGCACCGGTGCGCTTCACCGTCCACGATTCAATCGGTTTAATTTTTCCCGCGCCACAAGTGTTGCACCGCGTAGCGTTAGAACGCACGGCTGTATTACACAACGGGCACTTCGTCTTCTTCACACCATTTTTTATGGCGTGGGATTCATCCACGATTAACGAATTAAAACCATGCCTAAGCATGTCACCATTACGTTCATAGCAAATGTCATAATTAACAATGATTACATCTGTTTCTTCTATGGTTTCAGACTTAGTTCCACTAAGGATGGAAACCCTTAATTTTGGGAAAAATTTTTGAATTTCCCGCTGCCAATTAAATTTTAATGTATTAGGACATACAACTACTACTGGGTAAGCATTTTCCGAAGCGACGGTGGCTATTGCTTGTGCAGTCTTACCAAGACCGGGCTGGTCACCGATGATGCCCTTACGCACCTTCTTCATGTAGGCGACGCCCGCCTTTTGATACGGCATAAGGGGTAGCGCAATGTCGGGGATTTCTATTTCCGCGTCCAACGACATAGACGCTTCACGCATGTCCATGTTGTTCTGAAGTACTTCAATTGCCTTTTCTTCAAGCATCTTGGAAATACTTAGGTTGTATTCAACCGCAAAATTCACCGCTTCGTACATGCTGGTAATGGCGCAACGCCATTCCTTGTGGTTAGCGTTCCACTTGACCCCAGGGATAAACATACGGATGGCTTCAATCATCCTAGGGTTGTAGTCAAAGCAAATAACTATTTCATCGCCGTCAACGGTAACCTGGAAGTGATTACGCGTGGAATTTGTGAAATATTTCCCATCGTCAGCACTAATGACTTCCTTGGGCATGCGGATATTCCACTTTTCGGCAAGCATTTTAAGTGCCGGAATTTGTGAAACTGGGAATACGTTGACTTTTTGTTCAGAATCCCAGCGACGGCCTTCGATTTGGCGACAGTCTTCCACAAAGGCTTCGGAATACCTTGCCCTTACGAAAACTTCTTCTTTGTCGACCCACGCTATGTTCAGTGTACTGAACGACGACATAAATTGGTTCATGGGTCAAAGGCTATCGTAAAAAAATCCCCCTGTCAAGTTGAATTTGAACATGGGTTCGTGTATAGTGTTGTTCTAACCGATAGGAGAACAAGTGGCAAAGAAAACGGCTACCCCAGAATTGCAAGCAATTATGGATGAAATCAATAAGCAGTTCGGTGCTGGGGCAATTATGCGCCTTAACAGTAGCGAAGTGCTTCCGGTGGAAGTTATTTCCACGGGCATTCTACCCCTAGACATGGCCTTGGGTGCCGGTGGTCTTCCAAAGGGCAGGATTGTGGAATTTTACGGACCGCCTTCAAGCGGTAAATCAACCCTTGCAATGCACGCTGTTGCTGAGGCCCAGGCTTTGGGTCTAACTTGCGCTTACGTTGACGCAGAACACGCTTTAGACCCCGTATACGCCAAAGCAGTGGGTGTCAACCTGGACGAATTATTGCTATCCCAGCCAAGTACGGCTGAAGAAGGTCTTGAAATTGCACTTCGACTGGTGGAAAGTGGCAAAATTGCCATGGTTGTCATTGATTCAGTGGCCGCTTTGGTTCCCCGAGCCGAAATTGAGGGCGAAATGGGCGACCACCATGTTGGCCTTCAGCCACGATTGATGGGTCAGGCACTGCGAAAATTGACAGGGGTCGTATCAAAAACGGGAACCATTGTCATTTTCATTAACCAATTGCGTGAATCCATTGGAAAAATGTACGGTCCTAGCGAATACACCCCTGGCGGAAAGGCTTTGCCCTATTACGCTTCGGTACGCCTAGATGTTCGCCGTATTCAGACCATTAAGAAGGGCGAAGATGCTACTGCTAACCGAACCCGTGTAAAGGTAGTAAAAAATAAAATAGCAGCCCCCTTCAAGCAGGCTGAATTTGACCTTGAATACGGTGTCGGTGTTCCAAAAGTAAATGCACTTTTGGACTGTGCCGTAGATGTTGGTATTTTCCAAGCACGCGGTGCATGGATTTACTATGATGGCGAACAGTTTGCAAACGGTAGGAATAAGGCCATTGAAAAAATCAAGGCTACCGAAGGTTTGTACGAAGAAATTTACAAGCGCGTTCTTGCTATGTCAGGAACCTTAACCTTGGAAGGGTTGCAAGTTGAAGACGCCGAATAAGAACGAAAAAAACGCAAAACTTGCGAACGAACGAACAGTTGTTCAAGCAGTAAAATTGTGGTACACTGAACATAACTACGGTCCAAGTTACCGTGATTTGTCAAAGAATACAGGTCTTTCAGTTGGAACTGTGTTCGCGGCTTGTCAGGAACTACGGTCTTTAGGTATCCTGACTTTTGAGGATAAGGTAGCAAGAACAATCAAGTTGAAGGAAGACAAATGAAAAAGGTAAAAGTAATTCCCGTTTGGGACATGTCAGAAAGCGAATGGCTTGAAGCACGCAAGGGTGGTATCGGTGGTTCTGATGCTGGTACCGTTGTTGGCGTTAACAAGTACAAGTCACCCTATGCACTCTGGTCAGAAAAGACTGGTGCAGTAGAGGCAGATTCCGTTGGAAATGAAGCCACCAAGTGGGGTCACCGCCTAGAACGTGTTGTTGCAGAAGCGTATGCGGAAGATTACAACAAGGCTGTTGTTGAGTGGCCTGTCATTCTTTGGTCAGAAGAACCTGGCCAAGAATTCATGTTTGCCAACCTTGACTTCCTTATTGTTGAACCAAGCGAAAAATTTCCTGCTGGTCAGGTAACGATGTGGCGTGAAGAATCAGAACCAAGTGACAATGTTCACGGAATTCTTGAAGTCAAAACCGCTGGTATTGCAAGCCCAGGAAATCCTGCGGCTTGGGCAAACAATCAGGTTCCACAGTCATACATGTTGCAGGGTTATCACTACGGAATTGTTACTGGTTATACCAACATTACATTTGCCGCACTTGTTGGCGGACACGGACTTCAGGTTCGTGAAATGGAATGGGACGACCAGTTGGCGGAAAACGTTGTAATTATGGAATCCCAGTTTTGGGACCTTATTCAAACTGGCGTTGCACCTGAAACCGATGGTAGCGATGCCACAGAATCTGCGCTTAGTGCCCGCTATCCACGCCATGAAGTTGGCAAAGGGTTTGAAGGCGGTTCACAACTTAAAGAACTTTGGGAAGAATTCACCGAAGCAAAGGTGAATGCTGATGAAACCGACAAAGCAAGGAAGGCCTTACGTGCCCGAATCCTAGAACTTGTTGGTGATGCAGAATACGCCACTGTTAACGGTGAAGTCATTCTTTCTTACAAAGCAAGCAAGGATGTTGAAACCCTTGACACCGACCGCTTAAAGCGTGAAGCACCTGAAGTGTTTGAACAATTTAAGAAAACACGTCCCGGCCCAAGAACTTTGCGTGCAGCGAAGTAGGTTCTTGACAAGTGACAAAAACACCTGTACAATATTTAAACCTTTAAGAAAGGAAGGTAAATATGAAAAGTGAATCAATCAACGAATTGGCTATGGCACTTGTTAGCGCACAGGCAGAATTTTCTGCCGTGCCCAAGGATTCCGTAAACCCATTCTTCAAAAGTAAGTACGCAGGATTGCCCGAAGTTGTGAAACACACAGCACCGATTTTGTCTAAGCATGGTCTTGCGGTTAGTCAATTCATCGATTCAAGTGGTGACAATGACACGCTAACCACTTACTTGTTGCACACGTCAGGTCAATACATTTCACATGAAATGCGTTTGCACCTAGTAAAGAATGACCCTCAAGCCCAGGGCTCGGCGGTCACCTATGCACGAAGGTATTCCTACATGTCATGCCTTGGTATTGTTGCCGATGACGATGACGATGGAAACTTTGCAACACAAGCAACACAGCAATCTGCACCAGCACCTAAAGCGAAGGCTTCACAACCTAGTCTTAGTGCCACAGTTGCTAGCAAAGCAGCAAGTGGAAAGATGGCAACCGAAGGAATGACCCGAATGATTTGGGCTATTTCACACACCGGCCTTGGCTGGGATGACCTTCAGATGTACGATTCACTTGACAAAATTGTTGGACACCCTGTAACGGGATTGGCCGACCTTACATTCGATGAAGCAAAAGCAGTAATCGACAACCTGAAGTCACTTCAGGGGACTAACTAGAAAGGAATCGTAATGGATTCATCAATCACAGTAACGGGTAACTTAACCCGTGAACCAGAATTGAAGTTTGGCGATAGTGGAATGGCACGCGTGCGTTTTGGTCTTGCATCAACACGCCGTGTTAAGGACCGCGAAACCACTTCCTTCTACGATGTTGTTTGCTTCGGCAAGACAGCAGAAAACGTAAACGAATCACTTCAAAAGGGTGCTGGTGTTGTTGTAACTGGTCGTCTTGAAGTTCGTGATTACGAAAAGAAGGACGGAACAAAGGGAACAATTGCTGAAATCGTTGCTGACGATGTTGGTGCATTGCTTCGCTTTGCCACTGTATCAATCACCAAGAATGTTAAGAACGATGCCCCTGCTTTTGCTGGCGTAAGTAAGTCGGAATACGAAGCGTTCTAATGTCTGACAAAAACTATTACTCCGTTCCGCTTAGTTACTTGCATATAGAAGAAACAATGCGTCATGCCATGAATCAAATGGAAGACCTTACGAAAGACTTTGCAGTAACAGCGGACGAGTATGGTTTTGCAGAATCTGCCTTTAAAGTTGCTTTTGCTAAGAATCGTCTTATGGCAAGAGTCGATGGTGATTACGAAGGTAAAAAAGTAACTGCTGACCTTGCCGATGACATTGCAACCGTTCAAACAGAAGCAGAACGAATTGCCATGGAAAGCGCGAAGGCTAAGCACGATGCAACACGTCAGGCATTAATGTCTGTACGAAGCCGTTTAGAAGCACTTAGAAGTCTTATGGCTTCCTACCGAGAAAGTGGTAACTAATGTCTTACGACAACGAAATTAATGAATACGTCACGGAACTTGAAAAGACTGTAGTAACTTTGGGCGAAAAGGTTGAACACCTGGAAGCAAAAATAAAAGAATACAAACGCCTTATTTCAATTCTTGACACACAACAACAACACGTAGACCTGTAAGTGGAAAGGCGAAAGCCCCTTAAATCAAAAAAGGGACTTATTAGCAGAACAACAATACATGCACGCACCACTTTAAAAAGCAAAAAAGGACTGAAAGCGACTAAATCGCTACAGCCCCGTTCTGAAAAAATGAAAAAGATATACGAAAAGCGTTCCAAATTTGTGGAACGTTTTTTACGTGAACACCCTAATTGCAATGCAAAATGGGATAGTAAATGTACCGGTCGTTCGGTAGATGTTCACGAAATTCTTCCGCGCGGTGTTGGCGGAAAAATTATTGATTCAGACGAATCAAATTTTATGGCGGTATGTCGTTACTGTCATACTATGATTACAGACAACCCTAAAGAAGCACACGAAAGAGGACTTAGAAAATGGTCATGGGAAGAATAACCCGAAGCACAATCGAAACACATCAGGTCACCTTTGTCCTTTTTAAGCAAAAATATGACATTACTTGTAATTGCGGATTTAGGGACCGTGTTGAAAGTCGTAACATGGCATTTTCTAAATCGCACGAACACATTGCTTCAATGTACCGCGATAGTCAATGACCGCTGAATTCAATTTCCAAGATTACGTAACCGCTGAATTCATTAGCCTGTTCCAAAAAAGTCAACCTTCTTTCTACAAAGAAGCAGGTTGTCGTGACCTTGGTTTTCAAACATTTTTTCCTGGTCGCGGAAAGTCTAAACAGATTAGATACGCAATTACAATTTGCGAAAAATGTCCAGTGCGTTTTGAATGTCTTGAATACGCAATGAAAGAAAACATTGAATACGGTGTTTGGGGTGGTTCAACACCAGAAGAACGTCAGGACTGGAAAACCAGCCTAGTAACAATGGAAGAACTATGGTCAAACCTAAATCTAAAATAAAGAAACTTTTGCTTCTTCTTCTCTTTGCTTTTTTAGTTCTCTAGAACGCGCATAGTAAGAAGTATCGTACCTGCAGGTTAAATGAACCGTATCAAGGTCACGATAGCGTTCATCGGTGTTTGATTGTGGGCATAAATCACCACAGACAATACAAGCCATCCACCTAATGCCCTTGTAGAATTCCTTGTACTTTTTAACCATTTTGCGAACGTGTTCTACGTTCTGCGGTTCTTTGTTTTTCTTCATTAAAGGATTTGAAGGTCAGACCAACCAAATGGTCCACAACCTTCACCTACAAGAAGCGTAAGCATTCCTGGTGGGCAATTGCTACCAGAAGTACTAGTAAACCAATGTGAACCACCGTCAGCAGCAGGTGACATAAAAACCTGTCGCCCTGTAGCATTTGATGCTACAAAGTGGTGAAGGTGACCGCAAAAAAGAATGTCGGCATTAGAAATCGGTTGACGGCCCATTGCTTGTCCAAGCCACCAGGATTCAATTTTTCCAATGCTACCATTGGTCTTAATCCAGTTCTTGCTTCCGCCATTTCGGAAACTGTGACCGTGCGCAAAACCACAAACAACACCAGAAATGTTTAGTGTCATGGTAAGGTCATCGGCAATAGCGCCAAGTGGAATTTCTACATTGTCATAACGTTCTGGGTTGTGACTAATGATTTCTGCAATGCCATCAAAGATAGCAAGGTCATCATTGTCCGTCCATGTAGTGTATGCCTTACCCATAGCATTTCGGTTTTCACCGTGGTTACCAGGTACTGCACCAAGGACAACGTTGTAGCCTTCATCAACCATAAGGTCAACAAAGCGCATAACAAGTCGTCGCGCTAAACGCATTTGTTCGCGTCGGTCTAAGTCTATATTGGCGGTTTGCATTGCATAGTGGCCTGAACATTGTTCAATAAGGTCACCCAATCCAACGCCGTAAACAGTGTTGATTTCGTAACCAATCTTCTTAAGGTCACGTAGTCGATATACAAGTCGGTCTTGAAAGGAAATGATGCGTTCTGCAATCATTGGGCTTCCGCCACCTTCATTTTTGCCAGCCTGCCAGTCACTTAAAAGTACAAGCATCGATACATCGCCAGTTGGTTTTGTTGATTTGCCTGGTTTCTTCTTTGCAACTGTTTTGCAAAGTTCGGTTAGGTCTTCCGGTTCAACTGCTTTTGGTTCAAGGCGATGGCGATAAAATTCGCTAACATCAATTTTGTTTTTACTCACAACAGCACGTTCCTCGTCTGTGTTCGGACAGCGTGGTCCTTTTCACTTTAAATCCCCATTCGCCCAATACGCGCATAATTTCTACGGTTTGGATTTCTTCGTTGGAGTACGCTAATGCAGCGTTTAGTTTTTCACGTTGTACATCAGATAGGTCCAAAGAACCAATGACGCAACGTTTAATGCGAAAAAATTCTGTTAAATCCGGCTTTGCCATACCTGCTCCTTTAACTTCCATTTCAAGAAAGTTTATACGAACAAGTGTTTAAAGTCAAGTTTTAACCCATGTCGAAGGTTGGCTTTAGGACAACTAATTCACCCATGGCGCGTACCTTCGTTTTTGTGTAATCGTGATTAACGGCATCACTAGGTTCACCCATGAAAGAATAAACCCAAACGCCATCAGCGTACAAAGAAGTGTCAATGCTGGCAACATAAAGACCCAGGCCAAGACGCTTAATAGTGTCTGTTGGGTCACCAACGTTGTAGGTGTAGGTCCAAACATATTGCTGTGAACCGTTAGTTTGGAAGCCAAAAGTAACAATATCGGGGTCAACGTAAGTAACGTTATCTGCTGCCGTAAAGGCGGTAGATGTGAAGAACTGGATAGTTGTTCCCTGGACGTAGGTATTAGCAATTTTGGGTTTCATTTTATCCTACAGTTCTGGGTTTATGCCTAGGTAGTCAAGTACGTCTTCCATATTACCAACGTCAAGTACCGTAAGGGCAGCAGAAGAATCTTCAATAGACACTGAACCAGGTTGTGGCGTGTGCTTGACGGTATTTGTTCCGGCAGAAAATCCCCGTGTTTGGTCATTGAATCTATTGGTAAAAAAGGTCATTAACGTCCTTCGTTTGCCTTTCTGGCATTTTCTTCAATTTCTGCTTGCAGGTTCTTAGCAAGTGTAAGTGCGCTTGCAAGGTCAGTTGCTACGTGTCTTACTTCTACAGCACCTGGATTTGTTCCAACAGAAATAATGTAAACCTTGTAATTCTTAAGTCGCTCTACAAAGATACGTGCTGGGTCATTTGCAATTGGAAGCCAACGAAGTGAACGACGGCTCTTGTAGCCTTCCTTGTCCTTCGGAATAAACATGTACTGGAACTTTTTTGGGTCCGCAGGCTTCTTTTCGTTTACAACTTTAATTTTAAACATTTCAAGTTCCTTTTACTTGTAGGTTTTCTTTTGCCATTTACGGCGACGATACCAACCACCAGCAGCGAAGTCTTCGTTGTCGGTGTTCTTTTGACTTTCTTCGAAAACGCCCTTTTCTTCTGTTGCCTTCCAGTTTTCACGAAGGAATGGAATACATTGAATAAATGGCGTACCCTTTGGGATGATACCTTCAAAGCCATCCTTGATGTGGAAAGGAATGTTGCCTTGGTGGATTGTAAATGGTCCATCGATAACGCCAGCAACCGTTGTGAACGGAAGGTCAAAGCGGTTAATAGGATGAACCATAAGAACGCTGTAGCCTTCTGGCCAGCGAATAGCAACTTGGGTTCGCCACGTAAAGTGTTCAAGGTGGTGTCCAGCAGGTGCTGGCATTTTTCCAGTTTGTCCTGGTGGCCTATTGTGAACAGGCGCTGGTTCTTCTGCCCAACGGCAAGAAGGACCATCTTCAAGTTGTTCTACATAAATGTCTTGTGGCGTGCGATAAACGTAACCAATTGTAAGACTGTCAAGAAATGGGACGCAGTGTTTCATGGTCATTAGACCACGATTCTTTTCATCGCCTTCAACGTCACCAAGGTAACGTGGCATTTCCTTGTACCAGGTAGGAACAACTTCAAGTGCAGGTGTCAATAATCCCTTTGGTGCTTCTGGGATTGATTCAAATGCGGCTTTGTTTGTTGTTCTTTCGCCCTTAAATTTCAATTGGGGCCGCCTCTGCTACCTGCCATTTACCAAGCGGACAGTAAGCGTTAGGAAGTTTTACCTTCTCAATCATAAAGCAACCGCATTCTTTGCATTGGTTGATTTTCTTACGAAGCGATGGGCAATTTTTGCAAATAGCAAGACGTTCTGCTGCAACTTCTTCAGTCACGCGGCCAATGTTTTTATTAAGAAGGTCCCAAGGACGTGCGGCGCGTGCTTTTTGTTGTTCAGTATCTTCAATAGGTTCTACTGCAGGTGGGTATACCTGGGCTTTTGTGATAGCATCTGCTTCACCCCTTTTAAAAAGTTCCCAAGGTGTTAATTGTTGTTCGCTCATTACTGTTCCTTTAGTTAATTGGTGGAACTACATCTTCTGCAGAAGTAGAAGTAATCGGTGTTCCATCTGGGTTCAAAAACAAACCAGAAGCAGCATCATACTTTGATTCGCCAGGAATAAGTTTAAGTCCAGTAGTTTTTACAATTATTGGATTGCTAAGAAGAATTGCTGCAAAACGGTCTTGTGTGTAAATTGTGTCTTGCGCAATGCCGTCAAGAACAAAAGTAATTGCGTGTGGTGGCAATTCAGTTGGCATTTGTGGCATTTGTGGTTCTGATGGAATTGGTTGGTCTGACATATAATTATCCTAGCAGTGCTATGTTACCGATTGCTGGAACCGGTATTGTTGTGTTATCTGGGTTTACAAGTTCATTTTTTGATGCATCGTATTTGGTGTCACCAATTATGATTTTTCTTTCAATTCCAGTTACATTTACAAGTGTGGCATTATTTGTAAGGAACCTATAAAAATCATCATCAATTCCCATAATGTCTACAACATCATTTTCTATGATGCATGCTAAATAGTGCATAACACCTGAATCTGGTGAACCGTAGGCAGCGACTACATCTGGTTTTGGTGCTGGAAGCGTATTTTTTTCTTCGGTTTCTTCCTTAGTGAACAGTTTGGTTGCTGAATCATAAGTTGTTTGGTTGGGAACTAACTGTTCTTCAATGCCCGTAACACAAACAAACTTAGGATTACTCATCATCCAAGCAAACATACGGTCTGTTGCACCAATAATCTGAACAACAAAATTGTTGTTTACAATGCCAACAAAGTGCGTTGCGGCATCAGATGAATTTGAAGTTTGGTCTGACATAAGATTTCCTTAATTTGCCTTAAATGGGCCCACGGTGGTACCCTGAGAATAACCGCCTGGGGTCATAATTATACCAACACCATCACCCTTTTGTCCAGTATTTGTTGTATTTACTGTGCCAAGTGACGTTGTTCCAGCAGTATCGCTGTAACCAGTTGCAGTTGCTGAATTTCCAGAAGTTGTAATGCTTATTGCGTTAATAGCAGGGGTTGTTGAATAACCTGTGGATAAAGTGTTACTGACAACGGTTGAAATACTTCCGGCAACATTACTAATAATGTTAAGCAACCAGTTGTAGTTTGTTCCGCTTCCAGTGTATGGTCCAAAGTATCCTGGACCCGCCAAAACAACGCTGCAACATGGACTGGAAACACATGTTGAACCAGAATTACAAGTTGCACTGTATTTGCAGGTGCTAGGTGTGTATGATTGTCCACAACTTGTTGCCGAAATACAATATCCGGCGCTATATGTTGTGCCGCAACTTGAACTTGCTACGCAGGTGTTAGTACTACCATAACAACAGGTTGAAAAGTAGGCACCACAGTGCGACGAAGCAGAACAGTGGTTAGAACCCGTGCAGCAGGCATTATAAACCCCTGCATATTTACCTGATGCACCACACCTTGACGAAGCGGCGCATGTGTTTGAACCGCTGCAGCAAGCACTGTAAAAAGAACCGCAATATCCGGAAGCAGCACAAGTGTTTGCATGTGTGCAACATGAATTGAAAGTACCGGCGTAGTAAGAAGAAGGAACATATGTGCAACATGCTTTATATGTTCCGCCGTAATACGATGCGGGGGAACCAGTGCAACAAGAACTTGGTGAACCAGCGTAATAATTAGTACTACAACAAGAATTAGATTGACATGTGTAGTAGTAACCATAGTAGTAATACGTGTAGTAATACGTACCAGTGGTTCCGGTTGTGGTAACAGCCCACCAGTTGTTTGCGTCGGTTTGCCAGAAAAGAATTCCCGAACCTTGCGATGCGGATTGAATGCTTGCGGTTACGTTCTGGTTGTACGGTGTTGTTGCAAAAGGGTATGAAGATGCTGCCGTTGATGTAACAGCAGTTCCACCGTTTGAATACCACGTTCCGTTTACGGCAGTCCAAACATTTCCGGTATCTGCATTCTTAAGAACACCAGAAGTTACGCGTGAAAAACTATCACGAATACCAATTCCAAATTGACTGACAAAACCTGAAGCCTTGTCTGAAAGTCCCCCAAAGGTATCTAGTAAAGGCATTAGAACTTCACCAAACTTGCTAGTGTTGTGTATGTGTTTGCACCAGTTTTGATGATGCTAAACGAATAAATGTCAAGACCACTTGGGTTTCCAGAAGAAGGAGCACTACCACCCTGCCAGTATGGCGAAATGGTAGTTCCGTCAATCTGAACAGACGTGCAGTAATATGCAGTTGTTCCTTGCGTGGTTATAATTGTTACGTTGATTGACTGACCAGTTGACAAAAGTGTGTTTAATGTCTGACCCGACGTTGAAGCAAAGTTAAAGATAAAGTTGCTTGTTGCAGTCGCGGTGTTAAGGTAAAGTGAACCATTCGTAGTAAGGTAAATAGTGTTAGCGCTTGAAGCGTAGGCGGTTGCAACAATGTTTGCTGTTTCAAGCGGCCCAACAAGAACTGGGTTGGTTGAAAGAACACTTGAACCCGTACCAGTTGAACTTGTTACACCAGTTCCACCGTTAGCAACCGCAAGTGTTCCTGAAGTTACGTGTGCGACGCTAGTTACTGTTGGGCTAGTAGCAGTTCCACCAAGGTCACCGGCAAGTTGTACAATTCCCTGCGCACCAGTTGTGGCACCCGTAGGAATTTGACCAAATGCAGCGGCGTCTGTAGAAGCAGTACCGTTAGCAAGACCAGTAATCTTCTGACTGTTCATAGCCAAGGTGCCATTAATGGTTGTGTTTCCAGACGCACTAATTGTCATTGCATCAGTAGTTGAACTATTTACAACAAAGTGAATTGGCTTTGAACCGTATGTACCAATTGCAAGGTCAGTAGTTGCCGATGCAACATAAACCGTTCCGGGGGTGTTAAATGCACCTGAACCTTGGAAACCAGAACTGTTAATACCAATTTCACCAAAGTTAGTTGTTGAACTACCTTGGTCATTAGAAATGTTGAAGTTGGCACTAGCCTGTGAACCGGCGCTGGTGTTCTGAATAATTACTTGGGTGTAGTTGTTAATGCTTTCCGCGGTTGATTGCAGAATGTTAACGTCGGAATATCCAAGTGTTGCCCCAACTTGAACCGTACCAACATTTGCGGAAACAGTGTTGGAAGGTGCAGTTGTAAATGCGGCGGTTGTACCTGAAAGGCTACCTGAAAGCGTTCCACCAGATGTTGGAAGTTTTGTACCGTCCAATGGTGCCGCAGTGGTGATTGAAGTTACACGACCCTTGGCATCAGTGGTAATAATTGGAACAGCCGTAGCACCACCCTGGGTACCTTGTGTACCAACAGATGCAAGTGTTATTGCACCAGAGCCAGCAAGTGTGGCGTCACCAGATAGTGATTGAATACCCCATTGTGAACCGTTGTAGATAATTGCTTGTCCAGATGATGCTGGGTTGTTTCCAACCAAAGCACCCTGAATGTAGTTTTGTGGACCAGCGGCACCTTGATAGCCTTGGTTACCCTGATAGCCTTGAGGTCCTTGCGAACCGGTAGCACCCTGTGAACCAGTAGTACCTTGATTTCCTTGGAATCCTTGGTACCCTTGTGGTCCTTGTGAACCCGTGGCACCTTGTGAACCCTGAGCACCAGTATTTCCCTGTGGCCCTTGGAAGCCTTGATTTCCCTGAAATCCTTGGTACCCTTGTGGTCCTTGTGCACCGGTTGTACCTTGTGCACCAGTGGAACCTTGGGCTCCTGTTGAACCCTGACTTCCGGTGGGGCCCTGAGCACCCGTTGAACCTTGTGAACCAGTAGAACCCTGAGCACCTGTTGAGCCTTGCGCCCCTGTGGTTCCTTGGAAACCTTGGTTACCTTGCGTTCCCTGGCTTCCAGTAGCACCTGTAGAGCCCTGTGAGCCTGTTGCTCCTTGGTAACCCTGTGTACCCTGGGCACCTGTAGAACCTTGCGCACCGGTAGAACCTTGAACACCTTGGAATCCCTGATTACCTTGCGTTCCTTGAAAGCCTTGGTTTCCTTGCGCACCAGTAGAACCAGTAGAGCCTTGTGAACCTTGTGCTCCTGTTACACCTTGATAACCCTGCGAGCCTTGCGTTCCAGTTGCACCCTGGTATCCCTGGTTGCCTTGTGCACCAGTAGTTCCCTGCGCACCGGTTGAACCTTGGTAACCCTGGTTTCCTTGATTGCCTTGGTATCCCTGTGCACCTTGAATACCTTGGTATGCAAGTTGTGAAACACGAATAACCGCAGAACTAGCGGCGGGAACGGGGGAAGCAGCAGCAGTAGCGTTTAAAAATAGGCTTGTGGTGTCACCATTCCAGAACACTTCGTAGTAGTCACCAGCAGTGGCGTTTACTTGCCAAGTCCATGTTGTAATGGTAGGTGTGTTAGAAGTGCACTGTGAGTCAAAGGCGGTTGATACGGCAGTTGTACCGTTTTTTACAAGCCAGAAATTTGCGGTGTGGGTTCCAGGACCGGTAAGTGCTAATTGTCCAACAAAGTCAATTAGGTATGTACCTGTAACAGGCATAACCACACCGGTGTTGTATGTTCCGTTGCTGTGTAATGTAACACCGTAGTTGATGTTTGTTGAGTCGTAGCGTACTGCTTCGCCACCAGTTGTGGCGTTTTGGTCTATTGTTGAAAAAAACGAACCATAGTTGGTAATTACTCCACCGGCACCTTGTGTACCTTGGAATCCTTGGGCACCAATACCGGCAGTTTCGGTGAAAAGAATTGGGTCTGTGCCAATCTTGATTGCACCATCTGTGTTTGAACCGTCAGCGTATTGTGTCCAAGTTGTGTTTGCGTAAGTGGTTCCGTTAATTACGAATACGTAGTCACCAGATTCAACTTGTCCAAGAATGTGGTTGTCGTAGTCTGTGGCGCGAGTGAACTGGTATTTGCTACCTGGTGCACCAATGCTTGTTACGGTGTAGATACCGTTTTCAAGACTGCTTGTGCGACCTGTAAATAGAATACGATTACCGACAGAAAGCGTTTGTCCGTCAATTGTGCCAAGTGCGCCGTTTGAAATTGCAGTAATAGTTGCGCCAACACCTGTACCATTTTCTGCGTCGGCAGAACCATTTGCATAGATAGCAGGAAGTTGATTTGTGTAAACAACCTTTACAGCGGCGTGTGCGTTAGCGGCACTAGCGGCACCCTGATTACCTTGGTATCCTTGGTACCCTTGATTACCTTGGAAACCTTGATTTCCTTGGTACCCCTGGTTGCCCTGCGTTCCCTGAAAGCCTTGATTACCTTGTGGACCCTGATTGCCCTGATAGCCTTGCGCCCCTGTGGAACCTTGGCTACCTTGTGAACCTGTTGTTCCAGTGTTTCCCTGGTATCCTTGATTACCTTGGAACCCTTGTGTTCCTTGGCTACCTGTTGAACCCTGTGAGCCTGTAGAACCTTGGTTTCCTTGATTGCCCTGGAATCCTTGATTACCCTGCGAGCCTGTTGAACCTTGGGAACCTGTTGAACCTTGTACGCCTTGGTATCCTTGGTATCCCTGATTGCCTTGGAAACCTTGTACTCCTTGGTTGCCTGTTGAACCCTGTGAACCAGTTGAACCTTGAGAACCCTGTGAGCCCTGTGCGCCGGTAGAGCCCTGAGAACCAGTTGAACCTTGTGAACCAGTGTCACCTTGAAAACCTTGATATCCTCTATTACCTTGAAAACCTTGCGCACCCTGTGCGCCAGTTGAGCCTTGAGAGCCCGTGGAGCCTTGTGCCCCAGTAGAACCCTGCGCTCCAGTATCACCTTGGAATCCTTGTGTTCCTTGGGCACCAGTATTTCCTTGTGGGCCTTGTGCGCCTGTATTACCGGTATATCCCTGGTATCCTTGCGTTCCCTGGAAACCTTGGTTTCCTTGGGCACCAGTGGCACCTGTAGTGCCCTGTGCGCCATCGTATCCCTGGAACCCTTGGTAACCTTGATTACCCTGTGTTCCTTGCGCACCGGTTTCGCCTTGAAAGCCTTGGTATCCTTGCGGGCCTTGCGGGCCTACGTTACCAGTATTGCCTTTAGCACCAGTTACGCCCTGCGTTCCCTGGTTTCCTTGAAAGCCTTGTGTACCTTGGTTTCCTTGAAACCCTTGATTTCCCTGGGTACCCTGATTACCCTGGAAACCCTGGGCGCCAACAATGGCAGTCTGCCAACTGCTTCCATTCCAGTATTTTAATTGTGCCATAATGGTGCCTTAAATTAGTCGTTTAATTTTAACCATTGGGTTGGTATAATGTCAACCAATAGGTGAATTCTGTCTTCGGTTCCCCTGTTCCAAACACTGTGGAACCTGGTGTTATTTATTTCCCAGCACTCGCCGGGTTGCATGTGAATTGTTGTGTCGCCAACTTGAAATCCAACTTTTTGATTGGTAATGATTGCTATGTGATGACGACGACCGATTTTTAAATATTCCCCACCATCGCTGTGGGGTTCGATGGTTTTTCCAGCGGCCAGTTTAATAAAAAGGCAACGGCCAACTTTGCCATCGTGAATTTCTTCAAGTCTTTTAATTATTGGATTTACAAGTTCCAAAAGTTCTGGTTTATCGCATTTTAATTCTGGCTTGTAAACGTAACCAGGTTTCCAGTCCATGTCGTAAGAATAAACAAAGTAGGTATTTGTGTGCTTGTGAATTGGATAAAGTTCTTGCCTGCTAGTGTCAATGAACCATTCTGATTCAAATTCACGGACGTATTCTACAATTTTGCTAACATCAAAATCGTCGTGACGTTTGAATTCAAAGTCTTCAAGTTCCTTGGAACCGGCAAAAAAAGGAATTGCTTCCTCCACTTGCTTTTCCATGTATTGTTCCCAAACACTCTTTTCAGACATTGATATTCTTTAGAACTAGGTTGACTTCTTCTTCAATTGTTAATCCATTGGTAATTCGAACACCCTTGAAGCATATTGGGTCTTGCCACAAAGTGTTAGTGTCTTCATAACGACTGGTTTTAATTCGGTCAACCCAAACAAGAATATCTGGTTCTCCAAAAGCCAACCTTGTTTCAAAAGTTGGACAAACAAAATCAACGATAACGTTGTGACCTTGTTTGTTTATAAGTTTTGCCATTTCACCAAGTCGTCGTGATTGTTCTATTCGTCCGGCTTCTGAAAAATCTAAGTCCGAATTTATAGTTGCACGAACTTCGTCAGCATTTAAATGAATTGCTTTTAAACGGTCGTTAAGTGCTATAGCAAGTGCCGTTTTTCCAGCACCAGGTAAACCTATGATTTGTATAATCATTGTCCACCATTCCAAAAAAGGTCATCATTAAAGTAAATGCTGCAATCAATTGGACTAAGATAATAAAGCGTTTCAATTTCTTCTTGGTTTAATTTATTAAAAAGAATTTCTGAATCAACGTTTTTGTTATGGTCCCTGCTTTTGTCAAGAATTCTTTGTTTTCTTTGATTGTTGGGAAAATCGGAATAAATCTTTTCTACAGCATTTTTTGCTGTTTCGGGATTCATTTGATTGTCCCTAAGAAAAATTTCAATTGATTTAATTCGTTTTAACAGAATTTCTTCGTCAATATTATTTATGCCACGAAAAACTTTGTCCCCTGAAAAAAACATACCCCCACCGTCACCGGAAGAAAGAATATTTTTTGATTGAAAGTTAGACAAAAATGCTTTGTTTTCGTCAACCCATTCAAAAAAATCGTTAACGGTTAACTTTGATTCTGGTATTAAACCTGAACTAACAAGCCAGCAATAGTGACTAACTGTTCTTTTTGCAGGGTCGCGCCAAGAACTAATCAAGTACGTAGACTTTAATACTGGTTTCCACGCATAATGTGCTACCTTATCAAAGACAAAAATATCCCTACTAACTATGTCAATGATTTCACGTAGCACCCAATGACCACCGGCCTTTGGTATGTGTAGAAAATAAATGTGGTCTTTTTCCATAGTTCCCTCATTGCCGCGGGCCCATTACAGACCCGCGGCAACCCTAGATTTAAAACTACAGTGTAGTTGGTGTCCAAACACCACTTGTAAAGACAAGAACTTGTCCTTCAGTTGGTGCAATTGGACTAACTGGGTATCCCTGTAGTTCAGTTGAATTTGGTGGTGATGCAGTAACGGTTTCGTCAAGCCAAAGGATGTTGGTGTCCATTGGTGGAACGCCGTCATTTGACTCGTAAATACCTGGGTCACCAATGTTTCCTTGGTTTCCTTGGTATCCCTGGTTTCCTTGTGGACCTTGGTCTCCTTGGAATCCTTTTGCACCTTGGTATCCTTGGTTTCCATCATTTCCTTGGTAGCCTTGGAATCCACGTGGTCCTTGGAATCCTTGCGGTCCTTGGTCACCTTGGTATCCCTGGTTACCCATAACACCGTCGTTACCTTGGAATCCTTGGTTACCTTGGAATCCTTGTGTACCTTGTGGTACGAATACGTACCAGTCAGCGTTACTGTTGTCTGGTTCGGGGGTGCTATTTTTATTTGAATCAGGCGTAATGTAAACTGCGCCGTTGTAAGTAACTACATCATATGGTGCATAAGTAGTTCCTGCATCCCAGTCACCTTGGTAAGTAAATCCTTGTCCTTGGTATCCCTGGTAGCCTTGAGGTCCCATGTCACCTTGGAATCCTTGAGGTCCCTGGTCGCCCTGGAATCCTTGGTTTCCTTGGTCGCCCTGGAATCCCTGTGGACCATCGTTACCCTGGAATCCTTGGTCGCCTTGTGGGCCCTGGTATCCCTGTGGACCCTGGTCACCCTGGAAGCCCTGGTTTCCGTCGTTTCCTTGGAATCCCTGCGGACCCTGGTCACCTTGGAACCCTTGATTACCATCGTTACCTTGAAAGCCTTGTGGCCCTTGGTCGCCTTGGAAACCTTGCGCACCCTGAACACCAACAGCACCGTTAAGGTTTACTGTCCATGATGTGAATTCGCCAGAACCAACAACGTCACCAGGTGTGGTGCTAACGGTAAAGGCAAGTGCTCCGCCTTCTGGGTCGTATGAATCAACGGTAGCAACTACATAGTGTGTGCTGTCGTTGGCAATAACAATTTCTTGTCCAGGTGTGTATGAAAGACCTGCTGCAACTGTAATGTCGCCAGAACCGGTAGCAAGTGTGTAGTCGCTTGAACTTGTTGTAGCGTACTTGTCAGACTGTCCTTGGTAACCTTGGTAACCCTGCGGACCTTGGTCTCCCTGGAATCCCTGCGTTCCCTGGTCGCCTTGAAAACCCTGTGGACCCTGGTCACCTTGAAAACCTTGATTTCCCTGGTCTCCTTGGAATCCTTGCGTACCATCTTGTCCCTGCGAACCTTGGTATCCTTGGTATCCACGTACACCCTGTGTACCTTGGTCACCCTGAAATCCTTGAGGTCCTTGGTATCCCCGGTTTCCTTGCGTACCGTCATTACCCTGGAACCCTTGTGGTCCTTGGTCGCCCTGAAAGCCTTGTGCGCCATCTGCACCTTGGAAGCCTTGATTTCCTTGGTTTCCTTGGTCGCCCTTAGAAGCAATAAGTGACCAGTAACCTGGCTTAGAAACTGGGTTTCCGGTATTGTCAGTGTCGTTTGTGCAAACAAATGAAGAACCTTGGTATGTAACTACGTCATTAATGTAGTAGTTGTCGTTTGTTCCGTATGAACCTTGGTAGTTTAGACCTAGACCTTGAAAACCTTGTGGTCCTTGGTCACCTTGTAAGCCTTGATTTCCCTGAAATCCCTGGTCTCCTTGAAAACCTTGTGGGCCTTGGTCGCCTTGAAATCCTTGTGGACCGTCATTTCCTTGGTAACCTTGGTCACCTTGTGAACCTTGAAAACCCTGGGGTCCGTCTGCGCCTTGGAAACCTTGGTTACCCTGGTAACCCTTAGAACCCTGTGGTCCCTGGTAGCCCTGACTTCCTTGATTACCTTGTGAACCCTGCGAACCAGTGTCACCTTGTGTTCCTTGATTACCTTGGGGACCTTGGTCTCCTTGGAATCCCTGAGCACCGACTACTGCGGTAACCCAAGCGGACCCATTCCAATACTTTAATTGTGCCATAATAAATTTCCTTTGAAAGAAGTTGAATAAGCGTTTTGGCTACGCTTGGGTTACTACTGTTAGAACTGCCGTGATTTTACCATGGCATTTCAAAATGTCCAGTATTTCACTGGTTTTTACTGCATTTACTGTGTTTTGCTACCTTGCAATTTCTGTAATTTTTACGTAAAAAGCACCGTCTGCAAGAACCACTAGGTTGTCGTCCGCGGTTCCACGTTTTCCATTAACGGCAAGCGTGTATCCGGTTGTACTTCCGTTTGTGACACGCCCTGCTACTGGGAACAAAACACCACTTCTAGTTCCTCCGCCTGAGGCAGCAACAAAGATTTGATGTGTATAACCAATTTCAGCGCCGTTCCAAGTGAGGTTTACATAGAAATCGTCAGCCTGAGAACCACCGCCGTAGTTATAAACAGCGTATGCTTCAATAAAAATGTACGAACTGTTTGACTTTGGCGTGTATGTTTTTGAAGCAATAGTTGCATAGTTGGTTGAACTAGTTGAAAAGTTACTGGTAAATCCCATGTCGCTAGCGTTCCAAATGGTCATGCTAATTACTTGACCAGCAGAAGAACCATAAGTGCTTCCTTGGGCGCCCTGTGCGCCTTGGGCACCATTGGTACCATTGGTACCAGCAACCCCTTGGTTTCCTTGGGTTCCTTGTGGGCCAGTAGTTCCCTGCGGACCTTGTGCACCTTGTGGACCATTATTACCTTGTGAACCTTGATAACCAGTTGCA
>Ga0208497_1000238_pt1 | contig 28504 bp, 41 predicted proteins | sample CryBogCBE25Aug07_FD_184555 | JGI IMG/M metagenome (GOLD analysis project Ga0208497, IMG submission 184555) | Freshwater microbial communities from Crystal Bog, Wisconsin, USA - CBE25Aug07 (SPAdes) | ecosystem: Environmental > Aquatic > Freshwater > Lake | place: Crystal Bog, Wisconsin, USA...
GAATTGGCCATCTCCAAGATCGTGTCGAACGATTCGTGGGTTTTTAAGAGATGCAAATCTCCGCGAACTTTGTCCCCGTCGCGGTAGATATCCTTAATAGCACCGACTAGATCCGCGATTCCGCTGCCGTGATCAAACATGACGGGAACCCCGTCCTTAAATCCTTGCGCGGCATTTGTCACTTCATCCAAAGTCGTGTCATCGGCGATGATTGGTTCGCCCAGAAACTCGTGCCCCCTGGCGTATCCTTTGGAAATCAGTGAAACTCCACGAAGGATCCCGGCTTCGGCATCAATACGCGAATCGGTTGCTGCGGCAAAAAGGGAAAGCTTAGACATTGCTTTTTCCGGTCATGTCAAATTATGCCCCTTGTTTGCTTCCTTCCGATGCGGTCGGAGGGATTGGAGCACCGGGAGCCGGAGGGAATACGTCGGCCACTGTCAACTCAACGCCTTCTTCCTTGGAAATTTCGGCAATCAACTTTTTGCGACGGGCGGCAAAGCGGATGATATCTTCGTCCTGTTTGTCGGCATCGAGTCCTTGCAAAGCGTAATAACGATGCGGTGAAATCTGTCCGCGCAGGAAGAGGTCGCTCATCAGACGGCCATCGCGCCCGAAGTCAACACTAAGGTCAGCGGGAGGCGTGAAATCACATCTCCACCAATCGGATCCGTCCCCTGGCATCGGCAAACGACCATTCTCAATCTCGTTCCAGATCCAAAAACGCCAGAAGGGAGCCGCAAAACTCTGGATGATGATGTCCTGAATCTCTTTTACCAAAATGGAAGCTTCTTCCAGAATCCAACGTTGGTTGGCACCTCCGGCGTCTGTGGAATCGAAAAGGAACTGCGCCGATAGCCCAAGGCCAACAGCGATCTCTTCTTTCAGCGTATCTAGGAACGGCTTGATGTTGGCCGCAGGGTGGGAGTTGATCAGCGACTCCACTTTCTCTCCCGGCTTCAGTTGCGGGATGATTGACCCGTTAGTCATGGCGTCCACGGTCATCGGTTGTGAAGAACTGCTGGAAGTCCCTTTAATCAATGATGACCCGAGGCCAATGGAACCCGCTTCTGGCGAAGTAATGACCATTGCCATCGAAGCTCCGAGTTTGGCGGATTGCTTTTCAAACGCCAGATACTCGGCGATGTCTTGAAGTGTATTGGCAGCTCGCGCCAACCACGAAGGAGCGCGGGTGTAACCAAGACGATAGGCCCGGCGAACTTGGGTTAAATCATCGGCTGAAACATCCGTAAATTCATTGGATGCCGGGGCAGTAAGAACACGATATTTGATCGGACGTCCTTTTTTGTCCACCATGACGCCATCTCGCCACCCGTTTTTTTCGTCACCAATAACAGATCCGACATTCTCTCCAGGGATAAGTCGGAACATTCCGCGACCCGATTTGGAAGTCATGCGCTGCCAAAAAACATCTCCTGCGATCGCCATCTGGCGGACAAGGAGGCTTTGAGCTTGGTAAAAATTGACTCCGCCGGCAACATCAACGCCCCATGCGGCATTGGTGCAAGAATCCTGAAAAGCTTGTTCGGCCATTCTGTTCCAAGCGTCATCGGATGAACGTGCTTGAGGAATAAGCGGACCAACAAGTCGTGCGATTTTCTCAACAGCTCCTCCGGCAAGACCGGAATTGTTGTAAAGCCATTGAGCTTTCTTAATGAGTTCTTGCCGGGATCCTGCGGAAAGTTCTTTTGCCGCATCAAGCGTGGGGGAATAAACCCACATGCGCTGCGGGTTAAACCGATAAGAAGCTTCGTAGGCGGCAAAATCCGTCTTTGAATTTTCGTCTGATTTTTTAGGGCGTCCTGCTCCTTGGCGACGGCCGCCTCGGTTTGATTTTTTGATTTCGGCCATGACAGCCGAGACCTGTCAAACTAAGTGACTGCCCACGTCCTTGAATAATCTGGACGGGTTCCCAACTGGCGAGATGTGACACTTCCGTCTGAATTGTAAGGATAGTCCCCTTGCTCACGGCGAACTTCCATAATACATGCAAGGTAATCCAATCTTGGAAAAGTTACTTGACCAGATGCCGATCCTCCATCGGCTGCAGTTCCGGTAATGGTGACCTCTTCAGAGGCTCCCGTGAACACCACGTCAGAAAGGATTTGAAGCTCTTCAAGAGACTTGTACCTCAGATATGCTTTGATTCCCCCTGTGTTCGGTGACGCCATGAAAGCGTCCGCCTGTCAAAGGAAGATCAGATTTTCTCACGAAGGATTGCCCAAGCAACGCAATGAAGCTTTGTACAATCTCCAAAGTGGTCATTTTCCACTTTTTTCCAAGCATAGGGAGTGGAACGGCTGTTCTTATTTTCCAACAAGATTTGGCCAGAATGTCCGGCCAAAAAATCCCTTGATGCGTCGGTCGGAAAATGAAGAAGGGGAGGAAGCCTTTTTTGAATTCGGTCAAGGTAGAGGTGGGTCTTCCAGATATAATCCGAATAGCTGTAAAGGATTAGTCCCATGCCAGGGATGGGTGAAGCATGAAAGGGCTTGAACGTGCTCTCGGCTCCTTTACTGGGAAAAAGCAGAGAATTCGATCGACTGCATACCGAATAAGTTGTTTCGGTCATAAAGCCTGAATCGACCAATCCCGCCGAAGGGCGAACAATCGTCTGACCGTCCGGAAGAAGGTAAGACCGAGCGGAAATAAAAGATTCGGAAATCAGTTCTTCGATTTCGCTGACCTCACCCCAATCAATGACCCAACTTTCTCCAGAAAGTGTCCTGGCTTCCACGGACCAATGCGTCCTTTTGCCACCCGGATCGGCGCAAAGTGTTAAGATCGGAGCCTCTCCATTGACCACGGCTTCGGTGGGTATTTCACGTTGACGGTATCCACCGCGCAGATCGAGGATGCTTTCATCTTTTAAAGTGGTGGATCTGGCTTCAAAAGGCAGGCCTTCGTAGGTATTGCGAAAATCATGCAACCCGCCCGGCGTGGATTGCTTTTGAAGAAAGAGTTTTGCGGTTTCACCCCAAGTCATCTGGGGGGAATAGAGGCAGTTGATATGGCACGAAATATGGTCTTTGGGAGCGTAGGGATTCCCCGCGACCCACTCCCCGCGTCCCACCAATTCTCGCTGGAGTTCTTGGGGCCACAGCCCCCCGCACTCCTCGCACTGATAGCAAGCCGAGGCAGCCACTCCGTCCAGATCCCAGACCCCGTTCTCCCCGCGCAGATCGAGCGACCATTTGACCTGTTCAAATTGCAAATGTTGGCTTCGATTGCAATCGGGGCATCGGACATGGAATCGGTGTTGGGAACCGGCAAGGAAATTGATCCAGATGGCAGATGTCGGGACGGTGGGAGTCGAGACCAACACCCGCTTGCAGATGGTCCGGTAAAAGTTTGTCCTGGCAAGCGCAAGATCGAGGGAGGGGGCTTCGGTGTCGGAAGAATCTGGCCATTTGCTGACCTCGTCTGCAAAAAGATAACGGATTGGGCGGGAGGCAAGTTGGTTGGCGGAGTTGGACCCTTTAAGCGAAAGGGTGCAAGTTCGGAAAGCCATCTCGGTTTTTTTTATCATGTCCGGGTCATCCGGAAGAAGATTACGCAGCGCAGGGCAATTTCGGATCCTAGGCAACAACTCGCGTTCGCTCCAGGACTTGGCATTGTCCGCTGTGCTGGTCACATAGAGCATCGGGCCCGGCTGCTCGGCGATGGCCCACTGGATGAGATTGGCCAACAAGGTAGTCCCTCCGACTTGCGCGGACTTCACCAGGGTAATCTGGCGGATGCTTGAATCTCCAAACCAAAGATGAAGCTGCCGAAGGTAAGGGGTGAAATCGCAATTGAACCGTCCAGGGCGTGGACTGAATCGAGGGTCGAGGGTGATTTCGTTTTCTGCCCAAGTCAGCGGATCCAAGCGGTAGCGCGGCTCCCACATGGAAGCCAAATCGCTTTCCAAAGATTTAAGCGCCGGTGACATGGGAATCGCACCCCGGCATGGATCGGGAAGAAACCGCTAATTCTTTGAGGATGACATGAACCTCTTGCCGAGTGATGGCCGCGACATCGATTGAAGATTCAATTCTCGAAGCCAAGATGTCAGGAAGGTTTTCCAGAAGTTGCTTGGCCATTGCAAGATTACCAAGGATAAACTCGGAAACCTTTGAGACTTCGACCAATTTACCCGAGGCCGTGGCCAGTTTTAAGTTGTTTTCCGAAACAAGGGTCCAAAGTTTGTGCGCTTCGATTGAGGCTTTGAGCAATGTGGGAAGGGAATTCATGTCCCCACGGCCTTCAGCTTGATCGCATAATAGCGAAAGACGGGTGTGACGGATGGCAGCAGCTTCTTCCGTTTCCTCTGGAGTCATTGCTTTTGCATTGGCTTCCGGGCGCGCAAAAGAAAACGTGGACTCTTGGGCACGAGATCTTAAAAAATCTCGCCAGCGTGGGTCATCAAGGTTTCTCCAGTTGCGGACAGCACGAACGGAAACAGAGTGAACTTTGGAACACTCTTCAATTAAAGCTGACTCATGACGGGATTTCCGCATGAATTCCTTGGAATGTCAAAGGAACGGAACGGAATCAAAGAGGAACGAAAGGAAAGGGGACACTTCCCTAATGTTCTATCAACATTCTCATAAAAATCACGAAAACGGCCACTGCTGGAAGGAATATCTTTAATTAAAAGATTCCTTACCGGGGTACTTCAGGACGGTCGAATGACTTTTCCAACAGTTTTCATTTACCTACCGAACCAAAAAAATTTCAAGAATATCCCCTTTTACCGTCACACCTCCTTTAAGAATATGTAAAGAGTTATGGTTAATAGGATTGAACTTAAGGAGGTGATAAGGAGACACATTCCAATTCAGGACGGTGACCGTCCTATATTAAGCTGATTCCAATCCCCCAGTCCCTTTTTTATCACAAAAATTGGCATTTGATGACGGTGACCGTCCTGAATAATTTAATCAACCAAGGGCGCGGGACGATGGATTAAACGTAAAAACCCCGACCCAACAAACGCCAGATCGGGGTTAAAAATAAGTTATTTGATTCTAACTAACTCTCCACTTCCGTTCATTTTTGCCACCGACTCGTTCAAGCTTAATCGTTCCAAGATCCTCCCCAAAACGGAAAACCCGTCCATTGTAACGAGCGAACATCTTGGACATCTTCCCTCGGCTCGACTGGTAGATCTCGAACTCCTTGGTCTCCCGATCCACCTTCCCTTTGATCAGTTCATCAAATAGGCCACGGTGGCGACAAATCCAGATCACGTCATCGAAGCTAATCCCTTCCCGGCAGCGGAACTCCAACCCATCTTGAAAAACCCCTTCGGCCATCGCCTTCACCAAGTCACGCATATCCCCGGCATCGGGATCACCGAACTCCTCGCTCTCAGGCTTACGCAGCGGATCACCGAAGCCAGCGAACTCTACGATCCCCGCAATCACGCGAGCCCAATCATCGAAGCCAGCCAGCCTCGACGAGCATGGTGGACGCCCACCTTTATCCCAGACAACGATCAGTGACCAGAGAGCCGAAAGAATCTGGAATCGAATTTCAGGCCGTGCTAGGTACTCCGCCCCCATTGGCCGTTCGATTTTCCGCGCTTGAGGATCTGCCTCCTTTTGAAAGAGATCCACGAAGATCGAGCGACGTGCGATATCACTTGAGACCTCTGCTTGGTTTGAGGTCATCATCACCATCGTCTGCTTGGCGACCTCATACTTGGCCGACGACCCGAGCCGTCTCACTGATACGACCGATGAAGTGGAAAACTGCTCGAGGTAAGCCGAGTCCACCTTGTCCTTGATATTGTCGAAAATGATCGAGTCGCTCCCGGCCAACACCTCCGATGCCAGCACCTTCTCCAACTCCTCCTTCTCTTCAGGGAATGACCTCATCGAGGCAAACCCTCGCACGGGAATCTCCACCACCATCGCAAGCAGTGACTTACCGGCAGCTGGACCGTTTGCGTTCCAGACCACCATCGGCACTTGCGCCTGCTCCGGAAGAAGCGACACCGCAAAGCGAGTCATCATCGCGGCAATCTGGCACGAAAGCGATCTTCCCCCATCATCGGCAAAAGGGAATTCATGTAAGAGATCCTTGAGGTAATCGACAGCCACCTCTTTGGGCATCAGGTCGTAAGTCATTTGATTTGCATGTGTTTAGTTCGTGTTAATTTAGCTGAATATTTAACAGGCCTCCTTCACGAGGATCTTGGTTTCTGGGTCATATCCCGAGGTTTGAAGAGTCAGTTCGCCATTCTTAAAGATCGGCAATGGCACCCGGGAGATTCGTCGAAGGGGACGCTGGAGCTCGAGGAACTGGTGCGATGTCAGCACCGCCTCGGCCTGCATCTTGTTCATCGAGTCCGGCTCCCCCACATAGGTCGACGAGCTGTTTCCCTTCTCATCGGTATGAGCCCGCTTCACAATCTTGATCGTCCTCAAATTCTTTTCGGCATAGGTTCGGAAGCAGGCCGGGGTGAGGGGAGTCATCCGATCCGTGCGCGGCTCCAGAACAACCGGCAGCCCATCTTGCAAGAAAACTCCGTTCTGACTCATCACTTGGCCGACATCCCTGGCGAACTCACTCAGGATCCGCCCAACTCGGGGCAGTTCGATTTGAGGAAGAAAAATTTCCTCCTCTTCAGGGGAAGTAACAATCTTTTCAGTCATAGCGTGTGGGATTCTTGAGTCAGTCAAATCTTGGGAAATCGGTTTTTTCCCGACCACTACCTGTTGTGAAGGTCTCGGATCGCTTGTGCATCCCGTCGTAGTTCATCGACCATTGCGGTGAATTTCGGGTTCATGGCGATGTAAAATTGCAACCTCTCGGCAGCCGATTCCATCGCCTCAACACTTTCGGATGCGATGGCAGCCTTGGCAGCCTGCACTGCATCGCGCAGGACATCCCTTGAAGCAGGGCGATCTAAAATCCTTTCACCGAAGGGAGTGGGATTTACATAGATCAACTTTTGAAGGGCACCCTTTTCTGGACGCCACTTTTGAGGCAAGCGAGTCAGCCTGACAGCCGTCAAAGCTTTGGGATCGGCACCCATTCGGGAAAGAATCGGCTTCTGGGCGCGAGCCCACTCATCCCATTCTATTTTTGAAGATGGACCCGAGAGCGTAGCCATTGGTCCTCCTTGTCCTGGCACGCGCACCAAAGCATGAACGGAGCGACCCCCTGAGGAATAAATGGCAGCAATTGGAAGTGAAGACTTAGCCAATGCGCCCAGCCAGATGCGTGGATCCGCCTCATCCGACTCCAAAAGGGCAAATTTCCACTTCGTCACCGACTCCTCCGACCGACGCGACATCTTTCCCGTTCGAGGATTGGGATATTCTTTCCCATCGACAGGATTGGAGAGATACCACATTCCGCGATTTCCATTCGCAGGGATCGGATCGTCAGGCCAGAGAGCCTGACCTTGAGAACGATCATCGGAAAAAATCAACACCTTCTCCCCCGCATAGAGCAGCGACAGAAAATCTGCCGAACTCATCAAAGAGGGATCGGCATAGGAACGATTGGCAAACCAATTTAACCTTGGACGAAAATCTCCCGCCATGAAGGCCAGCGCATCCGGATCGAAAGCCACTTTCTCCGGAGGAGGAACGGCCTGATACTGGTAAGGATAGTTCTCCGAACGTTTGGAGTCCCCTAGCAAATATCCACTCCCCCTAGGCGAGCGCGAGTTGGCGGCAGACCGAAGCTTATAGGCCAAATCCCGATCGCTCCAAGGAGGAGCACAGCGGGAGTTGTATTCCTGCATCACCCCCATCGCCTCCGATTCGCCCAGAGCGAACCCATGAACAAGCGCCACAGCGACGGCAAAGGTCGCATCATGGCCACCAGATCCCGAGACAGCGGCATCCATTCGGGCCACATAACGCGAAGCCCGTTCTTGAATCGAAAGACTCATTTGCTTTTTTCTCCGATCCCTTTAATCGACCCGAATGAATAGCGAAAGAGATGAATCATCTTCCGATTCTTAAAGAAACGATCACACGCCCGATCGACATCCCGAAAAGAGACTCCATTCTCCCAAATCGCATACCCCGCCTCATCACCTGGTATTCTCACTTCCATGATCCTCCCATTCATCTTCGGATCGCCCTTCATGCTATTGACGGGTCGTTTTTTTAGCTTTCTTCACGGGAATCGAAGAAGGAGCGAACCGATCAAGTTCCATCTGTAGCTTGCGAAGCGCCCGCCCAAGATCCTCCAACTCCTCCGCATTGGCAAAAGCCGACTTGTCCAAGACATGCTGGGCCGCAGCGCGGATCCTCCGGATCTCCGCCAGAAGTCCGACATGGAGATCCTTCATCACAGCCACCTGATCGGAAAGTTCAGCAACAAGCGCATCCATCAGATAGCCCTCCATTCGCCACACCATTCATCCTCATTAACGGAAGGCCACAAAACTAAAGTTTTTAGGATTTCTTTATCTTCTGGAGAATAAAGAAGAGGACTTGGAGCATTCCTATGACATTCTCCCCAACTTGAGGCAGCATCATAAAAATAACGGCAACTCTTACAAACAGGGAACTTTTCCAAAGATTTTTCAGATTCTTCTTTTGCGCTAAAATCTAGGGAAAGCGTCTTTTTATCCTTTAAGATATTCTTTTCCCGACGCTGGGATTCATAGTCCTTGTTTTCCATCACTTGTTCTCCTCCAGATAAAGCAGCTTGTCGTAGACCTCCACCATCGGGCGAAGCAACTCGGCAGCCATCTTGCGTTGATCCCGACTCCAGTCGGGGATCTGGGGAGCCATCTTCCGGTGCCAGAGATCAAAGGATTGCCGGATGCCTTGGATCGTCACGATGGCAGTGGACTTATCCTTCGGGTTGAGAGTCGGCTTTTCGGTCACCTCGAGGGCCGCCAGCCCCAGATCCAGTTCGATCTGGGCTTCAGTGTCTTGGACAAACTCCTCCCCGAACTGATTTGACCCATAGTTGCGCCACTGCTTCAGCCACTGGACCGAAAGCTTCTTGGCCATCTTGATATGACGCCCGAGTTCAAAGAACTCCTGCCCACTCAACACCTCCGGAAGAGCCAACCCCTCCGGAGTAAAATAATTTTTTACGGTTAATGCATCATTCATAATTTTTTTTGTTAGTTATTTCTTTTCAACTGGACCGCCGAATAAGTCGGACGGCTCGATTCCGTCTTCCGGAACTTTGTGATGTGGAGCTGGAGCAGATCGCTGAAGCCCACGACATAGTGAGAGATCAGCGCACGGGTGCATCCTAGCTCCCGGGCCACCTCCGCCTGACTTTTAAGCCCATTGAGCTGATCGAGCCCCGCGGCAAAGGCGAGGGCATGCACCTGCACGGCCAGATTTTTCGCCCCCAGGAGAAGACCGATCACCCGACCCAGCATCTCCCAAGCCACCCCGGCCATATTCTTGCGCTCCCGTTCCTGAACCGTGATCCCCCAGCGCCCGGCGCAGGAGATCACCTCCTTCATCACCAACCAATCCACCTGCATCTTCGATGCCGGGATATTGTTTTTGATAAACCAGAAGAACTCCTCCGCCAGCTCATCAGCATCCGAGTCACACTCCGCAGCCATGTCCGGCGTGTAAGAGGCTTCCGAAGCGTCCTGACCGAAGGCCGACTCCGTATTGCGGAGGAACTGGGCCTGACCCGCCTGAGGGGAGCCTGAGATCATAGCGACACCTCCCCGGAGTCCTTCGCCTTTGAGATAAGCGTCCGTAGCCCCACCCGCATCCGATCCAACTCCACCATCACCGGTTCGACATGACCAAAAACCCGATCCAGATCCGCCGTGGAAGCATTCAGCGCCCCATAGCATTCATCACAGACCGGGATATACCCATCCGCCAACCAAAGCGCCGGGGACTTTATCGCATAGTATTGGTCGCACAAGTAGCATGATCCAAGATCGAGGTGAGGGGACTTCATCAGCGTGGACGGCAGGAAACCAAAGCAATCAGCAACATGGCTGCCAAAGTAAGGGCACAGGTGGTATCGACGCTCATTTTCCCGCCCTCCTAAGAGAGGGGTAAATCGAACTCCGAAAACGTGGAAAACTACTCCAATGGTTTAACTCCCAACTGAAAATCCTTGGAAGAATCAAATGCCAGGGATGAAAAGGTTCTGGGGTCACAAACCGACCACCATCAAAAAAAGGACGCTTTCCGACTGACCGGATCGCAGCATTGAGGCAAGAATCGGTGCTCATTTGCGAAGGCGTGATAAACGGGAAAGTCCGAGGGCGATCATCTCGGCAAACTCAATGCGACCAACCCAGAGGGTTAGACCTAAAATCAAGAAAAAGAGGGCAATCATTTTCGTATTGATAATGGGTAATGACCTAATCAATATGCGTCGTCTCTTCGTTTTCCGGGTGCATCATCCGCAGGATGGTGCGGACATAATTAGCTACTGACCGATCGGTCTCATTAGCTCGCTCTTTAATCATCAAATACAGCTCGTCAGGGACTTGCACCTGAATCATGACTTTTTTGGGTTTTTGCATGTCGTTATAGGTTCGTTGGTTATCGCCCACTATTCATGACATATATCGCAGTGCGGTTATGGGTCAGAAATAATGAACTTCTTCAAACCCTATTTTGATGATTGGAAGACGTCAATACTTTTTCTGAACTTTTTTCAATTATTTTTATTCCCTGTCTTTTAGGACTTTAGAAAGGAATCCACCACGGGACATACCTTGTTGTTGGCAATCAAATCGCTTCCAATCCTCCGGCTGCATCGAAATGGATCGGGTAATTGCTGTGCGTCCTTTTCCACCACCAGCTTTGCGTCCTGAACCGGCTCTTTTACCCCCGCGAGGCTTGCGATAAATGCGCAAAGGCGCAGCAAATCCGTCAATGACAATGCCTCCAATATGCTCGCGCCCAGATGCTCCCAAAACGAGCCTGCGGATAGTTTTCTTTTTGGGGTCTGGTATGCCGGGAACCCATATTCCTCCGGCCTCTATGGAGGTGAGGGGCTTGAGAACAATCCAATTTTCAAGACGGTTGGTGATGCGGAAAAACTGCCAATCTTTTGTGGCTTTCCCAACCTTGGAAACCACAGTCTGTCCTCGAATGTAGTCTAGTGTGTTCATGCTAAAAAGTCAGCTTGCACTTGATTTCCGTCAACTGATTATTTACTAAATGAGACCATATCAGAGAATTGGACATTTTTTAATCAAGTTAAATTCAAAAACGCATTAACCAAAAGTAAATGTAACGTTTTCAAAATTTTGTTCTTTGTAAGTCGTGGGAATAATTTGTGAGTATCTCTTTTGCATTAAATTTGATCCTGCTGAACGCTTGTTGCATGCTTTATTCATGAACTCATTTTTACTGGCGGTCACAAATCAAGAAGCGTTGGGATCAATCGCGTCAATCGGCGGAATAGTGTGGTTGCTCTGTGCGATCATTGGTTTGATCTATGTGCTTTGTCCGATTCTTTATTTGATCAGTTTTTCGCGATTAGAAAGTCAGGGGAAAAAATTGCATGAATACCAAGCTGCTCTTCTTAAAGAGATTCGAGATTCAAACAAACTTCAGCAGGAACTTTTAGCTCAATCTACGTTGGCCGCGTTTGAAATACAGAATCAGAATCACCTGACTCGGCAGCTGCTTCGGGCCTACGGGCATGAGCCCGAGGTCTAGTGTTCTATCCGGCGCCACTTGTCGCGCCAGAGAGCGTCGCTTAGGATATTGGCGTGGGAGATGACGGTTTCTTCGCTTAAATGGGGGCCGAGAAGGTGAATCACTTCATGGCAGACGGTGTCGAGCCGGTCGCGGGATCGCTGCCGAGGATCAATCTCGATCAGATTATCGCCGTGATGCGCTTGACCGACGGCCCGTTCCTTTCCGAGCTTGCGATCAATGATCTTAATCCGACGCGGGGATTTCATCCCAGTTGTTGGTCGATCTTTTCAACAATCAATGCCTGAAAGTCGCTAAGCGCATCGTGTACCTGGTCGAGGTCGTCCGTGGTGATCCGCAGCCGGAATGGTAGCTTGATTCCCTCGATCGTGACATCGAGTGAGAGCGCCCATCTGACTTTTCCCTCTTCGTCAGAAAGAATTTTCATTGGATCAATCCTCTGAAGTTGGGCGTTTGATCATGAGCATCGATTCAATAAGCGCTCTTAGTTTGATATTTTCACGCTCAAGGCATCGGGCATGCTCGAGGAGGTTTCCGGACATGCAGCCGTTGGGGAATACCAGGGCATCGGTTCGTGGAGTCGGCTCCGGGTGGGGAATCGCATCACTGACAACGCTCATGGGATCACTTAAAGAAGTTTGCCGCGATCAATGCGCCGGTTCTCCACCTCGAAGTCTTCTCCCCTAAGATTCACCACGGCAAATCCATGATTCCAGCGATTCAGCGGCATGTAGGCCGGGTGCAGATCGCAAAGGGCTCCCGCCGAGAAGCAGGTGATCATCTTTCCGCGCACGGTGGGTTCCGTGTGTTCGCTTGATTGGTGGAGGTGGCCGGTCAGGGTGCTGGCTTTGGCTTTAAGAAAGAATCCCCTCGCCGCGTTGACCGGTGCCAGGATGGCTTGGCGATATTCGTGGCCGTGCAGGATCGTCAGTCCCCCTGCCAAAATGAGACGTTTGTCGCTGACGTATTCCATGCCTCGATCGGCAAACTTCATAATGGCGGAAAATTGAAATTGGGGAATGTCGAGCAGTTCGGGGGCCTTGACCCGCATGTAGCTCATCCAGCGCTCGTCGTGGTTACCATCCTTCCAGATCAGGCGAGCCTTCGGGAATTTCTCCCGAATATAGTCGAGGAGCTGCCCGACCATTTTTAGCTCGTAGGCGGTGTCGCGTTCACGGGGGTCTTTCTCGAAGCGGGAAAGGGCGTAGAAATCGATTGTGTCGCCGTTGAGCAGGATTGTATCGATGCGGCGTTTTTTAAAGTGTGCTAGGGCGCAGGTAAGCGCGGGGTTATTATGAAAGGGGACGTGGATGTCCGAAAGAACGCCGATTCGTTCGGACCCTTCGATCACAAACGGCACAAACTGGCGTTCATCGCTGGGCGGAAGGGCCATCGGATCGTGTTGTTTCCCTTTTGGACGCACAAATTCAATCGATTTTAATTCTTTAAGCGCAAATTTACCTTTTGCTCCGCGAAAATACCTTAGTGAATTCCGAACGGCATCCAAAGAAGACCAAACTTCGGGGTGCTTTTTATAAAGCGCCTTGGCGATTGTCAGGGAACCATGATCTGAAAATCGTTCCAAAGCTTCTAATACAAGTTTTGTACCAATCGGGTTGCCGGGCATAAAATTAAGCGCAGAAGGTGTCGCGTAGGCTCTTATTCCGGTTAATCCATCCGGTGAGCCACTGCTGGCGTCCTTCGAGGGCGATGGAGTTGTAATAGGCTTGCGACTTGGCAATGACGGCCAAGGCCAAATCTTTTGATGTTGGAACTTTCCACGCAGCCGAGACCGTGTTGGCTCCGGTGATCCCGTCGAGCTCGATGCGGGCGCCGTAATCAATCAAAGCAGATTGCAAAAATCGGGAAGCACGTCCGATGCCGCAGTTCACCGCATAATTGGCGATTACTTCCCCCACCGGCATTGGCAAGGTTTCGGCCTGAGAAGGGATCCAGTATTTCTCCCGATAGGTATTGGCCACCCAGAGGGCCGTGGGCGCATCGGTGAGTCCATCGTCGCGGGAAGTCAGGCCTGCAAATGTGGTTCCGGCACCATCTCCAAGGGACTCAAATCGGATTGACCCGTCGTGATCGAGATCACATTCCCACGCCAAGATAAAATTAATCCACGAGCGGAATCGGGAAGAAAATCCCGATACATTGGAAGCCGCCAGAATGTCGGTGGGCGTCATGGATTGCTAGATGGCTGCGCAGGAGTGTTTTCAAATGGTTTGCTTGTAACCTTGGATCCAAAAGCGATGCCGCCTAGCCAGATTAGGATGTCGCGCAAGTTGGCGCTTAAGTCCTGATGGGTCAGCTCCGCGTGGATCACGACACCGCAGATCGTCAGGATGATCACGACCATCGCCCATCGCAGGGAACTGGGCGTCCCATCTTTCTCCGACATCACTTTCGAGATGTAGGAGAGCATTGCTTTCATGGGATGAAATGGGCAAGCGATGCCAGGACAATCCGTCCCACGGTATACGCAAAGAAAGCCGACACGATATAAACCCCGGCGCAAGCGACAAATGACCAAGGGGCGGGAAAGTCGCGCATGACTTCCCCTCCAAAAAGCGTCCCGACATAAAATCCGATCACGATGGCAAAAAGATAGAGGATCACGTCCCGCTGGCGGGCATTGTCACTGGCTTCCTTGTGGAACTTGTCGGTCAGGATCGTTTGTTCCTGAAGCTTTGTGGTTTGTTGGGAATAATCATTTTGGGCTTGGATCAGCGCAGCCTTTTGATCAGCGGCCAAGGCTTGCATGTGCCGGACAGTGGCCAGAATGTCTTCTTTTGAAATTTCGGCAGTTGAACCAAGGACACATGTCGATGCCGTGAACAAAAACAGCAAAACGTGTAAAGATTTTCTCATTTTTTCAACAGATCAGTGGGAGCGCAGCCAGGACTCGATTACCACGGCTTTGCCATCGAGTTGATCGCTTTCGGTGATCGCTTTGGAAATGGAATGATCAATCAGCGTCGGTTTTTTCGGTGCCGATGCGCAGGCTGAAAGGGAAAGGCAACCAAGAAGGATAAGCCACGGGATCTTCATGCTGAAGACCCGGTGTCAAAAAGGATCAGGAAGGATTTCCGTGTTTAATCGCGGCCACCTGATCCTGAAGAGTAATCACTTCGTCGCGGAGAGTGTCGAGAAGTTGAGTTTTTTGACCTGCAAAGTAGACCGAGGTTACGATCTGAATTAATACCGCCCCCACCCCGATCCGAAGCAAACTGGCATGATTGGCCGATGTCTTGCCCCGTTCCTCGACGATAGCCCGAAGCTCGGCAATATCTTCTCGGATGCACGCGATTTCGGGTTCGCTCATTTATTTTAAGCCAACGGGGTGGCCGTGGAAAGCGCCGGGGATGCCGTGGATGTTACCGGAGGTGTCACCGGGGAAGCGGCCGCAAAACGCAATGTGATCATGCCGGTTCCGTCGGGACGCACATTGAGATTGGCTGCCGTGCAGTTACTTAATGCTTGAGGAGGAGTCAGTGTGAAAAGGGGAGCCAGGACGGAAATTAACGTTTGCACATCGGCGGATTGAAGTTGAGCCGATGCGGATGTTGGAGCGGGTGCGAGCGTGATGGACATGGGAGTGAGGTGATTGCTAAGGGTTAATAAGGGTTAATTGTCAAGTTGCTTCCAAGCGGAACCATTGTATCCATAGAAATGATGAGATGACGTATCGAAATAAATTTGCCCGGCGACCGGCGATGAGGGGGCTGAAATAGAGGAAAGTTTGATTGAGTGAAACGATCCATCCCCGGTATTGGAAATTGTGGCAACACCTCCGTTAAAACTGGCAGATCGATTGGACGTTAATCGCAGCGATTCATTCCACCCTCCCGTGTAATTTGAAAAAATCAGGTCGGAAGTAATGGCATGGCCAGGGATGGCTAAACCAAAAGACGCAAACGATGTGGCATCGTCATAGTTGGGATTGTCCCAGATTTCGATGACGCCATTTCCACCAGCAATAAACAACGGATCTCCTCCCCCGACCGGGGCGCACAATTCATTGTAATGCTCCTGTCCCAGATATTCCGTGGTTTGTCCTGTTCCAATATAATTAAATCGAGCTGCTCCCGTGTAATCGACCGATGCAGAGCCTGAACCGATGTTTAGGCCTTGAAAATTCCCGGAACCATCTGATCCATTGATGGAGTAATTATTATTGCCAAACTGATTTGAAAATCCGCCTTGTCCGTCACTTCTTCCCCCATAGCCGCTGCCACTATCAAAAGTAAATGATCCATTTGGATTTATATAAAAATTACCCGAAGCAAACGATGCAGCTCCATTTTGCCCATTTATTCCCCAATTATCATTTCCATTGTTATTGTTTAATCCGCCATACGAGTCGCTTGATCCAGCTCCACTATCAAAATTTATTGTTCCATCAGATTGAACAATAAATGCTCCTGATACAAACGACGCGCTTCCATTGCTTGCATTTAATTCAATGTTTCCTTGCAGATTAAGCGACCCATCGGCCGCTATTGATAAAGAACCATTTCCACCCGCAAATAAAGCCGATCCGTCGGCATTAAGGACGATATTGCTATCAGCTCCAATGGTTAATTTATCAAACACCACATCATTGGTCGTGTTCAGCGATTGATTGTAGACCGCAGTTCCAGTTGCGCCCGTGGCTCCAGTTGCCCCTGTTGGGCCTTGGATTCCTTGAATTCCTTGAGGTCCTTGAGGTCCTTGTGAACCAGTTGCTCCCGTTGCTCCGGTTGCCCCGGTAGCACCCGCCAAGGAAGAAACTGCTATAAGGTTTGTCCAAGATGAATCCCCAACATGCTGCCATTGGATATATCCGCCTGAAACTTGAAGGTTTACGGTAGCTCCAGTTGCTCCGGTAGTTCCCGTTATACCTTGAGAACCTTGCGGTCCCGTTGGACCTTGCGGACCTGTTGCTCCGGTAGCTCCCGTCGCACCCGTCGCACCTGTCGGCCCTGTTGCGCCCGTGGCTCCTGTCAATGTAGCCACGGAAATCAGATTAACCCATGAGGAATCTCCCACATGCTGATATTGAACATATCCACCCGATACTTGAAGATTGACGGTTGGGCCGGCTGGACCTGTCGCCCCTGTTGATCCGGTAGCTCCAGTTGCTCCCGTGGATCCTTGTGGACCAGTTGCCCCTTGAATGCCGGGAGGTCCGACATTTAACGTGACAACGCCTGTGGTGTTTTGTGTTGCCGTGACAGAAATTGCGGCAGCGGGAGTAATGACTGCCGTAAAATCGTTGCTCATTGCTTAAACCGTGGATGCGCCGTTGATTGTCACCGATCCAGTGACCGGATAGAAAATTGTTCCCGTTGAAGTAACCACTTTGACGTCATGCAAAAAAGAAACTCCGGTTCCAAAAGGAATCGGCAAATTGGCCGTGACCGATCCGGCCATAAATCGGGAAATTGCTCCGGTGGTGGGAGCTGAAATTGTGATCGTAAAAGATCCCAGAATGGCATATCCCGCCGTGGAGGGGCCGCGCCGGATAACAGACGTCACCGTGGCTCCCGTCAAATTGATCGGATTGGACGATGAATCCGTCAGTGTGATTTTATCAGAAAAATCTGCCCCTTGTTGAATTGCGATATTATAGGTGGCAGCCATGTTCAAAAGTGGATGTCAAACAGAGATAAAGGCTTGCGTTCGTTGACGGAGGTGGCCTTGGCATTCACCCGAGGTCTCGTGGTAAGCTCGGTAGTGAATGATCTCTGGGTCGGTGATGGGGGCCTCCGAGGAACGGCGCTTGATATGGTCGCATGCCACGTGAGGGACGATGGCCAGATTCATCCCGGCGGGGTGCCAGCGGTGCCAACAAAGGAAGAGGTCCTGAGTCCCTCGGCCATCGTAACCGGTGAAATCGGCGTGCAAGAGAGCTTCTTTGGAAAGTAGGGTGCATCCGAGGCCACACCAATCGGTCGGAACCACAGCTCCCAGACCGATACCAGGATAAGCAAAGTCCATCCACCCACGCCGACGGTATCCCTTGGCATTGAGTTCAAAAACGCTTCCGGTGGGTGGTTTGTTTTTGATGCGTTCTCGAAGGCGTCCCAGACGCTTCATCTCGCGTTCTCCTAGCTTTTGATCCGTGCAGGATTTCAAGCGTTCCTCGCATTTGGTTAGGCAAAGTTTCAATCGGTCAGGCAAAACTCGCTCTTCTGGCAAGAAATCCTCGGCAATCGGGTTCTGATACGAGCCGAATCCCCCAAGGAAAAGCCCGTTGGGATAGGTGGCGGCTGCCACTTGGTAGTAGGGAGATCCGTCCGCCTTGGGCATCTGAAGCGTCCATTCCAAGACTCGGAGGGCATGGGCAGGCAAAATGGTGTCGCTTTCAACCACAAGGCATTGTGCAGCGCGGATCTTGCGGGCAAAGCTAAAGCAGGCCCCTTGCAACGCTGCAATGCGAAGCTGGGCGGTCTCCTTGTAGTCTTTTTCGTCTTCTTTGATCGGCAGACGGAGGACCGTGACTTTCCACCCCTCGGGAAGTTCGTTCTTGGCGATCTCCTCGGCCATTTTTCCTTCCTTGGACTCATCGGTTGCCAAGACAAAATGCGCTTCTTCGTGGTGGCCGGCGGCTGCAGCAATGGCTCGGACGCATTGAGGCCAAGCATGGAGATAAGAACGGGTGGCCGCGACGGTGATGACAAGCATGGTGGAGATCGTTGATCTCCGAGGGGTGTCAAAGGTTGCTTATAAAACGTAAGAGTAAGTCAGGGCCGCCACTGCCGGGATGACGCTTAACGTGGAATTCGCTGAATCCGCATAGCCTCCGGCATATGGGGAAAAATTCATGGGTTTGGCAGCATAAAAACCATTTACATTGGAGAAATACGATTGATTGCCACCGGCTCCCCAGAATTGCGCTTTGTTTTGAACAAAGCGTGTTGAACTTGACGAGTCCCAGACATCAAAAACTCCCGGAGGAGTGACATATCCCGTGACGTTGGCAGGGATCAAGTTGGTGACTGAGGAGGCGTAAAAACTAGCGACGGCTCCCGAGGTGCCAAAAGCAATCGAGGTTGAGCCGGTGATCGTGTTGGTGATGGTGGCCGTGGAGGTGCTGGAGACTGAGAGCGAAGTGGCCGTTGATTGAGAAGTCGCAAAAATCGTATTGCCAGAGATAGAAGTAAGGATTGAAGAGACGCTGGAAACATAGCTTCCCGATCCACTGAACGGAAAAACTCGCGGGACATTCTCATAGCCAAGATCCGAAAAACCCACTTGGAAAAAAACGGACGAAACCGTAAGCCATGCCGGAAAAGATCCTGCGGTAAAATAGGCAGCCGGGGCGGGAGTTGATCCGCCGGTCATTTGTCCTGGCAAAGCCCGAAAAGATTGTGACGTCCCTCCTCCTTTAAGTTGAGTGGTCAACTGTATTGTCGGAATGTTTGTCCGAATCGAGGCTCCGATTGCAGGAATGGGAATAAATGAAGCAGAAGTGAGAAAATATGATTCTCCACCCGTTCCATTGACGGAATCATTACTTGATCCAAGGGATCCAAAGACTATTGCCGTGGCAGAAAGGTTAGATCCTCCAGCAATCGTATCGGTCAGAGGGTAGATTAGGTTTAATCCGTTTGAATCCACATAGACCGACCCAAACGACGAGACCGCTTGTGTGGACACAAAGGGAATCAACCCCGTTTGAGACAATCCTGCCGAATAAGTCACTATTGCAGTAGGATTGGATCCAGCATAAGTGGCGGCAGTTCCTGAATAGGACGAAGAAGTCAGTGAAGAAGTCACGTCACTGAAAGCAAGTCCGGTTGGATAAGTCACGCTTGAAGTGACGCCTTGAACAAGTGAACTGGAAACAAGGTACGAAGTAATTAGCCCGCCATTATTTCTGGAATAAGTAATGGAAGAACTGACGGCAGCAAAACTTGTGGTCACCATCGACACCGAGAAACTGCTTTGAACTAATGACGAAGCAAATGTTGTTGCAATCGCCGAGGCCACGTTATTTCCCGTGGTCGTGAACGCATACGCCACTGCCGAAGAAGGCACAAAAACTATTGTGTCGGCAAATGTTTCAATCCGGCTTTTCCAAAGAGATCCGGTTCCAAACGGGTAGATTCCGGCATAAATATAGGTAGTCGTTTGCGAGCTGGAAAGAGCCGTGTAGGTATCCACGGAAAGCGTGGTCTTGCTCGATGTGGAGAGACTTGAGGCGGATCCCCAAGCGTTTGTCGTCGCCGTCGTGAATGTGTCGTAGGAAGTGACCGTAAAAGAAGTGTTGGAAGCGGCCGTGGTCCAGGTTGTCGTGTAGGCAGCCGTAGCGCGAATTGCCGAATCAATCGTGGTGGCAAAAGTGAGGGAAGTTGTGTAAACCACGGATGTGGAATACCCCGAGTATCGGATATTCCCATCAGAGTCATATCCATTAAAATCATTGACCGTCTGGTAATCCGTATAACTTGCCCCAGACGCCGAATAGTTGCCCGTGGAACTGGTTGAGCCGGAAGTAACAAAGAAAGGCGAAAATGTTTGAGCTTTGTAGACTCCGGTTCCTTGTGCATCTGACGAAGTTAATTCAACTGCTCCTGTGCCGTCAGCACCTCCGCTTGAATACCAATAATAGGTTAACGGGCTATTATATGACTCCGTGTAAGCAGAACTTGAGGTAAACGTATAAGATGGAGCTTTAGAGGAGTTAATCAAATAATTTCGGGTGTACGACTGCGTTGAAGTTCCTAAAAATGCCGAATGTAAAATTGTATAATTGGTATCACCGTTTAAGACTGTGGATGTTGTGGCGTTACCAGATCCACTTTGCAATCGCTTCCACGTTTTTTGATAGATGAAATCGTTGAGGTAAGTGTTTGAGTTGGCAACCGTGAACGTGACCGAGGCTTGAGGTGTCATGGCCTTACTCGGATTAAGATTAAGAAACCGACCAATCCCAATACGAAGTGAAGGGAAGCTGAAAAGCGGTGGGATTAGAAACCGGTACCCGCATGACTTCCTTGGGTGTGGCAGAAATCGATTGTTGCCAAAGATTTGTGTATAATCCCGAGGTAAAGGTTCCCAGGACAATGTATAGGGTGCTTGGAGCAGCTCCCACGGTAGGAATCGGAAACGATGGGACGGTTGTCACGATGGAAAGCGTGGCTGCCGTGACTTTTTGTCCCGAGGTCGTGCAAGTTGCCAAAAGATAGCTGGTCGTTGTGGAAAAGGTCAGCGTGGCAAACATGTTGGTCGGGATGAGCCCCGCAATTGTCCCTGGCTGAAATTTGCACGTGGTGGAAGTGACCCCGATAAAATCAAATGGATAAACGGATGTAGCACCTTTTACGGGAATTTGTTTTACGGAAACGCTTTGACCTCCGGTCCCGTTGGAAATGGTGACGCCCTTGCCCGGCTGGATCTGGCATTCGCGGAAGTTGGCATCAATGACCTGAGCCACCATGTCCCAACCTTGAGGGGTCAAAACTCCTCCCGAACTCATCCGTGGGATGCGTTTCATCGGTTATTGGTAGATCGAGGTGTTCCAACCTTTTTGACCGCTTGCACGGTATTCTTTGGCAATCCTCCATTTCCCATTGGAAAGGGCCGTGGCGTTCATTCCTGTGAAAAGCCAATTCCCTCCCGAGGGGAGGGTGGGTGCGTTGGTCAGTCCCGAAGCGATCTGACCAATCGTTGCAATGCTAGGAAGGGAGGATTCATCATCGGTAATGGAAAGCGTGATGGAAGGGTTCAGGTAGGTATCAATTCCCTGAGAAACAAGCGTGGCATATTGTTTGAGATTGGCAGATGATCCCGATGCCGTGGAGATCGCCACCCATCCAGTGACCGTATTAGCCGGATCGCTTTCCGCAATTTTGATGGCTTGGAGATCCGTTGAAGAAAGCGCCCATTTTCCGCCGGAGGTAAAATACGTATGCGTGACCAGCGGTTCCGTGCTGACCGATGTGTGGACTTCGTAATTATAGGTGCTTCCTGATGGAAGGGCAGGAAACCCCGTGGGATTTGTTCCCGATTCGGTTTTCCAAGTGGTCGTGTAGATTCCGTCGGAATAGGCTGTCGTGATTTCAAACGCTCCAGATCCGCTTGGAGGCACGGGTTGGGAAGAGACGTCTTGGGCAACCGTCGTGGTGATATAGGTTCCCAGACGTGCGTCAAACGTGGTGGAGGTGGATGTCGTGGCGGCCATGATCGTTGGTTAGGTGTTAAACTGAAAAAGCAAATTGTCCGGTTGGAAGATTATTGGCTGGAAGCTTGTTGTTTTTTGCTTCTTGAAGGATTTGCTGAAGCAAAGTGTTGGATCGTTTTTGTTCGGTCACAATCGGATTAGTCATTTCACCCCCAAGTTGGAAATTTCCACCACCGCCAACCCGTGCCAAAGAATCTGAAATCAATCCAAATCCCTTTCCTCCAAGTCCAAGATCACCGGAAATCGGGGAATCGCCATTTCTTGAGGCTTCTTCGTTGGCTTTATCTCGGGCGTTTTTATTCAGGGATTCCACCCATCCGGTTGGTGCAGCTAGTTTTTCAAATAGCTCGGTCATTTTATCCCGGTGTCCATTGTTGGCAGCATAGGATTCGTCCAATGCTTTTTTCATGTCGCCAAGAAAATCAGGACCGGTGCTTTTATTGGGGGTTTCCAAATAATCAAGACCTTTTGAAACGGGGCTGTTCCGCAAAGGATCGGAAACCAATGAGACGATTGCCGCCCCGGCTTTGGCATGATCCATTGTCCATTTAATCCACGCAGGAGGCTCTAAAAGGACATCCTTCATGGCGCGACCAAAAACAATCGCTGAATCTTTTAGCAATGCCGTAAAAGGAGTAATAAAAGGAAGGATAACCCCCAAAAACACTTCTTTTAAGAGTTCTCCAAGGATTTCCATGCGGTTGGTAAAATCTGTAAAGAATCCGGCAATGACATTTCCCATCTTTTCCCCCCACGAAGTAAAATCGACCCCTTCCAACCGTTTTAATGCGGCATCAATGGTGGGAAAAAGTTGTTTATCAAGACCGACAAAGATTTCTTTAAGACGATCCCAAACGTGTTCCAGATCATTCATGATCTGCTTAAACAATGCGGCATTTTCTTCAATGACTCTGGCGGCGTCGGAAAGATTTCCCGAGTTTTTGAATTCTGGAGAAGCAAAGAGACGCAAAAGTTCCGTTCCACTTCGGCCAAAGATTGCGCGGGCGGCTCCGGCTCGAGCAGCTCGGTTTTCCACCGAATCAATAGCTGCTCCTATCTTCCTTAATGCTTCATCTGGTTTTGCTTCCGCTAATTGACGAGGATCCAACCCAAGGCTTGTCAGTAATCTGGATTGTCCACCGCCGTTGACAGATGCAGCTAGGACAGCTTGCATTTTCCCAATGACTCCTGGGATCTTGTCCACTTCAAGTCCCGCATCTTTCGCGGCGAGGCGAAGCATGTAGAAGTTTCCGGCAGCGATGCCGGTTTGTTCAGCGGCTTCTTGCATTTGAGCGCCCAATTCAAGGCCGCTTTTCATTCCTTCCATGATGGCCGCCACCGATCCGATGGCTGCCACAACGCTTCCAATAGGTGCCAATAATGAACCAAAAGATTCTTTGCCCATCTTAGTGGTGGCTTCTTGGACGCTATTAGTCGCCCTTTTGAGGCTTTGCAATAGAGGCGCAATGTCCATGCCGAACACCGCAAACAATGATTCTTTAGAGGAAGCCATAAATCAGTGACGGAATGTCAATTAAATGCCGCGCACGTTGAATCCGGGGTATTTTTTGGCAATATCAGAAACTTTCTTAAAAGCTCCAGATTTTAGGTTGCGGTAAAAATACCCAGTGCGGCCATTGATGGCTTTGAGTAATGCGGCTCGACCACCGCCTTCAATCGCGGAACGGGTCATGTTTTCAATAGAAATCTGAACTTTGGAACCAGAAGTGATTTTTTGTTGATTTACTGGCGTTGCAAACGTCTGTCCGTTGATTTCCGCTTTTGCAACGTATCCCGGAACATTTTTCGGGAGTTTGATTCCAAGATTGTTTGCCAGTTTAAACCATGATTGTTTGGCGACGCCGATGCGTTTGATCAGTTCTTTGATCCGCGCATCCTTGGAAGTTACAATAAAGTTCCAAAGATCATCTTTGTAATGCCATTTCAACGGGTAGAAAGTTCCCCCGTGATAGGTTTTCCCTTTTCGGTTCCAAGTCCCTCCTTCGTTCCGAATCCATATAAAGTCTTTTGAACTTTTCATAATGGATTCTTTTGTCGCTTTGGGGGTGTTCGTAATTGTTTGAGAAAGAACGCTTCCAACTTCCGCCAAAACAATCTCTTCCATAGAAACACCCGTTAATCGGGCCATTTCGTTGATAGCCCGGTTGAAATTGGTCGTGTCAATAGTCAGTCCCGTTTTACTCATCTTCTTCTTGCGAAGTGTCAAGAAAGGCTAAGAGGTCATCAATTTGGTGCTCCGCAGGGGCAGACGGAATACATGTCCAGATGTCGTGAGATCGAAGAGCCGCATGGTAGTAGGCATTGACGCGATAAACGGGCATGCCTGTTTCAAAATCCATGATCTGCTGCTCTGTAAAGCCCCCCTCCTTGCCAAGCGTAAAAATCAGCGTGGCAAGCGAGGGAGGCTCTACAAGTTTGGGGGTGGTGTTTCCCCTGTTCCTGAACTTGGTTTTGCAACCACTTCAACGGTGGTTTCTTTTTCTAAATTGGTAACGGTGATAAACCATTTTCCCCCGGAGGCAATTTCTTGTTCGGAAAGCGATCCCACAAACTCGTCTTTATCTATAAAATAGGCTTTTTTGTTGAGCGTGTTCAAAGCGACCCGTTCAATCGGTGCTGCCACTAAATAAAGAAAAGCGTAAAGCAATTCTTCATGTTGGGTGGATTGATCAAGATGCGAAATCCAAGAAAAGATCCTGGCTAACTTTAATTTGACCGCATTGTTCCAAGGACGGACTTTTCGCCCTGCGATAATTGGTTCCTCCTGAAAAAGGCGTTCGTTGAGGGATGCCGGCTCCTCGTTGTAGAGCATGTCTTTGGTCACATCAATCATAGCTTGGAGAGAAGGGCGGCTTTCTCGGCTTCGGTAGCCTTGCCGGGAATGTAGGCTGCGCGGCCCCCGCGCTTGACCACGATGGTCGGAGTCTGGTCCCGAATGGCGTCCCGAAGTTGGGTGAGGGTCTGCTGATAGTAACGCATCCAGACAATCGGATGGTCTGGATTGGCAAAGCACCATTCGCGGTCATTCCAGCGACGGATCAACTCTTGGGTGGAAATCGTTTCGTCTTTAGTTGCGGAAAAGGTAATTTCCTTTTCTTCCATTAGCCAGACCACCGTCCGGCGGGGCTTTCCATCCAGACCTTGCTCAATCGTGTCCAGATATCCGTCTTGAGAGAGAGTTCCCCCTGCCGTGCAAGCTGCGGCGATCAAATGGGTGTTGGCGCTTTTTAAGGGAGCCTCGTGATCCGTGATCACGGAGAATTTCTTGTTGGTTTCGATCATATTAAACTGTGGAAGGCCTTAGATTAAGAAGCCGAAGGGAATCCCTTGATGGTGTACTTCCAGCTCTGGAATTCGTCGTTCTTCTCGGTCTGAGTGTAGCTGTCGCAAAGAATGACACCGCCCGTGATTGTGCTTGGGATGTTGGTGGCGATCACGCCAAGCGCCACGCTTGGATAGGTTCCGGATCCTTCCACCGTGGCCTCATAAAGCGGGTCAAACGCTGCTGCGGTTGAAAATGCTCCCGAATAATCGGTAAGCACCTTGGTCGTGACCTTGGCGCTTGTGGAAACCTTGGTGACGGTTCCGGACGTGAAGGAATTGATTCCGAGGGATGCGGTAACGGCGGACATAAAATTTAGCTCCAAGCCATGACGTCAAGCGTCGTGTCGGGATAATCGCTGTTGGATTCTTCCACCGAGACTCCGGTCACAACGGCGGTGCCGGAAGCAATCGTGGAGTTGGCGGCGGCAAGGGAAAGTCCGGCAACTCCTTTGTATTTCAAAGAAATCTTGGTCTCGGTCATTGGAAGTAAAGCGGCCTGAACCGTGACGCCGACCAAAGATTTCACCGTAACGACTTTCTTGGAGGTTTCCTTGGATGCCTCCTGAAGGACACACCCGGTGGGGGTCGTGATGAGGCTGTTAAGAGTGACGATTCCGATGGTGGCGGCCATATACAGATTTCTAAGGTGTCAAATTCTTTTATTCGCTGACGCCGATGATGGCGGTGATCTCAGCGACCCAACCGTGCTCGTGTTGGGACATTTTGGTTTCGTTAATCCAGACTCCTGCAAAGACCGCTGCGCTTGCGGAAGGCCAGTTGGTTGTTAGGTAGCTGGAAGTCAGTGCGGTTGTGCGAAGGGTCTCAAGTGTGGATGTCAGCGCGGTAAGCTGGCTGGATCCGATCAATGCCGGCGCAGCAACCTTGATGTCCACCGTCGCTTTGTAAAGGTTGACCCCTCCACCGACTCCAGCCACGTGTTCGAGCTGGGTGCAGGCAACAATGAGATTGAGATTTTCAGGAGTGAGTTCTTGGTAACTCGTTCCGGTGTAAACCGTGGTAGATGAAAAAGCCGATGCCGTAAAAGCGGTTTGAAGGGCAGATTCTACCAGGAGAGGATTCATAATTATTCGCGGACGGCTGTGACTAAGACTTCGGCTCCAAGTGCGCCGTTGCCGATTTCGGCCGTTTCAACTCGGAAAGTAAGGTTTTGATTTACTAGAAGTACGGAAGTTCCGAGCGATGGTTTGATGTAGCGGCCAATCGGCCAACGCAAGCGGATGGAGCGATTGGTTTTGAATCCTCCCATCTCCAAATCCATTTGCGGGGCAGGCGTGGAAACAAAGGCATTGAAAGTCTGCCCTCCAATCGTGATAGGAGTGCCAAGGGAATCGGCAATTTCCCCGGCGGCTTTGGCGCGGAAAGAAGCAATCAAGGCGGAGTTCACAAGGAAGTCCACCTGTCAAAGAATCCTAATGAGTCCTAAACGCAAAAAAGGAGGGCCTCGTTTCCGAGACCCCCCTCTCTATGCACACACTATTTTCCGTTAAGATTAGGCAGTGATGAACTTAAGAGCGCTGCCGTCGGCCTTTGCCGCGCCGAAGAGCACGTCGAAAGATCCGTTCAAGCTGCGGGAGCTAAGGCTGCCCCAGATGTTCATCTGGATTGCAATCCCAAGGTCAGGCACCTCGATGATCTCGCTCTGTTGGAGAAGTCCGGCAACTGCGGGATCCACGTAAGGGATCGCTGCGGCCATTGCAAGAGCTTCTGGAGAAGCCACAAAGCCGTGGATCGTCTTGGTTGTGCCGTTCAGGGCGGTGTCAGATCCACCGGTGACTGCGGTCCAGCGGTTGTTGAGCAGGATGCGATCAAACCCGTAAGCGCCGGACTTGCCAGCATCAAGGCTCATTCCTGTCTGAGGAAGGAGGTAGCTGTAATATGTGGGATCAAGCACCAGGTTGCGCTCAGAACCATTGCCGAGGGCGGCAAAAAGGGCCGGAAGTCCTGCGGTGATAAGGCTGTTGCCGATGTTGCCACCGGTGGCCGTCGTGATGGCCGTGCTGTACGCAGCCGAACCATAGTTTGCCGTGGAAAGAGGCGTAAGAGCCACGTCCATGATCGCGTTGCAAAGGGCACGAAGGTTGGCCTTCAGAACCTTTTCCAAACGGAAACCTTGGTTTAATTGTCCGGAAGTGAGTCCGAATTGAGCCGAGATGTGGTTCATCGTGACGGCGGCGTTGGTCACGGTGTCGCCCTGGCTTTCAAAGGAAGTCGGGTTGGTAACCGCAGCGGCTCCATTGTTGACAACGGCGACCTGAAGTCTGCGAAGGCCTGCACCGCTTACTACGTCGGAAGAGAAATCCGTGTTAAAGCTGTTGAGGGCGGCGAGTTTATTTTGAAGGACCGTGATGGCGCTCTGTGTGGCGACATCCACGACCAATGAACTGCTATATGAGTTGGACATGGTGTTTTAAGGTTTGGTTGACTGAATTTACTGATTACTTCCCAACCCGAGAGCTGAGAGCCGTTTCAATGGCTCGGCGGTTGGCTTGGAAAAAGGCAAGGCGTTCGGGGCCTGCGGACATTGCTTCATAGGCCTCAATAACCGAAGGGGCAGGCTGAACGTCGGTGACCACGGGGATCTCGTCGGCGGGCATGAGTCCCAAGACGGTCTTGACCGAACGATGGAGCATATTGAGTTCCACCAGTTGAGCTTCCTTAATGGCAAGGTGCGCTTTTACAGATGCAAGTTCGGTGCGAATGGATGCCAATTCCGTCCGGTTGCTGGTAAAATTTGTTTCAATATCACGGAGACGAGCCAGTTCTTCGGGCAGAACCAAGGGATTTTCGATTTTGTTTGGATCAACCTGTTCAGCAGGAATCACGGGTGGCTCCCCGACAATCAACGGGTTATTCGTTGAAATTTTTTCTTCGTTTAATTCCGTAACAGGATGAATGGAGTTTTCAATAGGTTGAGGAATTTCTTCTTCAACGTGCTCCGGAAGAATTTCTCCTTCTGTTTTTGGTTCAGGGTCTTGGTTTGCCATAAAAAGAGAAGCATTCAGCGCTGGAGCCTGAACGAGATCGCAGGAATAAAGTTCGGCAATACGAGCTGCATAGGCCACAATGTCATTGGGATCTCCGGTGACGTCGTTTGCATCTTCATCGCCATCGTCATCCGGCTCCTGATCGTTGCCCATGATTGGCTCCGGAGCATTCATAAACGAAATGGAAAGGCCAAAATTGGAGGGCATGGAATTGGCCATCTCCAAGATCGTGTCGAACGATTCGTGGGTTTTTAAGAGATGCAAATCTCCGCGAACTTTGTCCCCGTCGCGGTAGATATCCTTAATAGCACCGACTAGATCCGCGATTCCGCTGC
>Ga0208497_1000240_pt1 | contig 28346 bp, 18 predicted proteins | sample CryBogCBE25Aug07_FD_184555 | JGI IMG/M metagenome (GOLD analysis project Ga0208497, IMG submission 184555) | Freshwater microbial communities from Crystal Bog, Wisconsin, USA - CBE25Aug07 (SPAdes) | ecosystem: Environmental > Aquatic > Freshwater > Lake | place: Crystal Bog, Wisconsin, USA...
AAACCGTGGAGGAGCTACGGAAATTTTTTAGTAGGTGGGCCGTATTTATGAGGCTCTGCAATCCCTAGGTTCCTGTATTCACCCGAAATCCACATAACCTTCACGTGTGTCAACTATCCAGATCTCTTTTGACATTTTTAGTCACGTCAACTGGATGAATGACATAGCTCTCCAATCTGGGCAAAGTTGACCCAGAGAGCCGATTGGCCACCTGAACAACCAATTCGTTACTTCTTCTTGTAACCCGCTGGGCACACTGGGTTAAGTGCAGTCACCTTTTTGGTGATTGCACCCTTAAGACAAGTAATCGTCTTCATCACCGGCGGCACAGTTGTGGTTGTTGTCGTGGTTGTTGGCATAGCAAAGCTCGGTGAGGCGTAGCTCACAGAGTTTGAAAGAGCTGACGCAGCACTGCCCTTGGAGTTAATGGCCGTCACCATGAAAGTAAATGTGACATCAGGTCCGAGATTAGAAATCGGACAAGAACTTGCACCAGATACATTGCAGACGTTTCCTGCAAGAACCCCATTTATGTACATGTCGATTTGGTTATACGTAGCGAGATTTCCTGAGCTTCCAGGACTGAAAGATACTGTTGCTGATCCGTTAGTCATCACTGCGCTAACCGCTGATGGCGCAGTCGGTTTGGAATACACCATTACTTGTGTGCAAGCACTCTGCCCTGCCTGCGTCGTGGTGGTTCCAGGAGGACAGGGGGTGGCCTGCGTCGCTCCTGTCGTCGAAACATAACTGCCCGCAGGGGCGATCAGTGGAATGGCTTGTCCAGCCAATGGAACGTAAAAACCAACTGGCGAAATTGTGCACGAAGTCTGCGCGGTGTATAGCGAATAAAAACCAGGTTGGCAGTCAGTAGCTGAAGTTACGAATCCACCAGGAGAATACGTTCCCAGACCAGCCGGCGTACAAGTTCCGCTGGCGTTATAGAAACCACCCGGACATCCAGAGAATGTCCAAACACCTGTTTGATTCCTAATGTCGTTTTGGGCCACCGATAGCAAACCACCAGGAGTAGTTTGTGTGCCGCCTGAATTGGTCCACACAACACTCCAGCCTGTTTGAAAATATAGAGTCAAGTCGAAGTTGTTGTAGAAAACGAATGCATTCACAGTGGTAATAGACGGTGGAATTACTATTGAAGTAACCGTATGCGAGTTTGCACTGTTTGGTGAAATTCCGCCAATTGTTGTAATCGGATACGAAATTCCATAAACCGTCACCGTCGAAGGAATCACCACAGTTGGTTGCGCTACAGCGATGCTTGCAACTTCACCTAACTGGTACCAAATTCTCAGGCCAGAGCTCGTATCAATACAGATTCCTATCGATGTGACTGTACAAGTATCAGCTGTCGCTCCTGCGGGAGATGATGCGAGCGCTCCTGCAACCATCAGCGAAGAACTAGCTATCAATACAGCCAGAGCTGATTTAAAGAAGGACGAGAACTTAGAAAATGAAGTCTGAATGTGGTTCACGGGAAGTCCCTTCAACCACACACCTTGTATCTGTGGTTGACCCAACCATACTGTCCAGCAACTGAACTAATGACCTTTCGAATTTGCCCTGTGAGAGAAAACCGGCTCTCACACCCAGCAATTCGTTACTTCTTCTTATAGCCCGCTGGGCACACTGGATTAAGTGCAGTCACCTTTTTGCTGCTTGCACCCTTCACGCAAGTAATCGTCTTTATCACCGGCGGCACAGTTGTGGTTGTTGTCGTGGTTGTAGGCATAGCAAAACTCGGTGAGGCGTAGCTCACAGAGTTTGAAAGAGCTGACGCAGCACTCCCCTTGGAGTTAATGGCAGTCACCGTAAAACTGAAAGAAACATCTGGGCCGAGATTAGAAATTGGACAAGAACTTGCACCAGATACATTGCAAACGTTTCCTGCAAGAACTCCATTTATGTACATATCGATTTGGTTATACGTCGGAAGATTTCCTGAGCTTCCAGGGCTGAAAGAAACAGTTGCTGTTCCATTGCTCATACTTGCTGTCACGTTTGAAGGTGATGTGGGCTTTGAGTAGACAATTGGCGGAACAACAATGACACATGCAGATTGTCCCGTCGAACTTGTCGTGGAACCAGAAGGACACGGAGTTGGCGCCGACGAGCCAGTTACAGAAACATACGATCCAATTGGTGCAGCGACTTCAGATGCTGCTCCTACAAATGCAACGTAATATCCGACGTCTGCAGGTAGGCACGAACTTTGTCCGGCGTTCGGTTGATAGTAACCAATCGGGCAGTCAGTAGCGGAGGTTAGGGCTCCACCCGCAGAATACGTGCCCGGTGCAGCGGAAACACAACCGCTCCCATCAAAATAAGTTCCTGAGGTACAGAGATACATAGGGAACGTTGCTGTTAGGAACGTTGAGTTAACTGCATTCGTAACAGAAGACGCATTGGCAACCGAAAAAGAGTTGGCAGCCAATCCTGTACTCGAATACCCACTAAGAGGAGTCAAGGTGATGTAAGCCACATAGGCGACACCTGGCAAAAATACCGAAGGGTCATTTGACCATGAAACGGTCCCCGTGTACTGAGCATTAGTGATTGTTGTCACTGGTGTTGCGCCTGCCACGGGTGCGCTCACCCCAAGTACGCCAAGTTGGGAAATTACTGATCCCGAAGTAGAAGTCCAAGTGGCTGTTGCGGAGTTAAAGGAGACCAGCGGTTGCGTCAGCTGTGCCGTGGGGTAAATAGAACCATCTGAATGCCATACAACTGTATTCCCTGGGGTTGAAATGCTCACAATCGTCGATTCGTAGAAAGCGTAGTCTTCAATAGTCGAGACAGAACTCAGCAAGGTCAAATTGTCAATTGAGGCATAAATAAAAGCGTGCGATCCAATTATCGAACTACCAATGGTCGCACTATTGAGGTGACCCACATCATAAAAAGCGTCAAGTCCAATTGATGGTCCGTTCACACTCAGTGAAGTCAGCGAGCCGCACTGATAAAACGATGCAGTACCAATTGTCGCGTATGCAATATTTACTGAAGTCAGGGCTATCGCACCTTCAAATGCGTAGTCACCTATTGTTGTAACGGAGCGAGGAACGCTAAGAGTAGTAATTGCCATGTCATAACGAAAGGCATATGAAGCAATTGAGGTTACTGAATACGACACGCCACCAACGGTAATACTCGACGGCACAACAACATTCGCAGCCGGAGACATTGAAACCCCCGAAACTGTTGCCGTCGTTCCAGAAAAAGTCATCGTTATTTGAGCAGTGGTATCAGTACAAACTCCTGCAGACAAGAGAACACAAGAATGATTTACCGCTCCTGCGGGAGTTGGTGCAAGTACTCCTATGATCATCAGCGAAGAACTGGCTATCAGAACTGCCAGAGCCGTAGTGAAGAACGAAGTGAGCTTAGAAAAAGAAGCCTGAATTTGCTTCATACTTATGAACCAAAACTGATCATGTTTTTTCATAGAATCCTTTAAAATTAACATTTAGTTAAATTTAACAACATTAACCATAAGGAGTCAAGCGCTGGGGCGCAACCAATAAATCCATAGTTCGAGCACTTCGCTCACCCTCTTCCCCATAACCTCTGCTCCATGGCAACTATCCAGATCTCTACTCACATCAACGTTTCACCAGAAATCCTCTGGGAAGAGTTGCGCCATATAGATAGACACGTCAACTGGATGAATGACGCAGTTTCCATCACCTTTACCTCCCCCACTACTGAAGGGGTAGGAACACAGTTCTCCTGTCTCACCAAAGTTGGTCTCCTTAAAACAACCGACATCATGACCATTACCCAGTGGCAAGAGAATAAGACCATGGGGGTAGAGCACGTAGGTCTCGTCAAAGGAACAGGGACCTTCCACATAGAACCTCACGGCGAAGGATCAACTATTACCTGGAAAGAGTCACTCTCATTCCCACTGTTCTTCCTAGGTTCCCTAGGAGCACTAGCAGCCACTCCCCTTCTCACCTACATCTGGAAGAAGAACCTCACCAACCTAAAGAACATCGTCGAACACAACAGCTAACCCAGAAGTCTTTATTGGTTGCCGAGGAAACGGTTTTAGTAACTTCCGATTTAAGTAGAAGTAGCACAAGAGCAATTAGCTTTCTATGTCAAGACTTACGCCCAATTTGGTGTCGAGCAATCTGGATCCATGGAACTAATCTTTTAGCAGGCGATGGGGGTTGACGTGATAGCAAGAGTTTTTATACTTCTAAAAAACTGGAAAACTCTACTGACGGCTGAGAGTATTTCATTTAAATTTAAAGTTGTCTATTTTTTTTCGTTACTTACTACGTTGCCCTTTAAAAAATATGTGTTTTGGCTTGGAGATCGTTTCTATGTGGACGGGAGGCTGGCGGCCCTGCTGCTGCCTAGCTATCTTGACGAGATAAAATATCTTTTAAGTGAAGCCCCCGATGACCAAAATAATTTTTTTATTCTTGACGTCGGAGCTAACATCGGACAATTCGCATATAACTTTCTTTATTTCAAACCCGATTCAATTATCATTTCAGTAGAGCCAAATACAAAAATTATTCCATTACTAGAAAAAAACCTCACCCGATTCGGTGAACGATGGAAGCTATTAAAAGTTGCGGTTGGCCCCACAACGAAGAAAAGTAATTTTTATTTCGTAGAAGGAAAATCTTCACAAGGGTCCTTAATTGAAGCGAACGCTAATTTTAATTTACTTAAACAAAATCTGGTAGTTAGCTTAGAGATAATCGAGGTTCCACTAACATCTGAAACCTTTCTAGCGGAAACTGGTCTCACTATCAACAAGTTCTATTTAATAAAAATTGATGTCGAGGGGTATGAAAAACGAGCATTACAGGGTCTGCTCGGACTAAAAACAAAGTACTGCTGGGTCGAAACCATAAAGGATAGGTCTGGGGGGCTGAGCTTTACTGAAGCCGCTCTCTTAGTTAATGAATCATTTGGTGAATTATCAGGCTCTGAACAAAATGGAAGCAATTCACTTTTCAGATTCTGAAATTTAGTAACGATACAGCTGATCGTATTTCGTCAAAACTGAAGATCATAACTTCAGGTTCAATGTGAATGTACTACTTAGGACCCCTAGGAGTGATGGTAGCCGTTCCCCTTCTCGCCTACATCTGGAAGAAGAACCTCACCAGCCTAAAGAACATCGTCGAACACAAGAGCTGACCCGGAAGCCTCAGTTGGTTGTCAAGCACACAGAAATCTAACTACTGCACCGTGTCATCGGGACCGAAGATGACAACCTCAGAAACGCTGTCTCTTTTCTTTCCACGAAGTAGCCGAACAATGGTTGAAGTGATGAGAAGCACCGCAAACTCAGCTGCACCAATGGCAATCCAACCAATGGTGATTAAAAACAGTCCCTTAAAGAATCCCTTGAAGAATCCTTCATGAATCATGGTGGCTAACCAAAGGGGTGGCCACGCCACTATCCAGCTAACGAGTGGGGCAATGAATGCCGTCCCACTACGGCGCTTCCACCCGAGGTAGATACCGAGCACCACGGTGATGAGGAGTCCTGCGTCACGCACGGTGTTGCTGTTACCTATTTGTGCCTCGTAACAGAAGAGGTCAATGGCCATGAGGAATGCCCATAGGAGCAGGGGTCTCGTGACCCTTCCTTTTGAGCGTTCTTGTAGTGAATAAAAGACTGTACTCATGACCCCAACTTAGCGACTCAGGCGGTGCTTTTGATTGTCGTTGCCAGTACGCTTTACGTATGGCAAAAGGCAAGTTAGTCATTATGGGATCGGGTGAAACAGCACCGGGAATGACCAAAGTGCACCGTGAATTGCTGTCGGGGCTTGATGAAGTGAGAGCAGTAAACCTCGATACTCCCTATGGGTTCCAGCTCAATGTGCCACAGATGACCCAGAAGCTTGTTGACTACTTCAAGGTCTCACTGCAAACGGACCTGAAACCCCTCTCCTTTATCAACTACGAGAAGTCATCAGGGGTTGAGCGAGAACTCTTTCGCCAAAGCGTCAGAGAAGCCAACTACGTCTTTGCTGGCCCAGGGAGTCCTTCATTCGCCCTGGCACAGTGGAAAGGTCTTGATTTACAAGAAGACTTACTCCACGTATTAGATAACGGTGGCGTTGTTTGCTTCTCATCCGCAGCAGCGCTGACCCTGGGTGCCTATACCGCACCCATTTATGAGATCTACAAAGCTGGTGCGGAGCCATACTGGCTTGAAGGGCTTAATCTCATGGGGCTTCTTGGAATTAACTGTGCCGTGATTCCACACTTCAATAATGCTGAAGGTCAGGACTATGACACGAGTTGTTGTTATTTAGGACTTGAGAGGCTTGAAATACTGGAAAAGCAATTACCTGACAGCATCAGAACTTTCGGAATTGAAGAGCACACTGCAGCCACCATTGAGCAGGATGCCAACAAAATCTCAGTTACGGGCAAAGGGTGTGCCCACTTGAGATATGGCGAATCCTCAACAACTTTTAGCGAAATCTCAATTACTTCAATTCAAGAAATAAAACTCCAAACAAATAAGCTCAAGTCAGAGGATTCTCACTTAAGAAAAGTATCTACCTTGTCACCTTTAGAATTAGCTGGAGTTGTAGAACAAGGCGGCGAAAATGCCATTAGTGCTTTGACACAATTAGTCTTTCTATCAAACCAATCGTTTGCAAACTCTACTGGATTTAGTGAACTAGTTACGCTATTGATCGAAACACGGGAGCAACTAAAAGCAGCAAGTAATTACCAGTTGGCAGATTACATCCGTGACTCACTAAGCAAGGCAGGGATTAAAATCAGTGACACTTCTAATGGAACAAAGTGGACCATAGGAATTTAAATAGGGTAATTCTTCAAGAGTCAATTTTTAACCAAAACTATTAAATAATCAGCTACCGATAAATACTTATCAATTCATTTAATCGATTCAGATTCGGTCTTGAAGTTAAGTCTGAGCTAATAATTTCGATTTGCTCAGTTGGCAACTCCCAACATCTAAGCTCCATCAACTTATCAATGACTTCTTCATCAAAACGTTTTTTATTTCCTCGGCAGGGTTCCCACCAACAACTGAATATGGCGACACATTTTTAGTGACAACTGACCCGGCGGCAATTACTGCTCCATGGCCAATGCAGACGCCAGATAAAATGGTTACTCTTTCACCAATCCACACGTCACTCCCAATGGTCACATCACCTTTGGTGAGGGGCCGCACCGTCTTCAAAGTATTAAAATTTTTTCTTGTAAACTTAATTCCGAAAGGGAAACTTGACATTCGGGTTATGTCATGATTTCCGCCTAAGAAGACCAAAATTTCTCCTGCAATGCTGCAATATGAGCCGATAACCAATTTTGTTTCGTCTGCCCAGCTAAGTACTTTTATATTTTTTGCACCATAGGTGAATTTTCCATATTGCAGCAATCCGCTATTTATGGTTTTCGATTTATCATTTCTAAAAAGCATGAAACAATAGTCCTTTAAAAAGAAGAACCGCGAACGAATTTGTAATGGGAACACTTTTTTAATCTGCATAATCTCCTACCTAGCGTGTTTTCGGACATGGCATTACAAAAGAGCCCCACGGGCTGACTTTATTGTTTCTTGAAATAAGCGGGCTAACATACATCCTAAAAACTTTAGTGTTGTCTTCGCAGATCATTAAATGCGAACTCCTAATCTGAGCAACCCAACTAGGGCCACTTAATCGTGACTCTGATGCCAAAAATCCTAATCCAATGAAGATAGTGAGAAGAGTTACTAACATCTTTTTGACCAAAACAGAATTTTGTTCATAGCCCAATAAAATCCCACATACTATGAAAAATGATCCAAATCCCACATACCTTGCACACACCCAGCCAGTGATGTAGCTCAAAATGAGAATTAAAACGAGACCGAACATCATCGAAACCTTTGCAGAACTGTTGGGAGTTTTTACAAAATAAAATGCGACAAATGAAACGTAGATAATTGCAACAACTAAACACACTCCACTGCTCAATGACAGATTGCCTGATGCGCCCCAAACAAGTTCTTTTAAAGTTTGGAATGAGAAACCATTGTTCCTCGTCACTCCTGGAGCAGACTGATGGCCGAACAAAGAATCCAATGCTAAAAACATAAAACCAAAAATGCATGTGATTAAATTTCCTGTATTTTTGTAAAAACTCTTATTTTGTAAATATAAAGTAGGGAGTATTAATGCTGTTACAGGGCTGGACAATAAGGAAAGCAAAAGTAGAATTCTGGAAATAACTTTTGATGTTGAACTATCTGTAGTGTCAAATGTTAAAAGTGACCACCATGTAGCGTAAATTAACACCCAAGGTAAATTTGCAAGATTACCAAGAGATTCAATTCTCAGTGAAGGAGCCAGGCAGATGATTGATGCACAAAAAAATGCGGGGGTGGTTTGCATCCCGAGCTTAGATGCCCTATTAAGCACATATCCAGAACTAATGCCTGTTACGAATGCCGAAATAAGAACACAATAAACTCCGAATGAAATGGGTGGTAAAAAAGTACCCAATAACGCTAAGAATCTCGGCAAAACCGAAGGGTAGCCAGAGTAACGAAACAAAAGTGAATGCACACCATGGAGAATCGCATCATTGTAAAAAACAGTGCCGTCTTCAGCCCAAACCTTATCAAATGGACTACCAGTAATTGAAAGCCTAAGCAGAACTACCAAGGTCGAGAAAATAACAACCAAAATTACTCTAAGTTTAATTCTGCGAATTTGTAAATTAGATTTCATCTAACCACGCCACCTACACCATTTTCTTTTTGAAATTAAGGCAAAAACATGCTTTGATTAAACAACATAATTTCTATAATTCTCTCAAAACGAAGCAATCGATACAGTGTAGATTACAGTGATGCAAGCAAGCCTTGAAACAACCAAAAACCTAGCAAATGATTTGTTGGTTGTGATTGTTAATTTTAACGGTGGAAATCACCTTATTAACTGTATACATTCAGTGCTCCTGCAGGGAATAAAAGCTTCAATTACAGTTATTGACAATGGCTCGACAGACAGATCCCATTACATTGCATCACATACATTCCCTGAAATTAGTATAATTAATTCGAAAGTAAATCACGGTTATGGTGAAGCAATAAATGTCGCCGTGCAGGCTAGCGACGCAAAAAATCTGCTGATTTTAAACCCTGACATTACCCTACAAGAAAATTGTTTAAAACTAATGATGACTCAGTTACATGAGTACCCGGGAATTGTTGGTCCATCGTTGTACACAGACGCGACTGCTGAATTTAGTTTTGGAATGACAATCAATCACACGGGCATGCCTACGGTGACACCCAATGGCACTTCCCCATTATTTGTTCAAGGTTGCACGATGTTGATGGACATGGAGACATTCGTCATAGTGCATGGGTTTGATGGAAGATATTTCCTTTTTGCTGAAGATTTAGAGTTTTGTTGGAGAGCGCTTTTAGCAGGGAAAGAGGTGTCGGTAGCAGAAACTGCTAAGGCAATTCATGTTGGCGGCGGAAGTGCTAGCGGAGGTTATCCAAGAATTGGCAAGCGGTACAGAACATCATCGATGAGAGTTTCCTTGAGGGAACGAAACACGATTGCAGCTTTTATTTCTTGTGCACCACTTTGGTGGCTTCCTTTTATTCTACCTATAATTCTTATACGTTGTTGTGTCATATCCTTAGGAGCATTGTTCATGGCTAAGCCTCAAATATTTAAGGATATTTTCGCGGGTATTTTCTGGAATGTTAGAAATCTCAACAGGAGCATTAAACGCCGAAAATCCTTGACCAGTACCAAGGCAGGGAAGATTGAAGCGAAGAGACGAATTATCTATGGAGCTTTGTTTTTAACAACTCTAAGAAGCTTTGGGATACCGAGCATTGAATGAAAGATCAAGGTAATTTTCGTCTGCTCTTGATCAGTAAGTATACCAAAAGTACCAAAACGGCAAAAGCCGTGAGCATAATTTCATAAATCTTCTCGGAATTAATGATTTTGTTTTCGGGAACAAATGAGTCGGCATGGAATTTTGAATTCACAATCCACCCGTTTCTCATTCCTGCAATTGAAACATGAGTTGACTCACTTGGCCCTACCCATTCCTTACCAAATGTTGAGTCAGACACTAACACTTTTACTTTTGGATAATCTTTCAAAGGTTTTCCTACGACGAGAAAACGACTTGGGCTGTAAGACGGTTGGTGATTGGTTATAACTAGTTCAGATTTGCCATCCGGCCTTTTGATTACTTGAAGACTTGGTTGCAAGTGGGCTGGGATTGGACTCGAATTAACTATGGAATAACTCCAGTCACTGCTTAACACGACATGATAGCTTTCAATTCCGCGCACAGTTGTCCAAGGATGAGAATTCAATTTGTAAAGATAAGTGTGACCATGGACCGGAGGCCCTGACACTAGAAATGATTTTCTAGAAATCAAGGACAAATCGAAAGCTGATGTTGACTTTGAATTTGTTGTGACAAAATCTGTATTTGATGGCATAAATTCCTCCTTCTGCCTGTACACAGTAAGACTTCCAGCTTCATAAACTAATTTCATCTGAGGATCTTCCGCCAACCTCGAGACAAGAGTATTGGGGTCAGTAATTCCAACTCCTTTTTGTGCGATTACATCACGCCTAACCATCACTAGTTGCGAACCTATTTGATTTAGTACTTTACCGGCGACATCCCAATCTCTGCCTAAAAGAGAACTGGTTACTAGTTGAGATGATTGGTACAGCTTCTCACTAGCGTTGAACCAAGTTTGAGGTGCTGGGTTAAGAACAGTTCTATTAAGCAGTTCGGATTCGAAGACATCTGCCCCGTAAAACCACGTGTATGGCATTTGATAAAAGTTGTCAGTTGGAAGCATCAAAATAGGTCCAGAAATGACTTTGTTTGAATTTAGGAAATTTGCGGTCTTGTACCAATAATTGGGAAAAGTTACATGTTGGGATGGGAAATTGTTTTGAGGGCCCAATATGTTTGATCCGATGACGAGCGGATAAGCAAGAAGGAGAAATAGCGAACAAATCATTAAAGTAGCAACTCGAAAACCAATCCGTTTCGCAATAGGGTTGAAGCGGTGAGAAGGGGTAATGGATAAGTCCTTTAGTTGAAATAAGAAGAAGCCAATCAACATTGACAAGAAAAATGAAACTGGGACTAAAAAGCGGTCTGGTGGTTGCATTAGCCAGCCAAAGGGAAGTTTGTAAATAACATCAAAGAGAATATTTCCTGGAAACAGTGTTCCGACGGAAAGGAGGATAAGCAGCAAAGCAACTAATCCAACTACACTCCTGAACTTGACGAGATTCCTGTCAAGATTAAATCTCCCACTCCTTATCCCAAAGGTTACAAAACACGTGAAAGGAATCAAGAATACAACTAGAGATAGGGGCAATTTCGAGAAATTCGATGCATACGGATAGTAAGAAGTGTCATTCCACCCCCAAATTGTGTTCAACCAGAACGAATTTTTTAGTGAGTACCTTGTTTCTTCCCACAACCAGGTATTGAGATGTGAGAAGTTTGCTGCGGTCGTTAAGAATTTAAGCGTTACATACTGAGGAATAATCCAATAAGAGCTGGCAGCAACTACAGTAACAAACGAAACCATGAAACCCTCTAAAGATTTACGCCATACTTGTGTTCCAAATCGCAAAGTAGTAATTATTGGGCTAAAAATGAAGACCGCCAGCACAATAATAAAAAGTGGCGGGTTAACCATTGTTGTCCCAATTAGTGGGGCGAGCATGATTGAGAAGATCATTAATTTTCTCAAAGTCCAACTTCCCTTGCCAAATTGCATCACAATGAAAACTGAAAAAGGCATAACTGCGAGTGTGACCAAAGCTGAATAAGAGTAAAACTGATGAGAGAGGGTTTGAGGATTGTAAAAATAAAACAGTGACATTGCAATTGCAGCTTCAATAGGAAATTCAAGTGACTTTCCAAGAAGCATCATTGATAGAACGACAAATCCGACCAGCGAAGAAATAAGGATTCTTTGTGAGAATGAATCGCTGCTCCCCATCAAGTGCAGAAGGGAGTAAAAAGTGCTCAAGGGTAGTTGAACAGAATTTGCAGCAACTGAACTAAAGTTACCCCCTCCAAATGAAATCGTATCGAGAGAATGTTGGATCCATGCATTTCCAACAAAAGGAAAACTGTCCCCGCCAGCATTGATTTTCCCAATCCGGAACCAAGATTGTGTAACAGAAAATGAGGTAAAAGTTACAAGAAGAGAAGACAATAGCCATTGCTTTTCAGATTGAGCATCCCTGATTTGATTCAGCTCTAGGTGAGAATTGTCATTCAAGTAGGCGAGGTAAAGCAGCATTGAAGCAAGCAAAGAAACAAATGCAGACTCGTAGCAGAAATTTTCTACATGTGATCCACTCGGAAGAAATTGGGCGCACAGAAGCAGCCATAATGCTATGACCGCTGTCGAATGTCCATTGACAATTAATCTGATGTAATTTTTCAAAGTATCTTTTAATTATTTTCTTCGTGTATTTGGTTGAACTTGTTTCGAAATGCTTTGCATTGATTCATTTAAAATCATTTCTGCAACCTTGCCCCATGGTTCAACTCCACTCGGTTGCGATGATGAACTCTCAGTATCAAAATCTGTGTTTAAAAAACGAAGAATTTCTTTGTAGAGTGACTTCACATTAGGTGCGCAGAGAATACCATTTGACGATTTGACTGAATCTCTCAAACCTGGAACATCATATGCAATGGAAGTAGTCCCGACTAAAGATGCTTCAGTTACCACGAGCCCCCACCCCTCTCGAATCGAGGTGGCTATCAGAGCGTGAGCGCTAGAAACGTGAAAAATTTTTTCATCTTCTGATAATTTACCAAGGAGTTGAGCTCCTGTTGGTAGGCGCTTTCGAATCTTCTTTTCCAGTGGGCCCGTTCCAATTATTTTTAAAGTCGAGTTTGGCAACTTCTTCCTAAGTAACTCAAAAGCCTTTATCGCATCAATTGGTCTTTTATTCGGCGAGAGACGACCAACGAACACCAAGGTAGGAACTTCAGCCTTTTCTCGAGTCTCTGAAGTGTTGCTTCTTTCGAAACCTTCAGGGACAACAACTACTTTTTTAAGTCCATACATTTCTAGTGAATTCATACTTGAATCCGAAACTGTAATTGTGAGCACGTCTCTATATTTACTTAACCAGTAAGGCTCTAAAACATACCTTCCAAAAATAGCCATCGGAAAATTAACTTGATAAAACCATATTTCTCTGCACACTTGGTGAATTAGTGCAATAACTTGAGCATCTTTTACCCACTTTGGTGCACCAAATGGTCGTGTATTTATTTCGTCAACAACGAGGTCAAAATTTCCTCGACCTTCAGTCCTGTAGAACTTTTTTGCCTCTCGATAGACAGAGTACTTACCACCACGACGGATAATTTTTAAACCACTAATGTTTTGATTTTCAGGCAGCCCATCGACAGATGCACAAAAAAGAGTCACATCGTGACCCATTTTTATCCACTCATTAGCAACATGATGCGTGTAAACCTCAGCGCCCCCCGCAAGTGGATGTGCGAGATCATGCCAGTTAAGAATCAAGATTCTAAGGGCAGGAAGTTTCTCTGATGAATTGCTCATTTATTTTTCTTAATTTTATGTCCGTAGAAGTGAATAATACGTAGTCGATAGAAAATACCAACCGTATCCTGAAGCATCTGCCTTACTGTTTTTATAGATATGGTGCTTGAGAAGCGTTCGAGTATTGATACAGGAATTTCAATAAATTGGTTGAAGCCACGATGATTTGCCACTACAAAAAGCTCGAGATCAAATGCGAATCGTTTCTCAATCATTCTCGGCAGGACGTCAGCAAGAACATCTTTTCTAATGAGCTTTATGCCAGTTTGACTATCCCTCACGGGTAGACCAAAAAGTAACTTAATTAACCATTGGTATCCCCATGAATAAATTCTTCTAACAGGCGGGTAGTGTACTTTGGACTTTGGATGACGCTTACTCCCATAGATAATGTCAGGTTTATCTATTTTCATCAACTTACTGATGTTTCTCAATAATTTTGCGGGTAAGTCACCATCTGCATCAATAAACCCAAGGTAACGACCGCTCCCCTTCGAAAGTCCAATGCGAATTGCTTCACCTTTGCCTTGGTTGTTGAGGCTTCGAATAATAGTGAGTTCGTTGGCTGTAATAACGTTGAGCTGATTTTCACTGTCATCAGTGCTTCCATCAGAAACAGCGATTATTTCATACGAAATGTCTTCATCATTGAGCACGTCAATGATCTCTGCAATGTGGCTACCAAATCGTGGACCAGGGTTATAAAAAGGAACCACGAGAGTTAAGTCACAACCATTAGTTGATTCACCCTCAAACATTAGCCGTCCTTATTGTAGGGGAAGGCTTCATTGAGTAAAGTACCGCTGCGAGACAAGTTCCAAATGTAAAAAGTCCGATGCTGAACATTGACCAAGCAACTGAATTCAATGCTGTGTGGCGCATTCCAATAGCAACAACAGCTTCACCAACACCTAACCAAGGCAGTAGGGCCATGAGTGATCTTCTAGCGATTAGCAAATAAACCAAAAGGTTTATGAGTCCAAAAAATACAGACGCAAAAGAAAGTACCCCCAGTATTAGGTTTGAGTCACTGTATTTTGATCCGAACAATATACTCACAACGAATGTGGAAAGAGTTGTCAAGAAAATTGCTGCAACAATGCCGATTCCAAAAGTCAACCACGCAGCCTGCACGAACGCCTTACGACTTTGTTCCCAATCATTTTCAAGCAAGTGAGGGAAAGCGACTGAAACAATTGCCAATGGCGCGAACAAAGCTATGTGGGCTGCTATCGCACCCGCTGCGTAGACCCCTGCGAGGTGAGTTGAAAGATAGTGACGTGCAAGAAAAGTATCCACACCACTCAATGCTGTGAACCCACCCACAGCAGCAATCGATAGTGCCATGTCCCTTCCGGTGGTCCTTACATGGATTTTCTCTAAATGTGCTCCATAGTTGTCACTTGCTGAAACAAAAAGAGAGGTGGTAGAAAATAGTTGAGCAAATATTGTTGCAAGTACTGCGCCACTCACCCCCCAACCGACCTTCACCATCAAAAGTCCAAGTAGAAGCCGAACTGGTCCACCGCTCATAAATGTTGCAAAAGCCACTGACCTGAATCTGAATTCGCCTATGAGCGCCCCTTGGAGAACTGCACCAATAGTTGCGATTGGAATCCAAATAGCAACAAGCACAAGTGGCATGGCGGAGTGGAGGTGAAGGAATTTATCCTGAAAAGGGATAAACACTGAAAAAATAATCGTTGCGCCTAGGCCGAAATAGAGCGCTCTTTTGGTAATTTTCGATAGCGAAAACTTCTGGTCTTCATTTGCATACCCAACTACTGCTTGGGTAACTGCCAACTGTGCAGCTCCAATTGGGACTGCAATAAGTGTGAGAATGCTGAGTACCGAGTTAATTGCGCCATAGTTTCCAGGACCTAGAAGGCGGCTCAGTTCAATGTGAAAGAGAAAACTCGATAAATTCACTCCGGCAGTCGCGAGTAGAAGCGAAATCGCCCCACGACCTAGGATTCCAGATCCTATTTTTTCTTTAATCCGGTTATAAAAGGTTGAAATAGCAATCCCAAGTTTTGAGTAATCCCACGAAGATTGTAAGCCAAATAAGACTAAATTGCTTTGTCTTTCTTTGAAGTTCTATTACGTTTGCCCAAGAAAATAGTGGTAACCAGGGCAAAAACCATACATCCTGAGATTATGTAGCCCACAAGTACTGCATTCCACGGAGCGAATCTGAGGGTGCCTCCGTGCTCTCCAACGTTTACCTGGACTAGGCCTTGGGGGCTTTCAGTTGTCTGCGCTCCATTGAACATCCATCCTTTTTGGAAAGGGATGTCAGTAGTGACGATTCCTGCCTTACCACTTGAAATCTCATAGCTGACAGGCGACTGCTCAAAAACTCTGTGCCCAGCGGAGTAGATACCCTTAACAGTGCCACTGGTGTTTTCACTGTTAAATTTGGTGTTTTCCCAAATCATTAGGGTCGCATTATCTGTAACCAACATTAGATCTGATTGCTTATTCAGCCATGCGTAGGATGCCCAGTCAGCACTCTTAGATAGGACAATGAACTGAACCCCCAGCGGCTCAACGAGTAGGCCAAAATCATTTATCATCGAGCCCTTTGCATAGAGACCTTCTAGATAGGCACTTCTAGTCGAGGTGGACTGTGTGCTTACTCCCCCAGATTCGACATTGTCACCGGTTATGGTTCCTCTAGAAAACATTCCAGAAGCGACATTCGCGATAACTCGATTGTTTGCAAATGGATACGACATGTATAGATGCCATGGAAGGTAAAGGATCTGACCCTGCCCAGTACCCATTAATTTATCTGCCTGAACATACGCTGATGGTACTGAAGACAGAGCAATCTGACTATTTAGTCCATAAAACATTGTTGGAGCATAAGCAATTGGTAGGCCAACGCAAAGAACTAGTGACGTTAGTGATTTCAGCCACTTCGATTTTGCGATTGACAGAATCCTCTCTGAACCAAATGCAAAGAAGACACTGAGGCATAGAATCCAAAGCATCAAGAACTTTTGTGGCTCCCTCATTATCTGGAAGAATGCGAAATGGTCATATAACCAAGAAAAAAGTGCACCAGTTGGACCTTGCGACCCGAGGGAAAGTAAAAGTCCAAGAATACCAACAAGCCCAATAACAATAAATTGATGGTGTAATTGCAGTTTTGCTCTTATGTATAACCGCCTACTACGAGTTACTGTACTTATCCCGGAATCATCAAGAGTCTGTGAACGACTAAACGCGTATGAGGCGACAGCTAGAAGAAGTAATAATAAGAAAATCCAGCCAGGGATTTGATTCTTTGGCAAAACCGGCCCCGGACCAATCCGCCAGAATCCGTACATGCCTAAGACGTTTGGGATAAGTCCGAGAAAAGGATCGGCAACGGTTTTGTACAAATTAAGGCTAGTTGCGCCAACAGTTGACGGCAATGTTGTAAAGAGTGACGGAACTAAAAGATAAGAAATTATTACTACATACAAAGAAATTACGGAGAACAACCACAGGACTGTTCGTGAGATTTTCTGCCTACAAGCGCTAAGTTCATACAGAAAAAGTACCCCGATGGGGAGCCCAAAGATCCAAACAAAGTGTGGGCTGAGTGAGGTAAGTAAAGCCCACCAAAGAACTAACTTTAACCATTGATTCTTGTCTGCGGTTGCAGAATTAATTAATGTCGAAATTGCTAATGGAAGGAGTGCATAGCCTATTAGTAGCGCAATTTGTCCAACAAAAATTCGATTAAACACAAAAGGATTTACGACAAAAAGAATCCCAGCAGCGAGTCTTCTCCATGGCCCCCCACCAACCAATCTGCCAATACTGAATGTAGCGAGAGGGAAAAACAAAAGAAATGGAACCCAGGTGGACGCTCCACCTACTAAAACATTGAGAAATGCAAGTACAAGAGAAATCAGAACAGAAGTAGTAAGTCCACCGTTCAGCCCATAGAAGCTTGTTGAGAAAAAGGGTACATTTGTCCCCTGAACCCAGTCGAGCAAGAGTAGCCGCCCATGGCCAAAAAATGGAAGACATACCAAAATTCCAACTACAGACCCAAAAAAAATTGAAAACAGATTAGGTTTTTTTGATATTTCACAGTGAAATGTTGACTTTATTGAATCAGAAGTATCATTAGTCAAATTTTTCATCTGTCGATCCAAGTTTTGCTTTAAAAATTCCAAATAACATCGAAAATCCTTGCCCTGCTTTTAGAAGCAACAACCCAATGCCAAACTTATTAAAAAAAACATTTGGTTTCATCCATGATCTAACAAGTGTTGATTTAAGCGCTGTGTGCCTGTGCTTCTGCAAAAATATTAATACACCTGATGCATAATATTTCTTCTTAAGACAAATATCAAAGTACTTAACCCTACCCTCATCATGAATTATTTTCGATGAAATTCGAAGGCGAGATCCATAACTCTCTGTACGAATCGCTAGGTCCCAGTCTTCTGCGCCGGTCATGGTTTCATCCCAGCCACCTACAAAATCGAGAACTTCCCTTGTGAAGAATCTTGGAGCTTCTATTGCATCATCACCGTTGTAGAAAGATCTCTCGTATGTGCTCACCTTAGCCCAGTAGCCCTCCCCAATAGTCTCCTCTGGGACAATGACCGTCGCCGCACCTAACTGAATTGCGTCAACAGATTCTCTGACAACGTCCGATGTCAGAATCATGTCCGAGTCTATGAATCCAACAATTGGGTCACTAGTAAGGGACGCTCCATGGTTACGCTGAGCAGATCTCTCAGGTCCACACTGTACTGCGATGTCTGCGATGGACTGCGCAATTTGAAATGTATCATCAGATGAATAATTATCAACAACTACGAGCGTGCAGCTAAGCGACTGAGTCTTTATTGATTCAAGACAAGCTTTAATAGTTCTTCCAGAGTTTTTGGTAGGCACAATAACGGTCACTTGCGGACTTTTATCGAAGTTATTCATTTGCTAACAATACCAACATAACTTCACCTATGCACGAGAGCCCCAATCGACGCTGCACTACTTACTAATTTTCCAAATGTAAAAACCTTTAATGTATTCTGGCTTTTTCATCAACGAACGTTTCAAAATTTTTCTAACAAATACTGAGTTAGCACTGTTCTTTTGGACAACTACATAATTAATTTTCAGTGCGGAGAAGAATTTTGAGAAATTAAAATTCAATACCTCAACTTTTGTCTTAGAACTTATTTTGTTTGAACAGTTGCCATTACCGCCAAAAAAATCATTTAGAAATAAGGGTAAAGGCGAATGGTACGGAGCTGGAGTACCACGATTTTCAGTGCTTTTATATAATCTACCTCCACCACCAACTAGTGTGAACGCCATTCCAGAATTTGCTTGCACCAGATTAAAATAGTCATGACAGCTACTAGGCAATGGGGAAACAATTACATTTCCTGAAAGATGCAGTCCATTTCCTTGAACGTTATGCAACTGAGCATTCTGAGATAAATCTTCTATTGATCTGAGAGGCCAAGTTGGGACAATTGAGAGTAGAGCAATACTTCCCGCAAATACTGGAAGGGTGTTTTTCCATTTTTGATTGTTAATTCCAAATGTATCAAATCCCCTAGCAATTATTATTGCTAGGAAAAGAAATAGAAACATGACCAATCGACCTGCAATCAAGTTTTGTGCAACTGGAATCTTTGATAGTAAGTAGAAAGGCATGTAAATTTTATCAGTGTGTAGCGCAGCAAGGTGTTTAAACGGAAATCTAACGAAACCCAACAGAGTTGATGTGCGATTAAAGAATACAAATAAGGGTAAAAATACAGATAATAGAAATAGACATTTTGTACAATAATTTTTTGAGCTACGAAAAATTAATACGAGCAGGATTATCAAACCCGGTGTAATCAGCCAGAGACATTTAGGATACCCCGTGCTTGTTGTGTAAACATACCGACCAAATAGGTCTAAATGTATCTTATGATTATTTGACACAGAATTAAAAGATACGAATAAATATGTTTGTAGAACAAGTATTCCTACCAAAAGACTCTTTTCTAAACTCAATTTAATAAAATAGAGAATGAACAGATAAATCACACCAAAAACAACAAATAAATAAAGCCAAGATGGGATAAATAGATGGGTTTCCTTACCTCCAACAGACAAAGTTGTCCCTAGCGAGAGCAGCAAAGTAACGAGGGCTACAAGTCCAACTAATCTGATCAACTTGTTACGCCACATTCTTACTAAGAAGAACATAGCTAACAGCAGTAACGGAATACCTACATAGGTGCCATTGCCAAAAATTCCACCATAGTTATATCCAGTTGAAATCTGCTTTAACGAATGCGGATAGAGAAGTTGAGCATTCGTCGGCATAATAAAATTGAGCAAGTCAGCTCTATAGACATTTTGAAATTCTCCCCAAGGAAGTCCGCTGTAATGATCCGGCCCAAAAAGTGCATACCAACTTGGTATGAGAATCGCGAGAAATAATGCAGCAAAAGGAATGAGAAGCAATCTGTATGTAGTCATTATTTCCCTCGATACATCAGACCAAAAGAAGAACACGTAAATAGTTGCAGTCAGGGCAAGGACAGCAACCGTTGCAGCGAAAACCTCTGTAGAAACGTAATACTGACAACATAAAAAAAACGCAGAACACCATGCCCACTTTTTTCGTTCTGTTTCATTAATTACTACTTCATAAAAACTCAATAATATTAAAGGCACAAACATTGTAAAAGTAAGGTTTAGTTCTGCACTCCCACTTGCAATCATGTACGGTGAAAACCCAAAAATTAGTCCGCCCAAGAAAGAAGGGATTGAGTTGACATTGATGCGACGGAGTAGGTAGTACATAGAAGTTGCAGCCGTTGGATAACTCAGCCACATCAGCGTCGTAAAACTTGCTACAGGGCCAAGCACAATGGTCACTGGTGAAGCCAGTAAACCAAGTAATGGAACATTTGTATTTTGTGCCAGATTAACCCCAACTGGGTAATTCAATAAGTTGGTGAAGAATGGATTTTGAAAATGAGTAATCGAATGCGCAACAAATGAAAGAGACCACATAAAGTTAACTTGGTCACCGCCCATTAAAACGAGATGGGAGTCAAAAGGGAATCCAGGAAATATTGCAGGTAACGCAAGGATGCAAAATGTCGATAAAACTAAGGCTAATTCCTTGAAAAGTAAAAATTTATTAATCGACGAAGAGTAGTCAACAAGACTTATTGCTTCCATATGAAAAATCTAACAGGTGACAAAAAGATCCCCGGGACAAAGTCCCGGGGATCTTTACCGCTTTGAAATGTAGTGCTTAGTTACTTGTAACCGTAACTAGTGCAGTCTTGATTGTCTTCGAGATAACACTCTTAATAGTTACGTGTACAGCTGCACCATTGTTGAACAAGTAGTTAGCAGCAGCATTTGCACGAGCTAGTGCAATTGCCTTTGTTGTTCCGTAACCAGTGATTGTGATCTGAGCACCATCATTGATTGAACTAATTAGTGAAGCAAGTGAAGTCTTCGCACCAGATGATAGAGCTGATACAGACTTCTGCTTTGCAGTCACAGCAAGGAATGTAGCCATTACTGGTTCTGGAGCAAGTGTGTTATAAACAACGCCAGTCTTCGTTCCAGCAGCACTGGTCTGTACAGCACCAGCTCCATCCTTCGTGATTGCAGTAATGCTGATGTTGTATGAAGAACCAACCGAAAGTCCGTTAATGCTGCAAGTTACAGCAGGAGCAAGAACAAGTCCGTATGTTGAGTTGTATGGGCATGTGTACTGCTGACCACTTAGTGGGTCAGTAGCTGAAACCCAGTAACCAACCAACTGTCCAGATCCAACAGTTGCTGGTGCTGTCCATGTTACGGCAAGTCCTGTTGCATTACGGACTGCGCTGACAATAGCTGGTGCGGCAGGTGCAGTTGCAGAGATTGTCTTTACAGACAAGTGCTGAACAACACTTGAAGCGCCAACGGCATTGGTTGGTGTTACAACAACGTCATAGGTGGTTGAGTTCTTCAGTCCTGTGATGGTGCATGTCGTTGCAGTTGCTGCAGCGGTGCATGTACCAGCAACATTTCCTAGAGCATCAGTTGCTGTTACTGCGTATGAAACAAGAGCTGAAGCATTCGCTCCACCAAGTGCTGAGTCAGCAGTTGACGTAACAGGTGCCTGCCACTGAACTGTGATCGTTCCAGAAACTACTGAAGCAGCTCCGAAGAGAGCAGGTGAATTAGACACCTGAGCCTTTGAAGTTGCAGTAAGTGCAGTTGACTGTCCGTCAGTAGCAAGTACTCCGTATCCGTTTTGAGCCACAACACTGATTGCGTAAGCCTTGTTGAGCAAACCGGTGAATGTGCAGCTTGTAGCAGTTGCTGGCGCAGTAACGGTTGTTGTCACACCTGCGTATGTAGCTGTGCAGATGAAGCTTGTAATTGGGTAGGCAAGTGTCAAGTTTGTTGGGCTTGAGGCGTTGTAGTTAGCCCAGGTAGCTGTGATTGAACCAAGAGCAGGGTATGTAAGAACAAGTCCTGAATTTCCAAGTGGCGCAACTACAGCGGCAGGAGCACGTCCAGCATTTGCAGTTGTGACAGTTGATGTCCAGTCAGCAGTAGTTGCATCTGCAATTGACGTTGCAGCAGTTCCAGATCCAGCGGCGTTAAGTGCAGCCACACTGAAACCATAAACAGTTGCTGCAGTAAGTCCAGTAAATGTGCAGCTTGTTGAACTTGCAGTCAGTACTGATGCGCAGTACTGCGCAGATCCACCAGCTGGGGTCACGCTTGCTGTGTAGCCAGTAATTGCTGATGTTCCAGCATTCGCAGGTGCAGCCCAGGTAACAGTTACAGAGTAGACAGGGCTTCCAGTGACAGCACTGGTTACAACTGACTTGGTTACTGAACTGATTGTTGGTGCACCCGGTGCGGTTGCCTTAGTTACGAGGTAACCGGTGACTGGAACTAGCTGTGATCCAATCGCTGAGACTTCAGAAACACTGTATGAGTACACGGTGTTTGGAGTAAGTCCAGTGAATGTGCAAGTGATGTTGGTCGTACCTGAGCACATAGCTGCAGTGGCAGTAATGGCAGTTCCACCTGCAGGAGTCAATGTAACAACAACTGAGAACGGAAGACGAGTAGAACCGTCACCAAGCAAACCAGTGTCAGTTGTGGCAACTGTAGCTCCAACTGTTACTGAAGTTGATGAAACAACTGCTGTGCCAGCACTGTAAGCAGTAGCACCAACAGGCACTGAAACTCCTGTGTACGTGTTGTTAGCCGTCACTGGGATTGGACCTGATGTGTTTGCTCCAACAGCGTTGATTTCAGCAACTGCATACGTTGTAGTTGAAGGTGCGTAGGCACTCAACACGTATGAAGTTGTTGTAAGACCAGAAGCCACAATGGTCGTAAGACCATTTACTGTCTGGTAAACGCTGTAGGTAACCGGTCCGCCAGTTGAAGCTCCAGCCGTCCAGTTAAGTGTTGCAGTCGTAGCGGTGCTTGCTGAACGAGTTAGCCAAACTGTTGGGTCACTCGGAACAGCAGATACTCCAGCTGCAGATGATGGTGTTGCGTATGTTCCACCAGCATTAATTGAGTACATCTTGATGCTGTAGCTAGTTCCAAAGATCAGACCAGTAGCTGGGATGACATAAGAAGTCGCTGGGGCAGCAACGGTGTACGTAGCAACAACCTGCGTAGTGCTTGCGTTCAGAACAACAATCTGGTACGAAGTTGTTGCTGCAGATGCAGTCCAGTAGAGGGTTCCACCGGCAGTAGTTGCGTTTGCGTTGTAATTAACGTTAGTTGGCGCTGCGGCAGGAACTGCAACAGGTGTAACGGCGTTAGACCATGCTGAATACTCACTGTCTCCGTTGGCGTTAGTTGCCTGAACAAAGAACTGCACTGGAACAACACCACTTGAGATGCAGTTAAGGGTTGTGTCGAGCACACCATTCGTCTTCGTAATGGTTACGGTTGTAGTTCCTGAAACTGTATTCAAGTTCGGTGTTGAACATGAAGACAATGTTCCAGCAGAAACTGTCACCTTGTATCCAGTTACGCCAAGTACGTCAGCTGGATTAGCAGCCCATGTGACTGAAACTCCCTGTGAAACACCAGAGTAGACGAACAGAGAAGCAACTGGTGTTGCTGGCTCAACTGGAACGTCGTAAGTGCTGTAAGAAAGTGTTGCAGCATCAGTAAGGATTGAACCCGATAGTGCTGTGTAACCAGTAGCAGCAGCTGTCACATTTTCGATAGCAACAACTGAGATCGAGTAAGTAGATCCTGCAGCTGATGTGAAGTAACAGTAAGCCTGTGTGCTGGTTGTCATGTCTGTTGCACCAGAGCCGTTATAGGTCGAGTAGCAAGGGATGGCAAGTCCGTATTTGTTCAACACTGTCACGTTGTAACCGACAAGAGTCGACGCGGTCAGTGCTGGAGCAGTCCAGGAAATCTTGGTAAGAGTACCAGCTGTTCCTGCTGCGCCAGATCCACCCGAGGCATCAGAAGCCTTAAGTGCTGTAACTGGACCAGAAGCAGCTGAGTTCAATACCTTGACAGAAGCTGCGGCTGAATCAACAAGTGCACCCTTTGCTACAACTGAGAAGGTGTAGTTAGCACCAGTCTTCACACCAAAGAAGGTGCAGATGCCTGTGTAGTAAGCACCAAGAGCAGTAAGGCTAGCAACAGGCACGGTGCAGGTTTCGGTAGTTGTCGAGTTCACTGTAAGTGTTCCGACCAATGATTGAACAGGGTTGCCAACAGAAGTGAGGTTAACCACAAAAGCAAAGGCTAATACTCCACCATTTGCGACGCTCGTTGGAGTCAGGGCAGCGAGTGTTAATGCTGCACCTGCGCTTTGCGCTCCTGCCGTGTAAGCAAGTGATGGCGTTGTGCTGTCAGCATTGTTTACTGCTGTGACGACTGCAGGTGTCACTGGAGCAGAAGCTGCACCAGCGTAAGCAACTGCGGTTGAGTATGCGGAAGAACCGTATGAACCATTAGTTGACACCTGGTAGGTGTAGGACTTCGCAGTAAGTGCAGAAGCTGGGAACACATAGTCAGTTCCAGTTGTAACAGCCGTAACAGTTGTTCCGTCGCTACCAATCGCAATCACGTTGTATGAAAGTGCGCCAGTTACAGCAGACCATGAAAGATCAACTGAGTCAGTGCCTGATGTGAATGAAGCATCAGTGTCTCCGTACGCCTTGATTGAAGACTGTGTAGGGGCACCAATCTGAGCAATTGTTACTGGAGTTGCTGTTGCACTGTTAATTCCATTTGCGTCAGTTGAGTATGCAGTGATGCTCGTGTTTGACAAAAGGATAAGTGCAGCAAGCTGCGCAGTTGTAGCGGTGCAACTTGAAGCTGAACCAGTAGCAGTACAAATCACTGTAGATCCAGCAGCAACTGTGAATGATGAGACTGGGTTGCTAGCAGCAGCTGCAGTCCAAGAGAATGTTGCTCCTGTTGCAGAAGGTGTAATTGTGAATGCCGCTGGAGCAGCACCAATCAACTTCGTTGTACTTGTTGAGCTGAGGGTTCCTGTTGTGGTTCCGTCAGTGCGCAGGTATGAAGTTGTAAGAATCACTGCGTAGTAAGCGTTCGGGACTAGTCCTGTCCATGTAACGGTGCCAGCAGCTGTTGCTGTCTTTGCAGCACCGACTGGGCAAGATGTGTCCATTGCAGTACAAGAAACTAGCTGCAATTTGTAACCAGTAACAGTTGAACCGTTAAGGCTTGAAGGGGCAGCAAATGTAGCTGTGAGCGTACCGTTGCCAAAACTTGTGATTGAAACAGGTGTCGTTGCAGCCGTTGGAGCTGCACCTGCAGCAAGGTTGTAGAACGCGTGCGAAGATCCATCAGCTTCATTTTCAATTGATGAAACTGCACCAGGTCCTGATCCGTTGACTGCAGTTACAGCCACTGAGTAGATCTTGCCGTAGGCAAGTCCAGTGAAGCCGTAGGAAAGGGTTGTGCGTCCGGCAACATACACCGGTGAGCCACTTGCGGTGCAAGTAGCAGTGGCAACGGTTGCAGATGAGCAAGTCTCAAGCTGAACGTTGTAACCGAGAATCGGGTTTGGGCTAGCGGTGTCCGCTGGTGCTGTCCATGACGCAGTAGCGGATGTTGCTGTTGATCCAGTAATAGATAGGTCAACTGCACCAGCGCCTGCAGGTACAGCATTTGCGGTGAAAGTGTTCGAGTTAGCACTTGAAGTTGCGGTAGCGGTTTGGTTTGCAGCAACAACCGTCAAGAATCCTGTGAATGTTGATCCAGAAGTTGCAACATTAGTCAACGGGATTGTGCAGACTGGGTTCGCGGTAGTTGAAGTTGCGGTTGCAGTACAAGTAACAGCCGATCCAACACCGTTCAGGTAGTAAGCGTATGCAGCTAGTGCTGATCCACCGTTGAATGAAGGTGCACTGAACGCAACATTAAGTGTTCCAGTTGCATAGCTAACGGTGGCAGTTACATTCGTTGGAGCGTTTGGAGCATTAACGACTGTTGTCGATGCGGTAGGTGAAGAACTCAAAGAGTACCCACCAGCATTTATTGCCTTCACTGTGAATGCATACGCACCACCAGGTGTTAGCCCAGCAGATGAAAGTGTAAATGTACAAGTAGTGGCAGTTGATGCAGCAACACAGACTTGTGTGGAACCGTTGTACACAGCGAAGCCAGTTGCGCCAAGTGTGTAGCTAGCTGTTCCATCTGCGGCAGCAGTTGAAGGAGAGAATGTCACCTTTACGGTGCCTGCACCAAGCGTCACCGTAGGAGTTCCGGTTGGCGCTGTAAGTGTCTGAATGGCAGCATTACCTGTGGTGTCAATTACAGCACCAGTTGCGTAGTTAGCGTAAACGTCAACTGTTCCTGCGTAGTAGTTGCTACTTGTAGGAGTCCAAGTACAGCTATTAGCGGCGAGAGCTGTTCCGACAACTGACTGAGTACAAAGAACGATGTTGCCGTCAGGGTTGGTAACTGTGTAACTAGTTACTGTGGCACCGTTAGCAGCTGGGTTCGTCCAGCTGACCTTGACCGATCCAGCAGTGGTTCCTGCCGTAACAGTTACATTGCTTACACCAGTTGGTGCAGTTGTGCCATAGCCATAGCCATAGCCAGCGAATGATGAGTGGCTTGATCCACCAACAGATGGTGAAGATGAAAGTGCATTCGAGAACTTGCCGCCCATCAACAGTGCGAGCACTGCGATCATTGCGATAAGGCCGAAGCGCTTTACAAGCGTAGGGGCGTTGAGTGTCGACGTAGATACGTTCGACGTTGATGTGTTGATGTCAGTAGACATTTCTCTCCTAATTGTCTGGTACTTCAAACTGCTCCTTAAAGACTAAAGGAAATACAAGGTAAATAGCAAGGCATTGTGCATTTTCCAAATAAGTGCAATAGCCCTAAAACCCTTATTTTGTAAGGGAAAGTCTAAATTACGTTTATGACATTTTTGTAACAGTTCCAAAGTCACGAGCTCCGAAGGCCCAAAAAGTGAATTGTTACAACCCCTGTAATAATCGGGTTTTTGAGGGTGGATCGAAAAAGCTCTTCAAAAACTACTCACTTGTGGTTCGAAATATGACCCCCCTTTGGGCCCTCCCAGGCACTCAAAAGTGCCTCTACCGGGGACCTGAAAACATCGATTTTGAGTCTTCTGAGGAACTGGGATCACCGCCCATCTACACCTTCTATATAGAGGTGTACCGAAATGAGCTGTAAAAGGGTGAGAACCCTTTAACTACAAGGGATTATTGAATAAGAAAGCGATTTAGCACTTCAACTGCGATGTGGGCCCAGGATTCATCAGTTTCTGGGGTCGCGTGGGAATCATTAATAGACCTAGAAACAACGAGGCTTTCTAACAGGACAGCAAACTGGTGGGCTGAAAGTACCTGGTTGGCTATGCCTTTTCGCTGAAAGGCCTCCATTGCCTTAGTATTTCTGGCTAAATACTCGTCTTGGAGCACAGCCATCTCCTTGGCTAGCTCAGGGTTCGTTAAAGCTGCGGCGTAGATACGAGAGCGGATGTTTCTGCTGTTTTTGCGCTCTTCTATGGTCGAAGGATCAGTAATGATCAGAGTAAATAGCTCAATGACTTGTTTTGATGAAGTAGCGGTCTGCGCCATTAGCTCAAAACCCGCAACATCTGGTTCTCGATTTTGCTTGAAAAGCTCGAGGTAGGCCTTAGTTACTAGGCCTTCTTTTGAGCCGAAGTGGTAGTAGGCAGAGGCTGAATTAGTTTCGCATTCCTTGCAAATCTCAGGAATTCGCAGGTTTTCAGGACTTTCACTGCGAAGTACTTCTGTGGCAGCCTTCAAGAGCAACGCGTGGGTCTGCTGAGACCTGGCTTGTTGCTGGCGAAGTGGAGACATTAGCTAATAACCGTTACCTTACGGTCTTGGGCGCGCTCTGGGCTGGTTCTAGAAATACCCTTACCAATCATTCGAACTGATATCCCCGTGTGGCTCATACTTCTTAATTGTAGGAGTAAATATACCCCAACAGCCTTGGCTCGAGCAGTACTGAGTTTCTGGTTATAGGCCTTTCCACCAATGAAGTCGGTGTAGCCCGCAAGAGTTAGAGAAGTGATGTGTCGGGCAATGTGATGGTGAATTCAACCCGACGGTTGATTGATTTACCTGATGAAGTGGCATTACTCGCTACGTAAGGACCATTTCCATGGGCGAAAGTACTGAAATAACACTTTCTCCACTGCAGGTGA
>Ga0208497_1000246_pt1 | contig 27845 bp, 44 predicted proteins | sample CryBogCBE25Aug07_FD_184555 | JGI IMG/M metagenome (GOLD analysis project Ga0208497, IMG submission 184555) | Freshwater microbial communities from Crystal Bog, Wisconsin, USA - CBE25Aug07 (SPAdes) | ecosystem: Environmental > Aquatic > Freshwater > Lake | place: Crystal Bog, Wisconsin, USA...
GTTTCAAACCAGCTTCTTTCATGTAAGCTTGACCTGTTGCAATATGATCTAAAGCTTCTGATTTAGTATTTCGTAGTTCTGAAATCTCTGCATCAAGAACATCACTTTGTTGTTTCATTTCTTCAGGAGTATAAGCTTTATTTGTCTTAGTATTAATAATATCTTTAAGACTAGCAAGGTTAGACTTCTGAGTTTCAAGTTGTTTGATTTGACCATCAATCTCAGTAACGGTCTTTTGTTGAGACTCTACAATATCTTTTAGTTGATCAAAGTGTTCTTTACCTAACTTGTCACCCCTAGTCATTGCAAACTCTTCTTTTTTAAGCTCACGATTAGCAGCGTCATTTTTCTCTTTATAGAGATAGTTCTTTTCACGCCAAGCTTGAAGAGCAGCTTCTTTATCTGCAACACGTTTAGCATTAAGCTGTGCAATCTGTTCACGGATAACATCACCACTTTTCTCGGACATGCCTTGAGCTTGTTTAGCAAGAGACTCACGTTGTTCAGGAGTATTAGCATTGTTAAGAGCATTAATATCAAAACCGTCTTTAGTTAATTCCATCTTAGCTAAAGCCCAGTCAGCATCTGTTTTAGCTGAGTTAAGGTAACCAGTTCCTACACGACCTACTATATCATAAGTTTTAAGAGTGTTCTCTAAATGGTCTTTTTGGTTCTTATTATAATTCTCTTGTTCAGTACTAAGCTTCTTAGATAGATCAGCTACAATGGAACTCTTACCAGCTTTAGCGGCAGCTTCAATAGACTTTTGATACATAGTAACTAGCTTTTGAGATTGATCAACTTTGTTAGCACTAGTTTGAAGAGCTTGAACTGTAGTAGTTTTTGTAGGTTCAGCTGGTTGCTCTACACCAGTAATACCTTGTTGCATACCTCCAAGGCCAAGTAGACCATCTTTAGGAGCATTAACTCCTGGCATAGTAGGTGCTGGTTTTTTACCAGTATCAGGTAAAGTAGCAGCTGTATCCATTACATCAGGCTGATCTTTAAAAGCCTCTTGAGCAGCACTCTTTAAAGTAGCATCTTCATAAGACTTATCAGATAGAGATTGTTTAAGTTGATCTAAAGCAATTTGTTTACCTTCTAAAACAATCTTATTATCTTTAATAGTTTGTTGATCTATTGTACCACGGTTGTAAACGTCTTGTAATGATTCCATTATTAATCCTTAATTAGAAACTAGGTCCAATAGTACCACCACCCATATTAGGGTCAGTACCTGTATATCCAAATGGATTATTACCGCCAGAACCAGAAGTGTTAGTAGGTGTATACCCTCCTACATATCCTGGAGCATACCCAGAATTTGGAGAATTATTAGTAAATAAACTAGAACTAGAAAGGCCATTTAGACCACCAACAATATTAGAAAGGCTTTGTTGTTGTTGTTGGGCGTTAAGTTGATTTTGACCTACAACACTTAATGGATTTTGAGAAGCACCAGACAATTGTGAAAGTTGACTTAGTTGTGTATTTAAATAAGAATTAGAAAAGTTCTGATTATAGTTTTGTAAAGCTATTTGTTGAGCTCCAGAAGCTTGTTGTCCTGTCTGAGCAGCCTGTCTATTTAAACCTTCTTGACCTTGTTGAAGATTAAATTGATATCCTGGAAGTGATGTTACGGCTCCTGGATTAGCCATTAAATTATTTAAAAGACTAGCATAGCCTGTACGATAGTTAGCAAAAGGATCGTAGTAAGCTCCTCCAGCTACGTTACCAGCTCCTGAAGAGCCTCCCCCAGCCAATTGACTAACACCACTGGTAATGCCTACAGCACTAGCCACTCCACCTAATACAGCCCCAATACCCATAATTAATCCTCTAAATATTTACCATCTTTGTATAAGATACTTCTTCAGGAAAGTAACCAAGCCTTTCTAAAAGCTTTCCAAAGTTACTATCCCCTAATTTAGTACGCCACATTATCTCTTGAACATTAAGCTTTTTAACTTCTTCTTCAGCTTTAGTTATTAGTTTATAACCAGTCATACCTTTTCTATACTCTGGTTTTAAATAAAGAGTATCATTAATAGCTAAGGTAATGTGTTTGTAATGAGACATAGTAATAAATGTAAAGAAACAATACCCTACCAATTCATTACCATCCCTTGCAGTAAAAGAAAAAACACCACCTTTTCTATACTGATCTAGATAGAGTTCCCAATTAGGATTAAAAGGTCTTACATCTCTAAAAGGTGATACTTCTGCCCAATGAATAGGTCCTAGTCTTTTAATGTCTTCAATAATGTCTGGGAGTTGTTCTATCTGGTAAGTAATCATTCTGTAGCGGCCTCTCCTGAGAGTTTAAGTTCCATGACTTCAAGCCTTAAAGGTTGAAACCCTGTATAGAGAATCTCATGTGCCCTACGTCTAAATCTACCTAAGTTATATAGTACAGGTCTGTCTAAACTTAAATCAACAGGTCTGTAATTAGACCAAGTATTATAGTCATCGTCTGTATGACGAACATTAACTACATCATTAAGCTCATCACCAAGAATAACTAACTCACTATTACTTTTTTGTTTAGTGGTTCCAAAGGTTTCCCTAGGAGTAACTACTCTAACTGTGATAGGACCAAACGGGTCAACATAGTTCTCTACACTTATATTATACACGTTTCCTGTCACTGCGTCAAGTACATAATTATTCTTTGTGTTAGCAGGGAATGTTTGAACAAAAGTACATTCAAAGTAACCCTCTCTACCTCCAATAAAAGCTTTACTTGTAGTCCAGAAGTGCCAGTCTTTTTCATTAAGATCGTAGACCATAGTTACATCTTGATCAGCTAGTACTAAGCCATAGAATGTATGACCTGCAATTTTGTATACCCAGCTATATACTGTAGAAAGATCACTAGCATTAAGAAAGTTCTCTACAGCTTTATTAGATATAACTTGTGGAGTTTGTCCTGAGAGAACGTTAATAGTACGACCACCTTCACGGTTGTTAGCCATCCAAATAACAATCTCTTCAAAGGATTGAATAGAATCCCCTGAAGCACAACCTACTTCTAAAGTAGCTGTAGTATTACAAGCAAGAACACTTCCAGTAGGATTAGCATTATCATAATAAAATTCTGTAGTCCACTGTTTAAAAGCTACAAGGTAGTTAAGGTGTTTAACAATACCAATACCTTTATCAGGCTCTGCATTAGCAGTAATGTAATTTAAAGGATTCCAAGAAGTAGGATCTTCTTCATCACATTGCCAGATAACTCCTAGATCATCCATAGCAAAGACATAACCGTCAAGGTAAGGTAAACCACTTACTGGATTAGCAGGAAATGAATTTAAAGCTGCACTAGCTGTAGCTGCTGTTGAAGGGGTACCACTAAAATTTACTGTAAGAGTACCAGAGTAATTAGTACCTCTAGATGTAAGAGTAGCTGATGTAATAGTACCTGAAAGGTCTGCTATGTAAGTACCAGCTGCTCCTGAACCAGTTGTACCTGTAATAGTAAAAGTACCTGTAGATGGATAGCCTAGACCACCATTAGATACAGATACTGTTTGTACTTGTCCATTAATTAAAACCCAATTTCCTGTAGCATCTAGATAGTATCCATTTACTTTGTCATGAAGTACCATATAAGGATGGGGACTGGTAGTAGTAGCAGTGTTAGCCCAGCTAATATTATTAGTAGTGTTAAGACCAGTACCCTTTGTAACCCTTGTACCACCAGTGACTTGATATAGTGTACCATTAGCCACCGCATATAGATTATTATTATAGACCCATAGACCTTGTCCTAAGGCAGGCAAAGCTGGAGTAACAGTGTATACATTCTTACCAGGACGTTTAACTAACCAAGGTTTACCATCAATGGTTTCTTTAAAACAATTAACCATCTTAGCATCTTTAGTGATGTCATTTGTTCTTTGATTTAAAGGAGGTGTTAAAGGGAGATTAGCTTTAGGCATTATCTAAAGCTCCTGTTCATCCCCATTCTAACATCAGGTTGGAAGAACATACTTGCATTTTCAACATCCCAGTCTTCAAGTGCTTTCTTTAAAGCTACAGCTCTAGCATCATAGTAGCCACGATCTGGAAGAGATTTATCATACTCAGGAGCAAGCTCAGCCATCAATGCCCATTTAAGTGCAAGGAACCACTCGTTAGGAAAGTCAAAGTTATCTGTAGGTTTAACCATGTCCATGATTGGACGTTGCACAATAACGTATAGAACGTAATTAGTTTGTGAGTTAGTATCAGGTGTTAAGTATACAGTCAACTGACCAAAGGTAGGTTTAGGATTATAGAAATAACTATTCATAACTCCAGGAGAAAACTTAGAACCTAAGATGTTATACTCTTGACGAGACAAAGGTTGTAAAGGAATGTCAATAGGAGGACTAGCTTCTACGTTACGTAAGAACCCTTGGATAACTCTTAGAGGACGATCTGATACTATATCATTAGAGGAGTCAGGTCCAATGTTATAAACAGTTTGATTAGCTACTAATGGTACTTCAAGATTATCAATGGTCCAAAGTTTAATACCATCTTTTTGCCAGTTCTTAATAATAAGATTAAGAGCAAACGAAGCATTAGAGGTAGCAGCCGCTGTAGGCTCAGCCCCTTCTTCAAGAACTGATAAACCACGTAGAGCAGCTTGAATAACTTGATCTCTAGTGACGGTAAAATTAGTTACACCTGACGTACTCATTTAGAAGAGTCTCCGTATTTCATTTGTATAAGTTTAGAAGCAACAGCAGCACCACCTACAATACCAAGGTAAGCCATCCAAATGTCAGCATCAGGAGCTGGTATCATTATGAATTTAATTGTCCCTGCAAGATAAGCAACATTAGACCATAGTTTAGAATGGCTAATAGTACCTTCATTATTGACTATCAGTTGTTTGAGTATCATTAGAACCTAGCCATTTCTGAACAGTTTTAGTTTCATAGATACGAATACATGTCCACACAATCGTAAACAACGCAGCAAGAGGTGGAAGTATTTGAGCTAGTGTACCAAGTACTGTAAGAGCTGAAACACCATCTATAACATGCTTAGTGGCTTCTGACATGTGTTCATGTATTTGTTCCATTATACTTTCACCCAATTTTCAGTTGGTAGAATAGGCCAAGTAATATTTCCAGCTACAGGATATACTGCATATTGACGAACTGCATTACGGTATGCAATAAAGTCAGCCTGATTAGCAAGATATGGATTTGCTGTAGCAGGGTTACTTACATCAGCAATAGTTGACCAATCTGTAGCAGAAAGAAGAGCTGATGCTGTAGCTTTGTTTTGGTCTGCTGTAATATTTGCATATCTTAATTGATCTGCTTCTTCATCTGTAATTCTGATGTAATCAGACGGAATTATATGATCTTGAGAGCCGTCATCCTCATAAGCGTATAAATTATTATTTTTGTCTTTATATGTTTTCATTATCTTAACTCCAGCCAAAATACGCCGCCATTAACGCCAGATACCAAATACGTTCCACCATTAGGAACAGCAAACGATACGGCATTAAATGATGCGAACGTTTGAGATTGAATACCACTTAATGTAATAAATCTAGATGATCCATCTGTATTAACCCAAACAAAAATTGTTCTACCAGTGCTGTTTGTATATGTTGTATTTCCAGCTCTACTTCCAGACATATTTTGCCATGATTGACCAACGCCTAGAGCGTTGCTGGCTGTTGCAGCATTGCCGGTACATGAAGCTGATGAGCCAGTAGTATTTTGATTTAATGTAGGAACGTCAGCAGCTTGAATTGTTGACATTACTACGTTAGTACCATTACCACGCAAATATGAGCCTGATGTAACTGCACCAGCAAAAGCATTCATTGCGCCTTGGGCTGTTGTTGTGCCAGAACCACCATTACCTACTGATAACGGGTTTGTCATTACTGGTTGTGTACTAAATGTCTGAGCTGCTGCCCAAGTATTAGTTGAGTCTAGTTGACCCATGTTGTTAAGGTCAGCAGCAACTACACGTTGTTCTACTTTATCACCTGAGTTCCAAGAAACAGCTGAAGTACCATCTTGACCACGAGTTACTGTAAAAGTATCTGTAGAACGAGCAGTACATTTAACAATTTCAACAGTACCTGATGTGTTAGCAAGTGTCATGTAGAAGTATTGCCCACCTGTAGGATTAGGAAATAAACTTCCTGTACCTGAAGCCACTGACAAACTAGTAGCAGTATTGGTAATACCTGAAGCTAGCGTGGTGGCAGCGTTATTTGCAAAAAGCATTAAACCTGACATAATTGATTATCCTATTTGTTTCACATTAATTGAAGAAGCATCTATCTCTTGTTTTGAAGTACTATATGGTATAAATTTAAAAGTAAGACTTGCAGAGGTTACTCCTGAAGCAGCATATAACCAAGATGTAAAATGAAGTGGTACAAACTGATCTGTAGGTTCATCTCTTACCCAAGGTACAAGTTGTGGGTCTGGGACACCTCTAACAAAGTCTTGAGGTTGGCGGATCTCCCAGTCCTGAGGGCAACACATCAACCCATCCCAACGTTGTTTTAAAAGTGATGCTTTATACTTACGACCACACACATCACAAATAGAGTTCCAATCCCCTTTGTCATACCGACTAAAGAAACTCATTATAAACTCATAGGTGATAAAACAGGGAGGTCTCCAACTAAAGTGTAAACATTAGTAAGAGAAGTTGTTACAGACATTTCTAAGCGGTAGGTTACTTGGTCTAAACCTCCTTGGATACGTTGAACCACCCTTGAACCATTAATTGCAGGAGTCCCTACAATAATGGAAGAAGGAGAGGAATCAGACCCTTGTACCACTTCTACTACAAAACTAGCAGAACTGATTGATTCACCACTAGCTATGATGTTAGAGAAATCAAATGTAAATAATTCGTTCTCTGTTGTGAGTTTATAAGAAAAACTACTCATTTAATGTCATCCTTAGTGATGAATAATGTTCTAATCTTAGTGACAGCAACACTTCGTAAAGCTTCTGCTGAAATATAAAGTTGTCTTGTTTTAGTAGTTGCTACAGTTGTAACTCTATTAGCTACATAAATCAATCTACCATTTACATATTTAGTAAAGCTAATTAAATTAGTAAGGATAGAAGTAATACTACTTAAAACAACAGTAAATACTTTTCCAACTTGTTTAACTAACGTAGCTTGATTTGTAGAGTAAGATAACAAAAGTTTATTTGCAGTTTTTGTTAAAGTAGTTACAGTTGTAGAAAGAACTGCTAAAGTTTTATAGAAGAACTTAGCTAACACAACTGACGCAGTGCTTGCTACTGATACTGTTAAAGCTACTAGTCTATTAATAAAATAAGATAAGTTCACAGTGCTTCCTAAGTAACTATATAAAGTTTTATTAGCTTGTTTAACTAGATTTACTATTGATGTAGATACTACTGTATACGTTCTAGGAAGTATTCTAAACGCTGTTAAACTATTTACTGTAGCTTCCACTATACTTATAAGGACATGGTATACAGAATTAACAGATATAGTAGTGTTAGAAGTTACTCCAGTAGTTTCTGTATATACAGGGGCATCAGTATTAATGGCTAATAAGTTAAATACAGAGCCATTCAAACCACCTGTCATTACATACTTATTACCTAATGTAATAAACGTCTTTTGAACTTGTTTAAACACATTAGCAATTGAAGTACTAATTGCTGTAACAGTATGTGAAACTGCTTTACTAATATTTACTGTTGAAGTTGAATAAGCTAGTAATGTTAGAAGATGATTAGCTGCTTCTAAAATAACTGCTATTGATACTTCTACATCAGTTATTAATTTATTAACTAATTTTGCTATTGAACTTGTAGTAACACTATTGTAAGATAAAGTAACAAAGTGATTTGCTTTTTCTGCAATAAGAGCTACTGTATATTCAATAGCACTTACTAAAGTCTTACCAACAGTTTTTAAAACATTTGCAGTCGAAGTTGAGCTTGCAGAATACGTCTTAGGCAACAGTTTATAAATATTTGATACTGTGACCTCAGAGGCAACAACAAACTTACCTACGGCTCTAGAAATGCTGTTTACGGTACTTTCACTTGCAACTACTAGTTTACCAGCTACTCTTGCTAGTGTAGAACTACTTATAGAAGTAATTGTACTGAATAAATGATTAACTGCTTTAGTTATAGAAACTGTTGAAGTACTAGTTACTGTTCTTGCTGTTTGAGTAATAGCTCTAAGTATTGAGACAGCACTAGTAGAAGTATAAGTAACTAATTTACCTACACCCCTAACTAGATTAACTGCTGACGTACTTAATGCACTTCTAATAGCACCTGCTTTTTTTAAGAAGCTTGATGTAGAAGTAGAACTAGCTGTTACTGCTTGATTATAGAGTTTAGCAGGAGGAACTCCATTAATAACCTCTATGTTAATTGCTGCTTGATTAAGAGCCATAGCTCAGGCCCCCAATCAGATTAACTAAATTGTGTCTTGAAAGTAAATTGAATACTGTCACCAGTTGACAAGTTAATAGTACTAAAGTCACCTTTAACAAACAAGTTACCAGATGTAGACGCATCAAATAAACCAGCGTTAGTGATAGCTAAAGCACCACCTGCAGTTTGTGTCCCTACAACTTGATATGTATCATTGGTAACTGAAGTTGTTACTTGTGATTGAGTACCAGATACACGAGTACCTGTTTCAGTAAATAATGTTGTATCAGTAGCTGCAGTAGTACCAGCACCAGTACCCCAAGCAATGTACTGTGGGGCAGTACCAGAGCCCTGGATACGGTTAGTTACAACCGCCTTTCCTGTATTGACTAAAAGTGTAGCCATTGTTTAATTCTCCAAATAATTCGTTTAATAGGATTTTTATGCCAGTAATCTATAGCCCCTAGCTCTTCAATAGAACCATCTGCCCTAATGATACGAGCAGACAGTACTATCTCTTTAGCGTTTGAAGAGACCACTTCCATTAAGGAGTCCATCCTTTAGTAAGTTCTAAGATAACTGAGAATGAATAACCTGAAGTAGTCCAGGTACCAGTCTCTGTACTAGTAGACCAATTTATCTTACCAGTCCATCCTGAGTTCTTAGGATTTTGAATACCACCCATAAAATGATAATCAGCTTTACCACGACCAGCTAATTGTTCAATAACTGTTGTACCAGAGGAATCATCCCAAACTAAATTAACCACAATACCATCTTCAATGTTGTGAATAATCTTGTCTACACGATACCAACCTGCTTTTAAATAAGCAGACCCCGTAGGGTCTACTGTTGAGCGAGCTGCTGGGTCTACTAAAGTTGCTGAAGTAAAATCGGCTGTATTTGCATTACCAGTTAACTTAAGAATTGTCTTTGCAGGACCGTCCTCAAGAATCTGAATGTTTGATGTATTAGCCATTATATACCCCTAGATTAACGTGAAAGTTCTTGGGCTGCTAAAACAAAGTCTGCAGATAGAGTATCAGTTGCTGTAGGAGTAATTTGGAACACTGGACCTAAAATAGCGTTAGTTAGTGTTGTACCACTTGAACCAATTGTAGGAGCTGTTACACGAGCTACTTTAGAGTTATTAGCAAACACTTCTAAGTCTGTACCATTGTAGTATAAACCTAAATCAACCCATGTAGCAGCGGCTGCTGTTGCAACACCTGTCACTAATGTAGTTGCTGTTGAGCCAACTGTTGATACTAAGTTAATAGAAGTTGAAGCTGCTGGTTTAACAAACCAAAGGCCATCGGTAGCTGTAGAACCGTTTTGCAAACCTACATAGAATGATACATTACCTGCTACTGCAGAAGCTTGAACACGTGCTGAGAACCATGCACGATTACCTGCTTGGAATTGGAAGAACTGACCATTCTTATAAGCAGATGATGCAGTTGTAGTACCACCTGGAGTAAGAATAGCAACACCACCTACACCTGGAGTTAATGCAAATGTAGATGAAGTACCTGTTACAGAATAGTCTGTACCAATAAGTGTGTTAAAGTCATTAGTGTAAACTGAGCTACCTAATGCTTGTGTACTTCCAGTATGGAATGGATCTGGAAATGGAAATGAGTAAAGTGTTTCGTTTGGATAAGCAGTAGAAAGACCGCTTGAATATCTTTGTGGATTTGACATTGTAAATCTCCTTTGACGTTGTTAGACAACGCCTAATTAAAGGCGTCAGCAGAGTAAAACTAAATTAGCAAGAACGAGTCTTACCTGGGTCAGGGCGTTTGCCCTTTTCTTTTTCATGTTCGAAGCCCATGATGATTTCCTTATATAAAAAGGTAGGACTTACAATAACGTTTTAAGTTATCAGCCTACCTAACTATTATACACTATTTCTAGTGATTTGTCAAGTCCTAATTACGGGCCGTTAACGCCCCAGATAGCACGTGGGTCTGACCAACCAAATGAATAACGCTCGTAGCCTTTAGCCTTAACGTTCATTGTATCGAAGTCATTGTCTTGGTCAAACTGAATACCAACACGCTCGTAGTACTTCATACCTGTTTTGCCTGGGATTGTGTTACGTAAGAACCAAGCATTTGGAGCTGTTAGGTAATGGTTAACTTTGAAGCCACCAGGAATGTAGTTACCAGATTTGATAACGTTAATATCATTGTTACCGTTACCTGTTTGGTATGAGCTATGCAAGATACGTTGAGCATTGAACACTTGTTGACGTGGGATGATCAAAGTACGTGGCATAATGTTGATCAAGAGACCACGGTCGTTTTGAAGACCCATAATAGCAATAACTGCATCTTCTAAAGCTGCTTCTGACAAGTCAGCATCAACAGCTGGACGGTTAGCCCAAGTGCCGCCTGAAGTGTTAGGGTGGGCAGTATTAGCCAATGATACACCATCACCACCAGAGTAAGTGTTAGTGAATGCACGGTTGTAAACGTTAGCTGCAACGTTTTCTTTTGTTTGACGGAAAGACATAGCCAATGCAGCAGCACGACGACGGCTTACTTGCTCGTACAAGTTATCATCCAATTCTTCTTTAGTTACAATGTAACCAGAAGCATAAGCGATATGTGTGTAACGAGTTGTGAAACCTTGAACTTCTGAATCGTACTGAACGCCTTGACCTTCAGGTTTTTGTTGAACTAAACCAAAGCCTGTTAGTTGTACATCTTCTTCATAGTTTTGATTTGATGTTTCTGAATCAAACAAGTCAGTGTATTCAACTTGATGTTCGTCGTAAGTTTGACCCCACCATTGTTTAACACCAGGCCAGAGGGCCTTTGGATGACTTGCAGTAGTAATTAAACCAGCCATTTTATTCTCCTATTCTTTTAATTAAACGCCAGTACGGCCTGTTACTTGACCCATAAACGCATGTACGTTGAAACGCACTAGCAAGGCAGCATAAGCACCATAACCATTGTCTGGTCGTTGGATAATACCTTGAATTTGGAATGGCAATGAGTTAGTAGTAGCTGGACCTGTAGCAACTGTATTAGAGTAAGGAGCTCCGTTACCAAGAGTTGTTTGGTTAGCAGTGATAGTTACGTTACAGTTGTTGTTTGCATTTGAAGTAGCCCAGACTGTAGAGTCACCTTGCAATTCAAATACTGTTGAAGGGTCGGTTACAACATAAGCGTAATGAGCACCTGAGTTAATTGGTAGGTATGTTTTTTCCAAAGCTAGTGAGTTACCAACTAAAGATACACCAGGGTCAGCTACACGGATACCAACGATAACACCAACTGGCAATGTAGAAGCCCCAACAGTACCTGCCCACTTAGTAATTGATGGAACGCCAAGAGTATCAGAACCTGATGCTACTTGAACGATGTCACCAATAGCGTATGAGTTAGAGCCGTCATTAGGAATGTAGAATAGTGTAGCACCTTGTGACCATGGACTACCATCTGCATTTTGTGTTGGGATAAGTCCCTTAGGGCGGTTAATGTTCGCCATAATTAAATCCTTTCAGAATTAGTTTTGATATTTGATGCCTTCACGTGGCGTATAGAACCCTTCAGAACTTCCTTTAAGGTTACGACCATTACGAATAGCTTCATCAGTTTTATTGTTTTTCTCTTGTAGAGCTTGTTGATCTTCATCAAACCATTCTTGTTTAATCTTCATTAAATAAGCGTATTGCTCTCCTTCTTTAGCAGAAGGGTTTACAAGAAAACGTACCTTATCTCCCACGTCTGTATTACGTGATACAACATTATCTTTTACACTTTGTAGTTCACTAGGTTTAACAAACTCATAACCACCTTCTATAGCTTGTTGAATACGACCTGGGGTATCATTTAAGATGTGTAAATGGTAACCTTCAATCTTGTGATCTACTGCTAATTTACCTTCAGTCCCGTTAAAGACATTACGTTTTCTCTCTGAAGTAACTCGTTCTGCTGTAGTGCGTACTTGAGTTGCTCGTTCAATTTTCTCTTCAATTGTTAGTGCTTTTGGCATTTCTTATCTCCTTAAGACCAGTCATACAGGTCAACATATTCTTGACGTGATTTAAATAAACCTTGTTTAACAAACTTATCGCATGCAGCTTTAGCATCTGCTGGTAAACTGTCATAAGTCTTTTTACCACCAGTAGCTCCGCCTCGTACATTACCTGTAGAGTCTACTGCACTACCTCTTGCTTTATTACCACCAACTTTAGCTGGGAAGTACTCAGCAATTCGTTCGTCTAGTTTATCTAAGAATGCACGACCTACTAAGTTAGGGAACTGCCTACGAATAGAAGCTCCTAGACCATTGGTCATATCAGTCATCTCTTGGTTACCATCTTGTCCAAACCAAGGATTACGTTCTACCCATGATTGTAGCTCTGGGTCATTTGGAATGTCAGTTGTTGTTGTTGGCTTAGTCTCAGGTTGCTTGGCTTCCTGCTTTGCTTCACGTTGTTCTTCTTTAATAGCATCAATACGATCATCAATGTCAACTACTAGATCACCATTACCTTCAGCGATTGCAGTTTTCTTTTGTGATTTAAGTTCAGCAATTTCTACTTCATACTGAGCTTGTTTACGTTCAAAAGCCTCTTTCTGGAACTTCTTAAATTCCTCTACAGACTCTTTAATGCTATCAATCTCTTTAGACTTCTCGTCAAGCTTCTTAAGTAACGTTTCATTGTTCTTACGAAGGATCGGATTAATCTCTTTACCACGTTTAACAAAGGTATCAGCATCAACCCAGTCTTCATCACTACCACGGAATTCCTCTTTAGGAACCCAACCGAAGATACGGGCCTCTTTTTCAACCTGAGGTTCTACTTGAGAACTATTATCTAACACTTGTTCTTCTGACATTTTCTAGCCTTCCTTGTGAATACATACTATATCTAAATCGTTAACTACTCGGTACTCTTCATTATCTAATGTATCTTTACCTTTGTAAATAAGACCTGAATACTTACCGAATGTAACTACGTCACCTACCTTACACCAAGCTTCTGGTTGATCAGAGTAAGCTGTTGATCCTACTTCAACTACAGTACCTTTAATCTGAGCTAACCTTTCACGGTCTGCTGCTTCACCTACTGAGATAACAATACCACTTTCTGTTGTCTGTTCTGTTACTAAAGGCTTAATTAAAATACGATGTCCTACTGGGGTAATACCACTTGTATTAGCTGTCATCTCTTAGTCCTTCTACTAAATCTTCGTATGTTAAATATAACAAACTTAGAATTGCATTACATCTTCCTCTTAACTCGTCTTCGTTACTTACGTTACCAAGACATAACTGCTCCTTCATGTACTCTCGGTCTTTCTTGAGTGCCTTATAAAGGGCTGCTGTTATCGGGTGCTCCTTCCAATCCAGGAACTCTTGCTCCGTTAGAATCATCTACTTTCTCCATTTCAGATGCTTTCATCATAATCTCAATAGAGCGAAGAAATCCGTCTTGCTGGGCTTTAGCTGCGCCAATCTGTGCATCTAGCATTGCGATCTTATGACCTTCCTTAACACCGCCTGCTTCTTCCATAGCCTTGACTGCCTCGGCTTCTAACTTCATTATCTTAGCTCTATTTAACTCTGCCTCTTGAACTAATTTCATCATGCCAAGTTTCATCTTAACTTGTAATGACAACTTACGTTCTTCGGCTTTTAATTGCTCAACCTGTAGTTTAGGATTTGGTGCTGGTGGTATAGCATTTGGTCCTTGTGGGTTAGGCAATATCTCTTCAATGTTAGGCACCTTCAATGCTTCTAGATAGCGGTGCATAACTTTGTATTGGTTGAACCCTGGTGTTTGCATTGCTGCTTGACGTAGGGCTTCTGCTTGTACAATTCGTTGTTCATCAGTTACTACATGAGGATCTGCAGCTGGACGTAAGTCTACTGGACTACCTTGATAGTCTTCTGATGTAATGTTACCATTTGCATATTCAACTTCTTGTGCTAAGTACAATTGATTTAAACGATAGATCTTCTTAACCTCTTCACTTAGAGATCTATAGATACGTTTAAAGATACCTGCAAATACTTTGTTACCTTGTTCAGCCATTGTACGGCTAGTAGCTGCTGGAGTGTTCTGACCTACGTTCTCACCTACCATGATGTCTGTAGCACCAATGATACGCTCACCATAGTTAACTAGAGTGCCTAGTAGTGTAAATAGAACTTGATTAGGTTCACGAACTGGTAATGGTACAATACCCTTAGCTAGATCTTCTCCAGTAGAATCCACATGCTTCCACTCAAGAGGAGCAAAGTTATAATTGCCACCTCTGACTTTGATCCCTCTGCTAAGGAATCCACCAGCAGTATTAGCCATAGTACCAGCATCAACAAGTTGGTTAATAATCGTATTAATAGACTCATTGAGGGGTCCAAGGAGAATGCCGAAGCCAATATCATAGAATCCACCATCTGGAGAAGGAATGAAAGAGTACTTAGTAAAGTAACTTTCAGGTTTAATATTTAATATCTCACCTTGTGAATTCTTCTTGATAGAGCGTTCAAAGTAGTTTGCAACAATACGAACTACTTTACGTGACTCACGGTGCACTGTAATAACATACGGCTCTTTGAAACCATCACCATCTAGATCTTCCCAGCGGTGTTGTTCAATAAATTCATAAGGAGTAGAAGGGTCTTGGTTAGGTACATTAGTACCTTGTGCTTTATCTTGGGCTAATGATAAGTCATCACCTAGTATAGTGTGTACAGGATGCAGGTCTATGTCAGACCATATACCCCTTCTCTGTCTAGAGAGAACGTCATTAACGGATAAGTATAACACGTGTGACTGACGTGTACAGTCTTTAAGGTTCTTTGTCCAGTATGAAACAACAAAGTCTTTAGCTAAAACGTTTTCTGAGATAGGATGGTCTTCATTAAAATCCCAGTATGTCTTTTTGAAAGCACATCCAACAATAGGAACTGTGATAAGGACTTTATCCATTTCACTTTCCCAGTTGTCATCCTCTGTAAGGATTTGGTAAGACATGTGTTTCTCAACACGTTTGTTCTTAGCCATAACCATAGCTTGTTGTGCTGGGTCTTGAATGTGTTCTACTTCAGTATCAATCTTAATTAGATTATCTGAAGGTACTAAAGCTGGGTAAGCCCTACTATGGAACTGTAAAGCTGCCATAGTAACTAACGGGAACTTAATGTTAGAAGCATTAGGCCAAGGAAAAGATTTAGTCTCAGAGACTTGAAGAGCTAACTTCATTGCTTCTTCTACACGCTTTTCCCATTGACTACGAGATTCTTTATCTAGGATAAACTCATTAACAACTCGTTCACCAATTGTAAGCAAAGACTCATCATCTAACATATCAGCTATGTTTGGAGATGAAAGAAGCTTATCCATTTTAATTTTAACGTCTAGTTCCATTATTTTTCTTATCCACCTATTCCACCAACCTCAGAGAACAAGATTTGTCCTTGAGGAGTTACTAATCGGTCATGCTCATCCCATGATGGAGCACCTGGTCTTGCAAACTTACTCTCATTACTAAATGTAGCATGGTAAGGAGTTTTATGTTCATCCGTAAAATGTGGCTTACCATCATTAGGATTAATCATTGTTTTAGCTGCCTCTGGGTCTGACTTTAATTGTTGGTAGTAACCACGCATATCATAGTCAGGTCTAGGGTCTTCTGGGTCAAAAGGAATATTATTAGTCTTTACCCAATTTAAAAACTCTTCTTCATCTTTATCAGATTTAAAAGTGGTTATCTTCCAAGCAGGGTCTGCCCATTGCATGTTACGATTTAAAAGAGATTGTTTATATTCTTCTTCAGTAGGCATATCTAGTATCCACACACAGCAGAACGTCCATCTTGTTGAGAGGATAGTGCTGATAGGTATTCATACTCTTCTTCTTCTTCGGGAGTGTCAGCATTGTGAACTTGGTCTACAACCAACCCTAGCCAACTAAGAGCATCCACTTGGTCATCATGTCTAGCTTTAGGGAAACGAACCATTTCCTCTTCTAGCTCAGGATACCATTCAGCACCTTTATTAAACTTAACACCACCTGCTTTAAATCTTGCTTGGAAAGACCTAGCACGTGATTGTTTATCTTTAGTAGGAGTCATGGGTCTCAAGCTCATATAAACTTGACGACTGATTTGCTCCCTACGTAGGATAGCACCAATAGCCTTTTCAATAGCACCCTTTTCAGTAACAATACATTGAGGGTCATACTTTCTTTGAACACTAAACATCTCATCAACAATCTCAAGAGCATCCCAGCGGCCCCTGCGAATGTCTATGATGTTCATAATGCCATCACTGTCAATACCACCAATAGCAATAACAGTGTAGTCAGAGCGGTCTCGTGTACTGATAGCAAAGTCAACTGCAGCGTAGTAAACCAGTTTCTTTTCTTTGTGTGTGATTGCGTCAAGCGCATGTTTGGGTATCTCAATAAACTCGTTACGTTTAAAATAAGCTGTAGCTTCATTGATAGGGTAGTTAAGGTACTCTTGTGAGTAGACCTCAGGGATACCCTGTTTAGTCATATCATCACGCTTATCTTTAAAGTACTCTGCAGTGTATCGTGTATCCCATAGGACGTGTTTAAAGTCTTCTGAATGAGCTCTGTATCTAACTGATAACCATTCAACTCTCTTACGATTAGAATAAGTCTTAAGTGGTTCTACAATAGTGTGATCACCATCATAGTCTGGAGGCATTAACTTATTAAGCAAGCTGTCCATGTGCATAACAGTTCCTACAATACGTACAATACCATCTTTAGAACGACAAGGTAATAACGCAGCATAGAACCATTTGTGTAACTTCTCACGTCGATCTTTAGATTGAACCTGTTCATCCCCCTCAAGGTCATCACAGATAATTAAATCAGGACGTTTAGAATTCCACTTCAAACCCCGTACTCGTTGTTCTGCACCACGAACCATAATACGGAACTGATCACCATCTTCAAATTCTACAATGATGTCAGTCTGTGAATCTTTAATAAATCCCTTAACTCCAAATAACTGGATAAGGTCTTCGTTGTTAATCAGCTCTCGTTTGATGTCATTAAGGAACATCTGAGCTTGAGTTTCTGTATCTGATACTAGTACTACAAAACTACGTTCTCGAAAAAGAACTGAAGCGAGTGTGTAGGCGTGGGTTATAGCAGTCGATTTCCCGTGGTTACGAGGTGCCGCTATTGCTACAAGGGGATTCTCGCTACAGCAAAGGTCCCACCATTCAAGGTGGCATTTTGGAGTGGGAGTTGTTCCGTCGTAATCTTTTGCTAAACATGCTCCTGAGAATCCGTGGATCATGTCAGAAGTTATTTTCATTTACTCTTCTTTTGTTTCTCGCCAGGCTTGTGTCCGTTATCTGAACGGTTAGAACTGCGATCTCGAACTCTAGTATTGCTTAGAGCTTTAGATCCACCAGATCGTAACGGCTTCTTGTGATCTACATCCTTACCAGGTTCACCTTTAGCACGAGCTGCTTTGTTACGAGCTGCCCTATCTTTCTTAGCTTCAGGTGAAGCATGGTGATCTTTGTACTCAGCCTTGTAATCTCTTTTGTAATTAGGACTTGATGGCATTACTTAGTCTTTTTAACAGGAGCTTTTTTCTTAGCTACTGGAGCTGAACCACCATCGTCTTCAGAGTAACCAGCACCAGAGTTCTTGTTAGAGCCCTTGATCACTTTCGATGTTGGTTTGCTCTTCGTTGGTGTTGGCTTCTTGCCAGATATTGCTTTCGGATTGGATGAGGTCATTTGTACCATTGCTTTTCTCCTGAGTAATTTCTTTAGCTGCTGCAAACTTCTCAAACTGTGAAGCTAGTAGTCTGAGTCGATCATCAACTGCTACTTGAGTTGTAATGTTGGTTGGTTCACCACGGATCAATTGTCTACGATGAACAAGGTTGTTAAAGAGTGTACCTAGAACTTTAGTATCAACTGGTTTACGAACAAGTTTAGATTTCCTGACATCCCATAGATAGTCACCGTTGTCGAGTCTGTCGACCAGATGTTCAAGGGACTTATCCAGAACACCATTAATGCGACTAGCAAGCTTCTCGTTTTGTTCAACGAATACTTTCTTTTGAATCTCAGCCCACCAAGGCTCATCCTTCCACTCCCTTAAAATTTTAGGAGGGATCCCAGTCATGTCAGAGACTTCATCTACGTTTCCGTACACACAGTACAAAGCACAAGCGTCAGTCTTCTGTTCAAGGTTGTAGTAGTTAGGGTTAGAGAACTTAAAACCTGGACCACGTTTCTTAGATAGGATAATTTCCTGATCATCTAGCTTATAGCCAGTCAGTTTATCTTCACTAGTATTACCTGGTAGTTCGTCTCGAATCATTTTACAAACCTTCACTCTATGTTAAATATTATAACACAAAACTATTGACTTGTCAAGTTAAATATGATAGCAGGTCTTGTTTTGTCGCCTTATTCGGCTCCACTTCGTTTTATTTTCTTTAAGAGTGAACTTACATGATTTATTATTGTCTAATATAATTATTATAATATTATATATATTTATTTATATATTATAATATATATTATTATATTTATATTTATTATATATAATATATTATAATAATATTAATATATATTAATTAATAATAGAGAGAGTGTTCATTACTAATCCGTCTAATGAGTTGAGTCCGAGGTCGTCTTTCCGAGGACCACATTCATAGTTCTAATTCTAACGTAAAGGTACCTAGAAACGATTATCTTATAAAACTAGTACCACAGTATAGGATTAATACTTAACTAGGCCTAGAGACTTGTTCTACAAGTAGACCTATACTCAAATTTCTATATAAAAATAGAAGAGTGCCTAACACCAAAACAAACCCAAGTGAAGTTTCCCCCCTAAGGGGTATAGGTGACAATGGTAATAACCCCATGATATTACCACAATATGTTGTATATTTACCACAGGTGTTGTATTAAAAGAGTGTGTTAAGACCAAGCATAAACAATCAGTCACTTAGCACATATATATCCACTATATTATCCACAGTAAACCACCCCATTTCGTCACGCCCCTGAGGGGCTCACGACCAGGATGATCCTGGACCCATTCAACTGCCAAGTCAAAATCTCTCCCCCGCTTCGTCAAAGACGAACGAAGCTCCTCCAGTCATGGCTGTGTTCAAAGTCAAAAGCTAGGTAGTCTCGACCCTGCTCGACTACACTCGTGATCAATCCCACTCGAAACAAATCACATCTGTGCCTAACGCTTTCTTTCGCACACGATAACCCTGCGTGCTATACGACATCCTGTCGTGCTTGGTAACCCATTGTTCGTCGGGTCTCCCTCCTCATGTACCCACACAGAGACGGCTCTATCGCCTGAACAACCACGCAGCCGACATTATATAAAACCATAATGTGGTCGTCTGCTTGCTAGACACACACACAAAAGCCTTGTGCACGGCCTAAAGCAGGCCTTGACGTAACGAACCTGTAAATGATAGCTGAGCAAAAAGCCCAACATCGCCAGTAGGCGATAATCAGTTGGACTTTATTGCACGCACAAGCAAATTGCATAAAGCTCGCTAAGCATCTCATACGGTGCTAAAGCACCTAGAGCCTGCTAAGCTCTAGTTTATGAATTTGTCATTGACAGAACCGTTCCGTTATAGGCTAATACGGCACAAGCACGAGACTATTGCGTGTGATAATTCATTTAATTTATTAGGAGTTATATCATGATTGATTCAAAAACATTCGGTATTGTTTTATATGTTCTTATGGCTTTCTTTCACTTCTTACTAGCTATTGAACAATTCATTACAGGTTATACATTCGTAGCAATCGTTCAACTGTTAGGCTCTGCCTTCTGGTTTGCTATGATTCACTTCGATCCACAACTTAAAGGAGAATAACATGAACTCATACGATCTATTTAAATACAAAATAGCACAAATCAATGGTCTTATAACAGAACAAGCGTTCGATGACTTATGTGTTGAATTTCTCAAGCTTAATACATCAGAACTCATAGCTCAAGCTTTAGCTAGGAAGTCGAACCCGTCGTGGCGTGCAGTTCGGAATTGCCACAGCTCACTGAAGAACACCAGTCACGCCAACGGTAAATCTGTTGGCATGCCTGTTGCATCGGCAATTCTTGTCGAACATGCCCGCTAGGGGCGTGACGGGATTCGACGTTCCGTCGCTTTTATTTATTTATTTATTAGTTACAATTTAAGGAGTTTCAAATGACAACGCAATCTATCGTAGTAAATGGTCAACAAAAGCAAGTTTCAGCAGGTTTTAACTTTGATACATACAATATGCTTATGAATCAAGCTAATTCAGGCTTACGTTTATTCTTAGCAATCCAACAGCTTGAAGAAGTAGAAAAAGTAATGCGTCGTTTCAACAGTCCATTCTCAGCAGAGATCATTGCAATCGTTGATCAAGCTAAGAAACTACGTGATGACAACAAGAAATACTTAGCATCTCGTCAAGCTAATCAAGAAGCACTTAAGAAAGACAATACAACTTCAGGTGAGATTGATAATGCTCACGTAGAAGGTACTCAACATACAACTTCTGGAGACTATGCAAAAGAAACAGTTTAACAATTTGTAAAGGGAATTAGGCTATCATCTCCAGTCTAGTTCCCTTTTTTTCTTGTTCACAAAGGTCTTAGTTATGTATCTAAAACTTTACAATCCTAATGAACCATCCAAAGTTCTTATTATGGATGAGTTAACTGACTTTCTATTTAATGAAGGTTGGCGTATTTTATCAGAACACAAATGGATTAACGGTGATGAGTATCTACAGCTTGATGAAAACAAACGTCAAGTTAGTATTCGTCAACATGGTTTCTAACTACTATCATCGCCCCCAGCCACTTAGGCTTATAAATTGGGTCAAACTTTTAAGGAATTATTATGTCTTATGATTTACAGTATTTAAACATGGAATCTTTGCAAGAAATGTATGCGTTTAAATTCTATAAAGTGTATCATACATTTCCAAAAGCTGGTAAAATGCAAACAAATAAACAAGCACTTATTTGGCAAATTAAACTATTAAATTTAAAGGAACGTCAAAATGAATCAGCATGATCCAAAGCATTATTATTTTCATCGTCAAGATCCAAATCCATATGGGTATTGGGATGATCCACTTGAACTTAAACCATCACCAAAGGAGGTAATTATCGGAAGCTTAGCTTTAATCTTAGCATTTGTAGCAATTGGAAGTGTATTATTCTTAAATTAAAGAGGACTTTAATATGAAATCGTTTAACATAAAACAGTTGATGGAGATAGATTTTAATATACCGAATCTTCATCCTGACTTTAGATTTGTAGAAGCACAACGTAGGAATTGGGATGGTGCAAACTATACCGTATTTGATTTACAAGTAAAAACATCTCGTGTAGCTAATGGCTTAACAGCTGAAGGATTTAGTGTTCGAGAAGAAGAATGGCTTAGCTTAATTGTCATGAGCAAACGAACAGGTCGTATCGTTGATGACTATCGTCATCTCATGCAAATGGCAGGCTTAGTAACTAAACGTGATTATGATGCAACAACAGGTGCAATTGACGCCTTATATTATTTAAGCAATCCTCCTACATTACGTTTACTTAATGGTAAACTACGTAAAGGTATCTATCGAGAAGTTGCACGTAGAGTTAAATCTCGTATTGTAAAATATAGTACATTTACTGACAAACTTCTTCAAACTGTTATTGAAGAAACTAAACGTTTAAATCCAACGTTTAATAACCAAGACGTAGCAGATTATTTACGTCGTAACTATGGCATTGAAAAGCTTTATGAATGTCATTTAACTAACAAACTATATATGGAAACGTTCTTACGTAGAGATCCGTTTAGTAATGAATATAAATATTATCATTACAAATTAGATCCTAGAGAATTTAATTATACAGCTTACACAAAAGACAATGGTAATAATATTTGGTTACACAACACTGAAATCTGGTATCGTGGTAGAGCTTATCAACGTGATGCATTAGTCATGCAACATTGTCCTGAGTGTGATCAAGATGCTCCTGCTGAGGGCTTTGAAGATGGTGTTTGTTGGCATTGTTTACAAAATCGTTATAAGATTCACAGCTATTCAACCAAAGCTCCTAGCTTACTTAAATTCAAAGCTAAAAATGTAAAACCTAGTACGTTATATCTAGGTATCGAGCTTGAGTATGAAACTCGTGATAAAGATGTAGCTCGTGTTAAAGTTGGTAAACAACTAGCTGGTCATGCTATTATGAAATCTGATGGTTCAATTCGTAATGGCTTTGAGATTGTAACTTGTCCAGCAACACTTGAGATTCATCGTGAAGAGTTCAAGAAGTTCTATGACAATCTTCCTGGTGAATTGTTTGCTGCTTCTAACACTGGCATGCACGTTCATGTAAGTCGTAAGCCATTGAATCTATTTACAATTGGTAAAATGACTGAGTTCGTTAACCGACTTGACAATAAGAATTTCATTGCTTATGTTGCAGGTCGTATTGACAATAGTTATGCTCAACAAGATAAACATCGTACTGTAACTTATCCATTAGTTAATAAACGTGGTGGTGAACGTTACAATGCTTTAAACTTAAATCCAACTGATACAGTTGAGTTCCGTATCTTTAGTACTCCAACTAACTGGGAACAATTTGCATCTCGTCTTGAGTTTTGTCAAGCATTAACTGACTATTGTCAACCAGCTCAATCATCAACAAGTCTCAAGCATATGACTCATCATTCCTCTTTTATTAACTGGCTTAAGTCTCATCACAAAGACTATCCAGAGCTATCAAATCACTTGAAAGGATTTGCATAATGTGTATCGCTATTTATAAACCAGAAGCTAAAATCATTGACAAGGATACATTGCAACGTTGTTACAATACAAATCCTGACGGTGCTGGCTATATGTTCCATAAAAACAATCAGTTATATATTAAGAAAGGTTTCTTTGCATTCGATGATTTCTGGCGTAGTTACAAACGTGATCAAAAGAAAGAATGTGTAATTCATTTTAGGATTAAGACTCATGGTCCAATCAATAAAGATAATTGCCACCCTTATATGGTTAATGATAAGTTCGCATTTGTTCATAATGGTATCATCAGTGGCTATAATGCTGCTGATAAATCTGATACTTGGTTGTTCAATGAAGATGTAATTCAACCGTTCGTTCAGAAGTGGGGTAACCTTGAGCTGTTTCAAGATCCAATTAAGAAACTAATTGAGAATCGTATTGGTTATAGTAAGTTAATTTTCATGGACAATGAAGGCAATACAAAGATTTTCAACGAAGATAAAGGTTACTGGGATGACGGTGTTTGGTATTCAAACGCAGGTTATAAAAAGCCTGCACCAGTTGTTCCAGCTGTTCAATCTAGTTGGAATAATAAGTATTATCCTAAATCGTGGCAATACAAAAAAGAACATATGGTTGTTGGTGAAATCGTTACGTTAAGCTGGGGTCATTATGATCGTGATGCTAAGAAATCTTATGCTCGTAATTCAGTATGGGAAATCGTAGCAGTTAACAAAGACTATTCAGTTGATCTAATGAATGACAATGCTGAGTTTATTTATAACATTAAGTTCAGTGACATTGACTTGTGGGATGATCCAGAACCTGTAGGTCAATGGCAACCTAAAGGAGGTTGGGAATATGCCGACTACTAAGTTTAAAATGGGTGATGAAGTTGTAGTAGTAAAAAGTTTTCCTGATACTTCAGCTTTACATTTTGCTATTGACATGGAGAATTGTATTAATGATGGTAAAATTAAAATAATACGATCTGTTCATAGGATTAGTAATGGAGAATTAGTTTATACTTTAGATAATGGATGGACATGGTTTGAGTATTGCTTAGAGCCTGCCTATGATACTAGTGTACCACACTATAAAGTTATTCGTAAGATAAAATCATTACAAACTATTCGTAAGGAGGCTGGCTATGCCTTTTGAAACAGGTGATGAAGTAGAAATAGTAAGTGGTGAATATTTTTATACAACCATTGGCTCTAAAGGAATTATAAAATCTATAAATAAAGCTCGTAAAACTGCTTCAGTTTCTTTTTATTATTTATCAAGTAATACTTATGGTAGAGAACTAACAAGAGAACATCCTCGTGAGTGGGATATTACTATTGAAGATTTAAAGTTAATAAATGAACCATCTAATATTGATAGAAATAATCCTTACTATAAAGTGTTGCGTAAGATAGAACAGTTACAATGTAAACGAAAGGATAAAGGTTATGCGTTTTAAAGTCTTTCCATATAAGATAGGCTCTCAGTCTGCCAAGGCTTTGGCTCACGGTCTGGGAGTTAAGCGTGTCCGTAATACATATGAACCTAGGAGAAATGATGTTATTATTAATTGGGGTAATAGTCGCTGTGTTAATTATATTAGGACACATCTAGATTTAAATAAGCATGAAGCTATTGCTATTGCAAGTAACAAACTTAAAACGTTTGAAACGTTAAGTGCTGCAGGGTTTACTCATCTACCTATCTGGAGTGCAAGTAGATATGAGATATATAATCTATGGGCAGGATACCCTAATCATAATGTATATTGTCGAACAAGCTTGACAGGTCATTCTGGTTCTGGTATAGTAATAGCTACTAACAGTTATGAGTTAGTTGATGCACCACTGTATACAATTCAAACTAAACATAAACATGAGTTTCGTGTTCATGTGTTCAAAGGAAAGGTTATAGATGTTCAACAAAAGAAACGACGTTTGGATTATACTGGTCCCAGTAGTGGCATTCGTAATCATTCCAATGGTTATATTTATGCTAGGGTAGAGGTTTCTGTTCCTGAGTTACTACTATCATCAGCGGTTTCTGCTGTCAATTTGCTCGGTCTAGATTTCGGTGCGGTTGATGTTGGTTATCGTGAACGAGATGGTAAAATCTTTGTGTTCGAAGTCAATACTGCTCCAGGTCTTGTTGGAACAACTTTTGACAAATATGTCAATACTTTTAAGGAGTATTTAAATGGTCTCTAAAGACGAAGCAATACACAAAGCATTAAAAGTTTTAAATTGTTTAAACAACAACAGAGTATATGAAACTGCATGGGTGAAAGGTGCAATCAATGCGTGTGAAGAAGCACTAGAGCAACCAGCAGAACCAAGATTAGTGTCATACGCACTTGATGGTTCTACTTGCACATTAAACATTGATGGTGAAGAAGTTTATTTTAATCGTGAACAACCAGCGAAAGAACCTGTGGCTTGGATGAAAAGTGCATTAGATAATGCTAGAGATGTTTGCAAATATCTTGACCATGATATGGTTAAAGAAGCAAAAGCCCATACACAATTCTTTTGGGGTGACATTGATAAAATTAAGGAGGCTAAAGAAGCACTAGAACAACCAGCGCAAGAGCCTTATTGCTGGACAGTTGAGCAAAAAAATGGATTGGCTCAAGGTTCAATGTGCAGAACTATTGAGGAATGTAAATCAAACCCATTATTTGATGCTGAAATAGACCATATTATCCCACTCTACACCCACCCTCATCAGGTCGTGCCAACGAGCACTTGGCAAGGATTAACGGATGATGTAATTGCAAGTATTTGGATGCAAGAAGCAGCACCAATGAACGGACAGGATTTTAAGAAAGTTTATCGTGCTATTGAACAAGCATTAAAGGAAAAGAATCATGGCTAATGCTACCCCACTTACTAGAAAGCAATGGCTAGAACTTTTGCGTAAGTTATGGCAAGAGTCAGTATTGAAAGCATTTTATGAAAAAGAAAATTCTAAAGACGGCTTGCCTTTAATATCTAAAAAGGAGAAAAACAATGAAATTTAGTATAGGTCAATTACTTAAATTTGATGACAGCTATTATATTGTAGATGGACTGTCTGAAACTGGTCGTCCTAATAAATTATATCGTGCTAACAAGTATGGTGAAATAAGTGTAAAAGAAGCATTAAAAAACCCTTCTAAAAATGGTTGGGAAGTAACTTGGGAAATAGTAACACCACTTGATATTAAACATGCTAAATACGAAAAAGTTATTAATAAAATTTATCAACTAGATCGTAAGTTTAAAACACGTAAAGAACGTTATGCTTTTTAAGGAGGTAATATGAGATGTTTAAGTTGTAATAAAGCGTTGTCTGACTTTGAAGCTACACGTAAATCTGCTAACACAGGCGAGTATCTAGATCTATGTAATCATTGCTTTAGTGATATACAATATGATGTAGACGCTGTAGTGCGTGAAGACCTACGTGAAGATGAGACTGTAGATGAAGATGACTATGATGATGAGGAGGAATTTTAAATGGTAGCTCGTAATGATATCACTGGAGATAAAATCCAAACTAGGGATAGTCTGTCAGAACAAGGTGAAGAAAACTTTGATAAAATATTTGGTAAAAAGAAAAAGACTAATGGTGGGTGGGTACCACCTGACTTTGATGAAAATCGTATAGATGTAATTGGACAAAACGGAAACGATGGAGAACACTATGAATGATGCACTAGAAATTTTAAATGAGATTGATGATATTATTAGTACACATCCTGATTGGGATACACAAAAAGATTTACTAGATAAAATTGTAAATTACATTAATCAAAAGCGTACTGAGTTTGAACCTCCACGGGGTGATTGTGTGGGATGATCTAAAACTTAGACCAATTAATTTGTGGAGTTTACCAATGGGTTTTATACAACATTTACCCTGCCCAAAGTGTGGCAGTAAAGATAATCTCGGTGAGTACACCGATCATTATTATTGTTTTGGTTGTGGCTACGCCAAACGTAAAAACGATCTGCAATCAATACGTCAGCGGTTAGCTGACAATGAGCCCGCCCAAACGGGCGATCAATCATTAACATTGACCAGTGATGTTCCGAAGGAACCAATGCAATGGCTACTGTCCTACGGGTTCAACTCTTCCGATGTAAGTGAGTACTCATGGGGGTGGTGTGACAGTAAAAAGTTGTTAGTGTTAGTAAACACTCCGACCTATTATCAGGGTAGATGTTTTGGTAATCAGTCTGTTAAATATCTAAGTAAGGGCGATAAGCCCTTGCTATTTTATGGACACAGTGATACAATAGTATGTGTTGAAGATGTTTTATCAGCAGCTAAGATCAACAAAGCGAACAAAGATGTCTGTACTCATCCACTGTTGGGATCAAGTATATCCCCAGAACTTGAGCAGACGCTATTAGAACGCTTTAAAAAGGTTATCTTATGGCTTGATAAGGACAAAGCTTCACAATCGGTTCTAATGACCAGACGGCTTAGATCCAAGGGTATGAATAGTGAGACCATTATTACAGACAAAGACCCTAAAGAATTATCTACAGGAGAGATAAATGAATGGTTGAGAAACAAATTATAAAGTTGTTTTGTGAAGACAAAGAACTCTTTACAAAGTATTATAAACATGTTAATAT
>Ga0208497_1000248_pt1 | contig 27746 bp, 24 predicted proteins | sample CryBogCBE25Aug07_FD_184555 | JGI IMG/M metagenome (GOLD analysis project Ga0208497, IMG submission 184555) | Freshwater microbial communities from Crystal Bog, Wisconsin, USA - CBE25Aug07 (SPAdes) | ecosystem: Environmental > Aquatic > Freshwater > Lake | place: Crystal Bog, Wisconsin, USA...
GCCACGCGCCATCACTGCTCTATTCTTTCGCCATGCCTCTATCAGATCACGAACGCAGACTCCTTGCGGAGATGGAAGCGGCCTTCGAGCAAGAAGATCCCCGCCTCGTCTCAACCCTGACTGGTAACGCGCGCACAAAACAGGGAAGTTTTGTTCTCTACGGCGTTATTGCACTGCTCACTGGAATGGTGATTCTCTTTGCAGGCTTGATCTCGAAGCTCATCCTTGTCGGGCTTCTAGGTTTCATCGTTGCACTCGCTGGAGCCTTCTTTATCTTTACCAATCTCTCCATCGGCAAAGGCGCTAAGAAAGCCCCCAAAGGCAAGAAGCCAAAGTGGAGCGATCGCCTTGAAGGTCGTTGGGATCGTCGCAACTACGAGAATTAATCTCGAACTAGCACTTCAGTTAGCGTAAGAAAAGTTTGGTCAACCGTTTTGCTGTGGCCGTAATTCCAATGGCTACCATCACGACAAAATAAAGAACGTGCCACAAAATTCCCCAACTCACTAGACCTAGGGTGAAGTCGCGAACCATAGCAATCGCTTGCCACAAAGGTAGGGCTTTCAATATTCCTTGCAGATAACCGGGATAGACAGTTAGCGGATAAAAAGATCCCGAAAATAGGAACATAGGCAACATCGCCACATTGATGAGATCCATCTGTTGGAAAGTGGTGAAGTAAGAAGTTATTGCCATTCCAATTGAAGCGAAGCCGAAGGCAATCAAGACCGCTGCCGGAATAGCCATAATGGCCCACCAATTTGTGATGAGCCCTGCAGGCACGACAACGCACATGAATCCAAGGGCGTAAGCGAAACCGCGCAATAGCGCCCATCCGATCTCACCGAGAGCCACATCTACCGATCCAAGGGAAGTTTGCAACATTCCTTGATAGATGCGATCGAATTTAATCTTCCAAAATACATTCCATGTCGAATCGTAGATCGCGCCATTCATTGCGCTCGTCGCTAAGAGGCCAGGGGCGATGTAGGCCGCATAGCTCACAATGTGGCCGTTCTGCAGTGGGATCTTTCCGATGAGATGACCCAGTCCGTAGCCGAAGGAGAGCAGGTATAAAACAGGTTCGAAGAATCCGGAGAGCACGGCGAGCCATGCCGAGTTTCTAAAGGCCATCAAACTGCGCTCGAGCAGAACGTGAGCGCGACCAGCATATGAACCTTCCGCAAAGTGCCCTCGTCGCGATTGGGCGATAGCAACGGCGTTATTGAGGATCATCGTGAGAGCCTCTTTGTAAATTGTCGGTGAGCGAAGTTCATCCCAAAAGTGAACATCGCAATGATGTACACGATGTGAAAGGCGAACATGTAGGCACTGATGTGATGCCCATATGTCAAATATCTTCCGAGTTCGGTGCAATGCCAGAGAGGGGAGAGCCAGCCCACCCACCTCAAATAGATAGGCATAGAAGAGAGTTGGTAGAAGGTCCCAGAGAAGAGGAAGAGCGGCATGATGATGAACCTATTTAGCACCATAAAGAATTGATCATCATTCGTAGTCCAGGCGGCGATACCCATAATGAACGCGCCAAATGCGGCAGCAGCAGCGAGAGCTGTTGGGATAGCCAGCCAGCCTCGAGCGGTAGTGAAGCCACCAAAGAGAAAGATAATCGTTCCGTAAACGGTGACCGAGAAGAGAACGCGGGTCATCGCCGCAATCAATACCCCGTTAGCGATTTGCTTCGCCGAAATCGGCGTCGCATTCATCGCAAAGAAGTTCTTATTCCACTTAAAACCTTCGAGTGTTGGAAAGACAACTTCATCCAAGGCATTTTGAATTGCGGCAGTCGCTAGGAGTGCTGGCGCCAAGAAAGTTAGGTACTTAACTCCATCCACCCCACCGGAATGTGCATTAATCAACTTTCCAACCCCGACTCCGACTGCTAGGAGATAAAGGAATGGATTCGCTACTGCAACGGAGAGCAATGCCGGCAAGTACTTCATAAAGATCATCACACGAGCTTCGACTACAGCGAAGGCACCGCGCGATTTGATCCGCTCGGTGTTAACGAGTTTTAAAGAGCCTTGACGGGGAGCCACTTGAGCCACTGCCTTAGTCAATCAGAGTGCGTCCAGTAAGACGCAAGAAGACATCCTCGAGTGAACTGCGACGCACGAGTGATGTGAGTGGGTGTAGCCCCTTCTGGTTGAGCTGATGCAGTAACTCTTCACCATCGTCTGCGTACATCAGAATTCGATCAGGGAGAACTTCTATCCGATCACAGAGTTCTCGTAATTCTGGAGCAACTACAGCGTTTCGATCAGAGCCAAATCGAACTTCAAGCACTTCTTTGGTCGAATGTGTTTTAATCAATCCGGCGGGGGAGTCTTCGGCCATGATCGAACCCTTATCCATCACCATCAGTCGATCACAGAGCTGTTCAGCTTCATCCATGTAATGCGTCGTAATTAGTAAGGTAACGCCCTGCTCCTTCAACCTGAAGAGGCGGTCCCACAAGATGTGTCTTGCCTGCGGGTCTAAACCAGTCGTCGGCTCATCCAGCATCAGGATTTCAGGTTCGCTAACCAGAGCGCGCGCGATGGTGAGGCGTCGCTTCATGCCGCCACTGAGCGCTTCGACCTTCACGCCACGCTTTTCAACGAGCTGGGCAAAATCCAATAGCTCTTCAATTTTTGGTCTGATAAAACTCTTTGAAAGTCCAAAGTAGCGCCCGTAGATATAAAGGTTCTCTTCGACCGTGAGTGCGTTATCCAGGTTATCCATCTGAGGGACGACCCCCAGGTGGGCTTTGATCTCTGGGCCAAATTTCTCGGGATCCTTACCCAGAATTGTGATCTCACCGCTGGTTCGGGTGAGGGTAGCCGCGATGATCCGCATAGTTGTGGACTTTCCAGCGCCGTTTGGACCCAAGAAGCCGAAGGATTCCCCTTTGCGGACCTGAAAATCGATGCCGTTGACTGCCGTGAAGTCGCCGTAGCGCTTCACCAGCTGCTTTGCCTGAATTAAGACCTCTGAATTTGCCATAGAGGAGCAAGGGTAACGACCTGTATTGCAAAGCGTGGGCAATTACGGGTGATCTCTACTGCCTCTGTCCCCTCACTTTGGGCAAGAAGTGGGGGCTGGTGGTCAGAAAGTGGGCTGAGGTGGTTGAAAAAGGGGAAAAGTGGAGTAAAGTGGTGGATGTCGCTAATTCGGGGGAATTGCAGCGATGAAAGTGGTTGAAAAAGGGGAAAAGGGATGTTTTTAGGGACCCACGAGCCAAAGCTCGATGAGAAGGGTCGCCTTATCCTGCCCGCCCGCTTCCGCGATGAGCTCTCCAAAGGCCTAGTTATTACCAAGGGTCAAGAGCGTTGCCTCTATGTCTTCCCGTTGGGGGAGTTCACCACCATCACCGAGCGGATGCGCCAAGCGCCGGTGACCGAGAAAGGCGCTCGCGATTACATGCGCGTCATGTTTGCGGGAGCTCACGATGAAGTTCCAGATAAGCAGGGTCGCGTCACGATTCCAAGCGGGTTGCGTGCCTATGCGGGACTCGAAAAAGAGTGCGTCGTGATCGGTGCCAACACCCGCCTAGAAATTTGGGATTCCGCCTCCTGGAACACCTACCTCGCAGATCGTGAAAAGGGCTTCGCCGACATTTCAACGGAGGTGCTACCAGGACTCTTTTAGGCCCTACCTGATCTCTCTGGTTAGGCCATCGCCGACTTCATATTAACGACGCCACTTCCCCGGCGCCGTTCCCCCTAGATCCGTCGGTCGGCGGTGACCTAGTTAGAGAAGTCGATATCTATCAAGACCAAGCAGTCGCGATTCAAAACGAACGAGAAAGGGGAAGCAGATGGCTCATCAACATATACCTGTTGCGCTTGAGCGTTGCATCGAATTGCTGACCCCTGCTATCGAACATTCGTTAAAGAACGATTCAGCCACCTACGTTATAGATGCAACTTTGGGTCTCGGTGGACATACCCGTGCACTCCTTGCGAAATTTCCAACTCTCCTTGTAATCGGGATCGACCGCGACGAGAGCGCCATTGCAATCGCGCGTGAAAATGTGGCTCCCTTTGGAGAACGCTTGTTGATCTCGCATGCAACGTATGACCAGATCGATGAGATTCTTGCAACGCACGGAATCTCTAAAGTTGCCGGAGCTCTCTTTGATCTCGGAGTGTCTTCAATGCAACTCGATGACGGAGAGCGTGGCTTCGCTTACTCCTATGACGCACCTCTTGATATGCGCATGGATCAGAGCACAGGATTAACCGCCTTTGAAGTTCTGCAAAGTTACGAGCACGGTGCGCTGGTTCGCATTCTGCGAAATTATGGCGAAGAGAAGTTTGCGCCGCGTATCGCCGACTTTATTGTCGAAGCTAGAAAATCGGGAACGCTCAACACCACAAAAGATTTGGCAGAGCTTGTAAAAAATGCAATTCCGGCGGCGGCGCGACGTACAGGAGGCAATCCTGCAAAGCGCACCTTCCAAGCGCTACGCATAGAAGTCAACCAGGAACTCGCGATTCTCGAACGCGCAATTCCAGCGGCTCTTGCTGCTCTAGAAGTGCATGGTCGCCTAGTCGTGATGGCTTATCAATCACTCGAAGACAAGATTGTAAAGAGCGCTTTGAGCGAGGTAACAGAGTCCAAGACTCCACGGGGCTTACCAGTCGACCTTCCCGATAGCGCAGCAAAGTATGCCCTCGTTATGCGGGGGAGTGAGGCCGCCTCTGATGCCGAGATAGTTCTCAATCCGCGAGCCCAATCCATGCGCCTGCGCGCCGTTGAACGGTTGGCCGCATAATGGCGATCGCACAATTTGAGGACTTTGCACCAGAGATTCCACAGCGCTCTCGAGTAAGAGAATTTGCTGATCAAACACGAGCAGCGTTACGCCTCGTACCAGATTTAACCGTTGATAACAGTCAGGCTGTTAGCAATCGCGCTTTCTTCGCTTTTCTTATCGGTGTTTTTACTGCTGGGCTCCTTCTCCTGCTCAGCATAAATACCGCGCTCACCTCTGGTGCATTCACGCTAGAGAATATGAAGCTCCACCTCGCGGCTGTCAATGATCAACGCGATGCGGTGCTCAATCAAGTGGCAACATATTCCTCCCCCGACAACTTGGCGATCAACGCCACCAAATTGGGAATGATGCCGCAGACGGGGATCAATTTCCTCGATATAAATACCGCTACACCTGGAACCACTAAATGATCTCGCAGGAGGCCTTCAGCAAGAGGATCCGCTATTTAGTCGTGGCATTTCTCTTTATCTTCCTTATTTTCGGAGTTCGGCTCATTGATGTCCAGGCAGTTCAAGCGAGTGGGTACTCCAAACGTGCAGCCAATGAAATGGTAAGCAAATCAACTTGGCTCGCTCCGCGTGGCACGATTACTGATGTCAATGGAATTGTCTTGGCACGCAGCGAAGCAGCGAAGAACATCATCGTGGATCAGACGATGATCGCCGACCCTGCCACAACGGCGCAGGTAACGGCAGCCGCTCTCGAGATGCCTGTCGACCAGTTGCAACTTCTCTTGACCGGGACGAAGCGTTACCAGGTAATTGAAAATGGCGTTGCACCGATCGTCTGGGATAACCTGCAGAGTGCGTTGACTAGCTATAACGCAAAAGTTGAAGCGACTCCTGGGGGACTTGCTAAACGATTGGTGGGTTTCTTCAGCGAGAACGCGTATTCGCGCAATTACCCAACTGGCACTCTGGCCGCTTCGCTTGTTGGGTTGACCAACGCCGCCAATCAAGGTGCTGCCGGTATTGAAGCGAGCATGAACACCCTCCTAACAGGATCCAATGGCGAGTACGACTACGTCAATGGAAATGGCGCGATTATCCCAGGGTCACAACAATTCACGACTCCCGCGAAGCCAGGAACCGATGTGCGACTCACGATTGAGCGCGACATTCAGTGGGTGGCTCAAGATGCAATTTCAACCGCGGTAAAAGATTCAAAAGCTCTCTCGGGCACTGTAATTGTGATGGATCCAAAAACTGGAGCGATACTTGCGCAAGCAAGCGCTCCCACCTTCGACCCTGCCAAGCGCAGCCAGGTGACTCTTGATGAGATCCGCAACCCCGCTGTTCAAGATGTATACGAACCCGGCTCGACAGGAAAAGTCATAACTGTTGCAGCTGCTCTTGAGCAGGGGACTACAACCCCAACAACCGTTTATACAATTCCAAATACATTAAAAGCTGGCGGTCGGGTTTTTCACGACGATAAGAACCATCCGACCGAGCACTTAACTACCTCAGGAGTTCTGGCAGTTTCAAGCAACATCGGCGCAATTCAGATCGGTGCCGCCATTCCAAACAATACTTTCTTCTCGTACCTCCAAAAATTTGGCATCGGCCAAAGCACGGGATCGAATCTTCCTGGCGAATCCGCAGGAATCTTGCACCCAGTATCAGCCTGGTCAGCCTCCTCTGCTCCAACAATCGCCTTCGGGCAGGGATACTCAGTAACGGCGATGCAGGCAACTGATGTCTTTGCGACCATCGCAAATAACGGGGTGCGAGTTACCCCGAATGTCGTTGCAGGTACCGTTGATGCGACCGGCCATTACACCCCTTCAAAACCTGCGACTCAAGTACAGGTGATTAGTGCTGCAACGGCGCAAGAGATTCGCACGATGTTGGAAGGTGTTGTATCAAATGAGGGAACTGCACCCGCCGCTGAAATACCTGGTTACAAGGTAGCTGGAAAGACTGGTACCGCGATGCGCTCCGATGCTCGTTGTGGCTGCTATCGCGGCTACACCGCATCATTCATCGGGATGGCACCGGCTGCAGCTCCTAAGTATGTAGTCAGCGTTGTCATTCAAAATCCACAAGGCCAGCATTTCGGTGGCGAGATCGCCGCTCCAGTCTTTAAAAAGGTTATGAGCTTTGTCTTGCAGACCAAGCAGGTTCAGCCAGTACTCTCCATTCAGCCTGCCTATCCGCTTACCCAGGCAGATTTGATGGCGGCAGTTAAGGCAACTCCACAGCCGGCGGTTACGCCATGAGTACTCGCAACTCGGAGCTCACCCCAGTAGCATTATTTTCAAAGCAAGGAAGCGACCTTGCTGCATTTATTGGTATCAATGCTCCATCACGGGAGTTCTCCTTCTCTGGCGTCACGCTCGACTCTCGTGCGGTCGGTGCAGGGGACCTTTTTATCGCCCTTTCTGGTGCAAAGGTGCATGGGGCGACTTTCGTTAATGATGTAATTGCTGCAGGCGCAGTAGCAATTCTGACCGATTTCGTAGGTGCGCAACTGATAACGGCCGAGATTCCAGTCTTGGTTGTTAGTAACCCACGCAGTTGGGTGGGCGCAATCGCCTCTTGGTTTTATGGCAATCCATTTAGTGCTCTTGATGCCGTTGGAATAACTGGCACTAACGGCAAGACCACTACCGCCTCCCTTGTCGATCAGATTTGGCGGCTGGATGGTCGCGCAAGTGGATTTATTGGAACAATCGGTATCAGCATCGAGGGCGAGGAGTACGGAGCTACCTACACCACTCCCGAAGGTACAGATTTGCAGGCAGTTGTGGCGACGATGAGAGAGCAGCACGTGCGAAACCTTGTGATGGAGGTGAGCAGCCACGCACTCTCTATGGGCCGTGTCTCTGGGGCTCACTTTAAAGTCGTTGGTTTTACAAACCTGACCCAGGATCATCTAGATTTTCATGGCGATATGGAGAGTTACTTCCTCGCCAAATCTCGCCTCTTTACCAATGAATTTGCCGATATTGCGATCGTGAATATCGATAGCGAGTACGGTCAACGCCTCTTTGCAGAAGCAACAATCCCAATGCTTACAGTCTCCCGCTCAAATCCCCGAGCCGATTGGCACTACGAACGTTTTATTGCTTTGCAGTCAGGTGTTGGCTACGAGGTTGCGATCCGAGGAACTGGCGGAATCTTGATTGAGGGTCATCTTCCGCTCCTCGGATTGCACAATCTAGATAATGCAATTCTTGCTTTCGCGCTCGCGGTTGAAAGTGGCGTTGATCCAATCGCGCTGGCGCACTACATGCGCAAACTCACCGCACCCGTCGGACGACTGGAGCCGGTTGAGGTAGGACAGAAGTTCTTAGCTTTGGTGGATTACGCACACACTCCAGATGCAGTGAGTCGAGCACTTACAACGGCACGCTCTCTCACCAGCGGCCGGGTAATTGCAGTACTTGGCTGCGGGGGAGACCGAGATAAGAGCAAGCGTCCGATTATGGGGCGTGCACTGCGTGACGGGTCAGATGTCGCGGTATTCACCTCGGACAATCCGCGGAGCGAGGATCCACTGCAGATTTTGGCGGAGATGGTGGCGGGCAGCGCAGATTCTGATGAAATCATCGAACCGGACCGTCGGAGCGCTATCGCGAGAGCGGTGTTGGAGGCCGAACCTGGAGATTGCGTTATTGTTCTAGGCAAGGGTCATGAACGAGGTCAAGAGATTAAGGGAGTCAAATATCCCTTTGATGATCGGATCGAATTGGCTCGTGCAATCGAGGAGTTGTCATGATCGCTTTAACAGTCGCTGAGATTGCGCAGATCATCGACGCCGAGGTAGTTGGACTCGATGCCACAGAAGTCATCACCGAATACCCCGAGATCGATTCTCGGAAAATCACTCCAGGCTCTTTCTTTGTTGCCCTTCCTGGTGAGCGAGTTGATGGCAATGATTACGCCAAAGAGGCGATTGCCAATGGCGCCCGCTTCGCAATCACAACTTATAACCTAGGCATTCCATCTTTTGTTGTAACGGATGCCGCTCAAGCACTTGCTCAATTAGCTACGGCGGTGCGGGTGCGAATGGAGCACTGCGTATTCATTGGAATTACCGGTTCTCATGGAAAGACAACTACAAAAGATTTGCTCGGCCATATCCTCTCCGTTCGCGGTGAGTGTGTAGTTCCAAGCGGATCTTTCAATAATGAGATCGGCGTTCCCCTCACCATCTTGCACACGATAGATTCCACCCAGTTCTGCGTCGTTGAAATGGGTGCGCGCCACACGGGGGATATCACCAGCCTCTGTGCCATCGCTAAGCCCCACATTGGAATCGTTCTTGTAGTTGGTAGCGCCCACCTCGGAGAGTTTGGCAGTCGTGAGGCAATTGCTACAGCCAAATCAGAGTTGATCAATTCCCTACCGGAACATGGCGTGGCAATCCTCGGAAGTTACGATCCACTTACCCCGCACATGGGTGAAGGAAGTTCGCGCAAGAGAATTACATTCGGCGAGAAGAGCAGTTGCAATGTGCGGGCGGCCGACCTCGAATTTCGAGAGGGGATGGCGCACTTTGATCTTGTCAGTGAATCAGGTCGCGCCCCCGTCGCTCTGCGCTTGCTTGGTGCGCATCAGGTGGCAAATGCCTTAGCCGCTGCAGCTACCGCCCTTGAAGTCGGAATTTCCATCGAATCCGTGGCGGCCGCCCTTTCGACTGCAGAGCCGCGGAGTAAGTGGCGGATGGAACTACACGATGTAGATGAACTCCTGATTATTAATGACTCCTACAACGCCAACCCAGAGAGCATGCAAGCTGCCCTGCGCACCTTGGTGCTTCTCACGCAGGAGCGCGGGGGATCCTCTTGGGCAATATTGGGGAAGATGCATGAACTCGGCGAGTCCGAGCGCGAAGAGCACCTGCACATTGGCAGACTCGCCTCTGAATTGGGGGTCGATCACTTGGTAGCCGTAGGAACAGAGTTATATCTCGATGGACTCGAGCTAGATCCAGCGGCGGGCGATGAGATGCTGACCCATTACTTCCTCACCCAAGAAGAGGCACTAGAGGCCTTAGATCATATTGAGCGCGGGGATGTCCTTCTTATTAAGGCATCGCGAGCCGAGCATCTCGATGAACTCTCCGAAAAATTGTTGGCTAAGTGGCAAGGAGAGCAAGAGTGAAAGAGATTCTGCTAGCCGGTACCACGTCGACGCTTCTAAGTTTTCTGCTGACCCCTATCTTTATCCGCTTCCTTGCGGCGCGGGGTTACGGTCAGAATATTCGCGATGATGGCCCAACGAGCCACCATGTAAAACGGGGCACTCCCACAATGGGCGGCGTGGTCCTCATTACGGCGGCGATCGTCGGTTATTTCACATCACACCTTATTAATGGGGTGCGAATCAGCGCCTCTGCCTTGCTCGTGATCGGTCTCGTGCTCGGTCTAGGGGCCGTTGGACTTCTCGACGATTGGCTCAAGATTGTTAAACAGCGCTCTTTAGGGCTACGTGGCAAACAAAAGTTAGCTGGACAAGCCTTGGTGGCAGGTGGCTTTGCCTTCGCCGGTCTGCACTTTCGCGATACTTTCAAATTAACGCCGATCTCCTTCCACCTCTCGACCGTTCGCGATACCTCCCTGGCGCTCGGTACCATCCTTGTCATTATCTGGGTTGTCTTTCTTGTGCTCGGCACAAGTAATGGCGTAAATCTCACAGACGGGCTCGACGGTTTGGCGAGTGGAACATCCATCATGACTTTGCTCGCCTTTGTACTGATCGGCGTATGGGAGTTTCGCCAGAGTTGCGGACTGGGCAGTAGCGAAGTTCTCACCTCCAAGTGTTACTACGTTCGAGATCCGCTCGACCTCGCGGTTCTCGCTGCGGCCTTTGCCGGTTCATGTGCAGGATTCTTATGGTGGAACACCTCACCAGCTCGTATTTTTATGGGCGATGTAGGTTCACTTGCATTGGGAGGAGCGCTCGCTGGCCTTGCAATCACCCTGCGTACCGAGATGCTTCTCGCAGTTCTCGGCGGACTCTTCGTCATCATTACTATGTCTGTAATCATTCAAACTGGGTACTTCAAATTGTCGGGCGGTAAACGGGTTTTCCGAATGGCTCCATTGCAGCATCACTTTGAGCTCTTAGGCTGGGCCGAAGTAACGATCGTTATTCGTTTCTGGATTATTGCTGGATTGAGCGTCGCTGCAGGGCTAGGACTCTTCTACGCACAGTGGGTGAGTTCCTAAATGTCATTTATCGCTGCGCTCGCCACAAAGAAGATCGCCGTTGTGGGTGCTGGGGTCACCGGCAGCGCAGTAGTTGAGTTTCTGAAGAGCCGCGGTGTGAGCGCAGATGTACTGGATGAGAAAACTGCAGGTGCGCTGCGTAGCGTCGAGTCCACGTACGACCTGGCGGTTGTCTCGCCTGGTTGGCGAGTGGATCACCCGATCATCCTTGCTCTGCAATCAACAAACTGTGAGATTTTAAGCGAATTGGATTTCGCATGGCTGGTAAAGGAAGAGCTAGCACCGGAACAGAAATGGATCGCCTTAACCGGCACTAATGGCAAGACAACCACCATTCAGATGGTGCAATCGATCTTTGATCACAGCTCAAAGTCGGGAGTTGCCTGCGGCAATGTGGGAGATCCTGTAATTGGTATTCTTGGCGCAGGCGAGAGCTATGACTTCCTGGCAATTGAACTCTCTTCCTTTCAATTGGAGTGGAGTGCACTGCCACGCTACGAAGCCGTTGCTCTGCTCAACATTGCACCGGACCATATAGATTGGCATGGCTCATTCGACCAGTACGCACTTGCAAAATTGAAGTTGCTCTCCGCGAGCCAGATCGCGATTATCAATGGAGAAGATAGCGAGAGCGTCTTGCGCGCCACTCCTTGGTCTGGCAAGAAGATCTTCTACTTTTTAGATACTCCGCAGGCGGGGGAGTTGGGGCTCGTTGAGAACCTGCTCGTCGACCGCGCCTTCACGGCTGATCCAACACAGGCCTTTGACTTTGCAGAGCTCTCTGATATCCATCCGACGGTTCCCCACAATGTTTCAAATGCAATGGCCGCTGCCGGCTTGGCCCTTGCGATTGGAATAACTCACGAAGAGATCAGATCCGGGCTGCAGAACTTCACTCTTGATCGCCATCGCCTCGAATTGGTGCTGGAGCACGAAGGCATTTCGTGGGTAAATGATTCGAAGGCCACCAATCCTCACGCAGCAGCGGCGGCGCTCCTCTCACATATCTCTTCGATCTGGATTGCAGGTGGTTTGGCGAAGGGTGCCGCGATGGGACCTCTGATCAAACGTTGCGCCCCGCGCATAAAAGCAGCTTTGCTTATTGGGCAAGATGCGCCGATTATTGCGACGGCGCTCTCCAGATACGCGCCGCAAATTCCATACTTTATTCTTCCCTTCAACGGGGACTCCGCAGAGTTGATGCGTGGCGTTGTTGCCCGTGCCGCAGAGTTGGCCGCTTCAGGAGACACCGTTCTTTTAGCTCCGGCCTGCGCATCGATGGATCAATTTAAGGATTACGCCGATCGGGGAGAGAAGTTCAGCGCCGCGGTCCGTGAGTTGGTGGGCAAATGAGCATTAAGCCACCAACGCGACGTCAACGTTATTCCAATTATCTGCAGCGTCCGGACGCTCCTTACTACATGATCATCGGCGCACTTACATTCCTATCAGGACTCGGCCTCGTCATGGTGCTCTCCGCCTCAAGCGTCGTCTCTTTGCAGCAATCTGGATCAACATACGCCATCTTCTTTAAGCAATTGATGTTCTTCGGAATTGCAATTGTCGCTCTTCTGATCGTCTCGCATTGGAAGAGTCAGATCTGGGAGCAAGTGACGCGATACTCCTTCGGCTTATCCTTTCTTGCACTCTGCCTGCCGCTCGTGCCAGGACTTAAATTGACGGTCAACGGAAATACAAACTGGATTCACTTCGGGTCATTCACAATGCAGCCATCGGAGTTTGCGAAATTGGGTTTGATTCTTTGGTGTGCGGGTCAACTTCGCAAATATGACGAGACTGTGCAGAATCGCTCTGCAATGCGTCACGTCGCATTCGTTCTCTCAGGAACGCTCCCGCTGATTGTTTTGATTCTTAAGGGCGGCGACCTGGGAACAACTGTGATTGTCCTTGGGATTGTTTCTACGATGCTCTTTGTGAGTGGGCTGCCCATTCGCCATTTCCTGGTGATGGGTGTTCTCGCCGTTGCTGGAGTAGTGGGGATGGTTGCCATCGCGCCTTATCGCTTGCACCGCTTCACCGCCGTTCTCAATCCATTTGCTCCATCTGTCTACAAACTCGCGGGATGGCAACCTGCTCACTCAGTGATGGGTCTAGCGAGCGGTGGACTATTTGGAGTTGGGCTAGGCGCGAGTAGACAGAAGTGGGGCAATCTCTCAGAGGCACACACGGACTTTATATTTGCTGTCATTGGAGAAGAGCTCGGCCTGCTCGGCACATTGGCAGTACTCATTCTCTATGCCGCCCTGATCTACGGAATTTTCAGAACCGCGATGCAGACTCGAGATCTCTTCTCGCGCTACGCCTGCGCTGGTGTTGGCGGATGGTTAATGATGCAGGTGATCATCAATATCGGATCTGTGGTTGGAGTCCTACCGGTGGTAGGTGTGACTCTTCCCTTTATAAGTTACGGCGGCTCTTCGTTGATCGCGAACTTCTTAGCAGTTGGCTATGTTCTCAATGTTGCACGCCGCGATCCACGCGTACGTGGCGCTATCAAATCCCATAAGCGAGCCTGAGTATGACGAAGATCTTCTTTGCAGGAGCTGGAACTGCCGGACATGTTGAACCTGCGTTAGCGGTCGCGAATTATCTCCGCGAGTCTCATCCTGAGATCTCTTGTCACTTCCTCGGAACTGCCTCTGGGATAGAAACTACGCTCGTATCTAACGCTGGTTTCCCTCTCCACCTGATCGAAAAGGTTCCATTTCCACGTCGACCAAATGTTGCGGCACTGAAATGGCCTCTGCGATTTCGGCAGACGCTGCGCGAAGCGGGGGAGTTAATTTCGGGATCAGATCTCATTATTGGCTTTGGAGGCTATGTGGCCGCTCCGGCCTATCTTGCGGCTCGTCGCTCTGGCATTCCAATAATTGCTCATGAAGCGAATGCGAAGATGGGGCTGGCAAATCGATTGGCACGTCGCTGCGGTGCGACGATGCTCGACGCCTTCTCAAAGGACCCTTCGGTACAAGTTGGTATTCCACTTCGACCATCGATAGTTGACCTTGCGGGGTTCGATCGCGAGCAACGCGCAACCCTCAAAAAAGAGGCGCTAAGGGCAATGAACCTTGATCCGGATGCACCAACAATCCTAATCTTTGGTGGCTCCCTGGGCTCCGTTAAATTCAACGAGACCATCCAGGGTTCGCAGAAGGAGTTAGCACGCTCCGGGTTTCAAATTATTCACGCGGTAGGAGGCAAGAACGAAGTACCCCAGGCACAAGCCGGTTACCTTCCAATCTCATATATCGAGGATATGGCTCAGGCGTATGCCGCGAGTGATCTTGTAATTTCACGTAGTGGAGCGGTAACGGTGACCGAGACGGGGGTACTTGGAATTTATACTCTCTACGTTCCGCTTCCGATCGGCAATGGCGAGCAGGCGGAGAACGCGAAGGTGGTTACTGAGAGTGGGGGAGGCGAGATCATTAAGAACGCTGCTTTCACCTCCGACTGGTTGTTGGCTAATGCCGAACGTTTGATGCGGAACGCAAAGAATTACTCGTCGAGTGGGGTGCGCTTGGATTCCCCCCTTGATGCAAGTTCGAAAATTGCCTCGCGAGCGCTACAGGTAATCAACCATGAGTAGCGTCGAACGCCTGGCAGGCAAGAAGATCCACTTTGTTGGAATCGGTGGCGCGGGGATGTCGGGTATTGCTCGGATCATGCTCTCTCAAGGACTCACGATCAGTGGAAGCGACGTTAAGGATTCCTCTATAACTCAAGTACTTGCTAACCTGGGCGCGAAGATATTCATTGGACATGACGCTCAGAATGTTTCAAATGTCGATCTCCTAATCACCTCCGGCGCAATCGCCGAAAAGAATCCTGAACTTGTAGCCGCCAAGGAGCGTGGCCTGGAAATATTGACACGCGCGCAAGCTCTCGCCTTCTTGATGGAGGGAAAGCGCTCAATTGCAGTGGCGGGGACTCATGGCAAGACGACCACAACAGCGATGCTGACCGTGGCTTTGCAGAGTGCGGGGCTCGACCCATCCTTCGCCATCGGTGGATTGATCAACAGTTCTGGTGTCAATGCTCACCTTGGTAGCGGCGACATCTTTGTCGCAGAAGCCGACGAGTCAGATGGCTCGTTCACTGCTTATCACCCACTCGGTGCAATCATCACAAATCTCGAACTTGATCACGTCGACCACTTTGCCAGCCTAGAAGATCTCTATGCAGTCTTTGTTGAATTTATAAATACGATTCAGAGTGGTGGCTTTGTAATTGCTTGCGGTGATGATTCAGGAGTCAAGGAACTCTTAAAACGTGTTGATCGCGATGATCTCTCCATTATTACCTATGGCACAGAAGAGGCGGATTTTCAACTCTCGCGTATTCAATTGGAGCCCTCTGCCTCGCTCGCACGACTCTCTAAAAATGGAAAGATTCTCCCTGAGTTGCACTTGACGGTTCCAGGTTTGCACAATCTCTTCAACGCCACTGCCGCTTTGGCGGCTGGTGAAAGACTAGGTGCAGGCGTACCTGAACTACTGCGTGGACTTGAAACTTTCAGTGGATCGCGCCGCCGTTTTGAACATAAAGGGAAGGTTAATGGGATCGAAGTCATCGATGACTATGGCCATCACCCCACCGAAATTCGCGTGACTCTCGAAACAGCGAAAGCTTATGCCGCTCCTGGTCGTGTACTAGTCATCTTTCAACCACACCGTTTCTCTCGAACGCAGGCTTTTGCTCCGGAGTTTGCTCGATCTCTCGAGCTGGCAGATCAAGCCTTTGTCTTGGAGGTGTATCCGGCAAGCGAAGCTCCAATACCCGGGGTAACCTCGCAGCTCATAACTCGTTCGAGCAACACCGGATCTGTTTTCTACCAACCATCCATGCTCGGTGTCGTACAAGAAGTACTCGAAGTCGCAAAACCCGGAGATGTAATCATGACCCTAGGTGCTGGCGATGTGAACTCACTTGCGCCGGTATTAGTACAGGCTCTTGAAGAGAGATATGCGTAGAAGACGTTTTCGTAGCGCACCAGGAGTATTTCTCGTGATTGTCTTGATCGGGATGCTGGGTTACCTCTTGGGTTGGTCTAAGGCTCTGGAAATTAAGACAATTGAAATCAAGGCTGCCGGCAATGAGGCGATTGTGACGCCTGTATTGATTCCAAAAGATTTGCGGATAGGACTTCCGATCGCCCGAGTAAGTTCACAACGCATTCGCAGCGACCTTGCGCAATTCTCGTGGATTCAGAAGATCACAATAAAGAGGCGTTGGTTAGCTCACGATGTGAGTGTCGATATAACTGAACGGCGCGCCATTGCGCAGTACGTCGATAGCAAGGGCGTCACAGAATATTTTGATGGATCCGGTTTCAATTTCATTGCACCGAATCCACCAACTGGTTTGCCAATCATTGGATTTGCCAATGAGAGTACGGCCGCACGAAGTGCTATTGCCACCTTCTTAGCCCAAACTCCCAATGATTTAACTGCGAAAATGTCTAGTCTCTCGGTTGACGGGCAGAATCAGATCGCTCTCACCACCGCACTTCCAGGGTATAGCGCTCTCAACATCAGTTGGGGAGCGGCCAGCGAGCTGACCCTTAAAGTGCAAGTACTACGCCAGTTATTAACTCTCCCTGAAAATAAAAAAATTGTGAGTGTTGATCTCAGCAATCCGCTAACCCCAGTTGTGAAGTAGATACTCTCAACACTGCATTGAGAGATTGCTCCCTCTCGATATCGTGTCGGTATTTGCGTGCCTGATTTCCTCACCCTACTTTTACGGCATTAGATCATGGCTGTACTTTAAGTCTCGACTCGAGATTTAGAGTCTTAGGAGAGGTAAAACGTGGCGACACCGCAGAACTATTTGGCCGTTATCAAAGTTGTTGGAATTGGTGGCGGAGGAGTCAATGCTGTCAATCGCATGATTGAAGCGGGCCTCAAGGGTGTCGAATTTATCGCGATCAATACCGATGCACAGCAGTTGATCATGAGCGACGCCGATGTGAAGCTAGATATTGGTCGTAAGTCGACCCGTGGTCTCGGTGCAGGGGCGGCTCCTGAAGTAGGTCGCCAGGCAGCGCTCGATCACATTGAAGAGATCGAAGAGGTCCTTCGTGGTGCCGATATGGTCTTTGTGACTGCAGGTGAAGGTGGAGGAACCGGTACCGGTGGCGCTCCCATCGTCGCCAAGGTGGCCCGCGATCTCGGTGCGCTCACCGTTGGTGTGGTTACGAAACCGTTCTCCTTCGAAGCAAAGCACCGGACGATTCAGGCTGAAGAGGGAATTGAACTCTTGCGTGCCGAAGTCGACACACTGATCGTTATTCCGAACGATCGCCTCCTTGCCATTTCAGATCGTTCTATTACGGCAGTTGAAGCATTCCGTAGCGCCGATCAAGTGCTTCTCTCTGGAGTCCAGGGGATCACCGATCTCATCACAACCCCTGGTCTGATCAACCTCGACTTCGCCGATGTAAAGAGCGTTATGCAGGGTGCAGGTTCAGCTCTTATGGGAATTGGTTCTGCTCGTGGCGAGGCGCGCGCTACCCGCGCAGCGGAACTTGCTATCGCCAGTCCACTTCTTGAGGCCTCTATTGACGGTGCCCGCGGGGTTTTACTCTCGATCGCAGGTGGATCCGACCTTGGTCTCTTCGAGTTGAGTGAGGCTGCTGAGCTCGTTGCAAAGTCTGCTCACCCCGAGGCCAACATCATCTTCGGAACCGTGATTGATGATGCACTCGGCGATGAAGTTCGGATTACCGTGATTGCCGCCGGCTTCGATGGTGGCGCTCCCAAGCGCGCACCGATGCCTACTATTAATGCAGCCGCGCTTAGCGGACAGGCTGATCCAATTGCAGCCAACGATCCAATCGCTGTAGCACTCGATCTCTCAGGAATCGAAGATACTGCAGAGATTGCGGTCCCTGCTGCTCCGCGCCGTCGTGTGACCTTTGAAGATCTTGTAAGTGAGGATGAGATAGACGTTCCTGACTTTATGAAGTAAATGTCTCGAACACTCTTCACCTCGCGCTTCGGTGGCGACTTAAAAGACTCTACTCAGCGCGAGAAGTTGCGTGCCTCGCTCTCGCTCAGCACTCTGCACTTTATGCGGCAAACGCACAGCGATCGCGTCATGGTAGTCGATGAGGCCGGAGGAGAGTTCGAGTGCGATGCGCTTATTACCGCAAATAAATCTGTGGGGATCGCTGCCCTAGCCGCCGACTGTATGCCGATCACCTTTAGTGCGGTTGGCCTAGTCGGGGTAGCGCACGTGGGAAGAGTTGGACTCGTAAGTGGAATTGCGCAGAAAGTTGTTGATCAGATGCGCGAAATGGGAGCGACCGAAATCAAGGCGGTAATTGGTCCCAGTATTTGTGGCGACTGTTACGAGGTTTCTCCGACGATGTATGAAGAAGTTACTGCGTTGCTGCCAGCGACAGCAACTTCGAGTGAGAAGCACGCTCTCAACCTGCAACGTGGAGTCATGGCACAACTCCAGGAGAAAGGTGTTGCAGTACGAAATATAGGAATCTGCACCCTCGAAAGCGCGGCCTTCTTCTCCTTCCGTGGCGGCGATCTACAGGCGAGGCAGGCTGGTTTAATCTCGCTGTGAGTAGATACTCAGAAATTGCAGCCAACCTGGCTGCTGTCCAATCTCGAATTGCCACCGCCGCTCAAGCGGTGGGGCGCGCTACTGAGGAGATACAGCTAATAGTGGTTACGAAGAACTTCCCTCTCAGCGATGTAGAGATCCTCTATGAATTAGGAATTAGGAATTTCGGCGAGAATCGCGATCAGGAGGGCGCGGCGAAATCTGCAGCACTTTCAGGAGATGCGCGCTGGCACTTTCAGGGCCAGATTCAAAGTCGCAAGATTAAATCCATTGGAACTTGGGCAGAGGTCATCCACTCCCTTGATTCACTCGACCATGCCCGCAAATTTGCATCATTGACTCAATCTCGCCCGCGGCAATTCTTTGTTCAGGTCAATTTAGAGCCAGCTAGGGTCGATCGCGGGGGAGTCCCCCTTGAATCCCTTGCGCCGTTCCTAACTGATCTCAATGCCGAGAGCGGAATCTCGCCCATCGGTCTTATGACGGTCGCCCCGGTCGATGCCCCAGCCCGGGAAGCCTTCTCTACCTTGAAGGAGGCGCGGCGCCAATTAATCAATGACTTTCCCGCCCTCACAAATTTATCAATGGGCATGAGCGGTGATTTTGAGGAGGCGATTTATGAGGGTGCGACACATATCCGGGTAGGCAGTTCAATCCTCGGTTCTCGTGGACTTCCCGCCTAAAATATAGCTATGGCAAATGTATTTAAGAAGGCTGCGAATTATCTCGGTCTCGTTGACGATGAAGAAGAGCTGCAATCTGCCCCCCTCCGTGAAGAGCCACGCCGCGCAGTACGTTCGGTGGCCCAGGAGCCTCGTCCAACTTTTAACCCGATCCCAGCGCCGGTTCGTCGCGCGCCAGTCGAGGCAAGTGCACCTACTTATGCCCCAACACAGGATCAACTTCCTATGATGGATCAGATCTTTACCATCCACCCTCGTTTCTACAATGAGGCACGTACCGTAGGGGAGCGCTATCGCCTCGGCCAGCCAGTTCTGATGAACCTTTCAGATATGGATGAATCAGAGCGCAAGCGTCTGGTCGACTTTGCCTCAGGACTTGCATTTGGTCTACACGGCAGCATCGAGCGCGTTACTTCAAAGGTATTTCTTCTTACTCCTGCTAATGTCAGAGTCAGCACCGAAAACAAGACTGCGGCAACAGAGGCGAGCTTTTTTAACCAAAGTTGATTTAATTTTTTCTGGAGTGGGGAATTGCAATGAGTAGCTTGGGTAGCGTTATTGTCTTTGTGCTCAATATCTTCATCCTCTCGCTCTTCGGAAGAGTGATCCTCGATTACATCAGAATCTTCTCCCCATCCTGGCGCCCTAAAGGGATCATCTTGGCGCTGGCAGAGTTGGTCTATGCAGTTACCGACCCGATCATGCGCTTTGTGCGGCGTTTTATACCGTCACTTCGCATCGGACCGGTCGCTGTAGATATCTCATTTCTCTTGGTCTTTTTTGTGACCGAGATTCTGATCTCTTTCGCGCGACGCATTCATTAACTCACGCCTTAGAAAGAGTTAGCCCCAAACCAATTTCATTCTCGTCGCTACTGAGGTTCGCGTCCTTTGCGATGGAGAGTGCAAGTACTTCCTCTGAAATCTGCACTGCAAATTCATTAATGGCAGCCTCGAGATCTGCGCCGCCGTTCCAGAGAACATGTATGCGATCGCTGATTTCAAAGCCAGAACTCTTCCGTTGCTCTTGAATTGTGCGAATAACTTCGCGCGCCAGACCGGCTCGAATTAATTCGGGGGTGAGAGTTAGATCAAGTGCAAGGCTCTCTCCAGAGTGAGTAGCCACTGACCATCCCTCTTTAGGAGTTTCGGTGATAACGAGATCATCTGCGGTTAGATCAGCGCTCTTCTCGCCGTAGCCGAGCGAATAAGTGCCATCCTTACGCAAGTGTTGAACGAGATGGGCGGCGTCGGCGCTAGTGATGGCAGCAGCGATGGCTTGCACATCAGCGCCGTAGCGAGCTCCGATAGAGCGGAAATTCGCCTTGATCGAGATGCTCACCAAGCCCTCGCTCTCATCTGAAAGGAGATCCAGCTGCAGGACGTTGAGTTCGTCTTTAATATGTTCGCGGATTTCAGCATCCATCGCGTTCCAACCTGAAGCGGCGACAAGAGCGCGGGCCAGTGGTTGTCGAATCTTGATCTTTGATTCGGCGCGAGCGGCGCGTCCCAATTCGACGAGACGACGCGAGAGAGCTACTGAAGCAGAAAGCGTTGCGTCGATCAGTGTGGAATCTGCAACAGGAAAAGTTGAGAGGTGTACTGATTCAGTGGCAGTAGGTTCTCCTACGCGAATCAAGGTCTGCCAGACATGTTCAGTGATGAACGGGACCATAGGTGACATCAATTGAGTCAGACTCTTAAGGCAGGTAAAGAGTGTTCCGAGTGCATCGGATTCGCCATCCCAGAAGCGCCGGCGGGAGCGACGTACATACCAATTGGAGAGATCATCGATGAAGGTGGCCAGGAGTCGACCAACTTCTTGTGAATCAAATGCAGCATAAGCGGCATCAACCGCGGCCACCAGAGAGTTGAGTTCGGAGATGATCCAACGATCCATCGTTACGCTCGAAGGAGTTGCAGACTCTGAAATCTGGAAGTCCGTAGCACTTGCGTAAAGGGTGAAGAAGGAGACGGTATTCCAGTAGGTGAGCAGCGTTTTACGAACTACATCCGAAAGAGCGTCGTGCCCTACGCGACGCGCACTCCAGGGGGAGCCCGCGGCGAGCATGTACCAACGCACCGCATCGGCTCCATGCTGGTCCATCAGCGGAATTGGTTGCAGCACGTTCCCTAAATGCTTACTCATCTTCCGGCCATCTTTATCCAAGATATGGCCGAGACAGAGGACGGTCTTGTAAGAGGATTCATCGAAGACCAAAGTTCCAATGGTCATCAAGGTGTAGAACCAACCGCGGGTCTGGTCGATGGCTTCGGCGATGAAATCTGCAGGGTAGGCAGCGTTAAATGTTTCGACTGAGCCCTCTTTATGTGGGTAGCCCCACTGTGCAAAGGGCATCGCTCCGGAGTCATACCAACAGTCGATTACTTCGCTGACGCGATTCATTGTCTGCGAGCACTCTGGGCAAGGGAAGGTGATGTCATCGACGAAGGGGCGATGCGGATCCGTGGCACTGACATCGTTGCCCGACAACGCAGAGAGCTCTGCGAGTGAGCCCACGCAATGTAAGTGGCCCTCAGGACAACGCCACAACGGAAGGGGAGTGCCCCAGTAGCGATTGCGAGAGATTGCCCAGTCGATGTTGTTCTCGAGCCAATCTCCGAAGCGACCAGTCTTAATAGTTTCAGGGTGCCAATCGGTCTTGGCATTTTGTGCAAGTAGCTCTTCTTTGATGGCAGTCGTGCGGATGTACCAAGATGGTTGTGCGTAGTACATCAAGGGTGTGTGGCAACGCCAACAATGTGGATACGAGTGCTCGAACTGCAGTTGACGGAAGAGGACGCCGCGCGATTTAAGTTCGCGGACCAAAGTCTTATCAGCATCCTTAAAGAAGATCCCGCCTACAAGTGGAACATCGGCTAAGAACTTTCCATCAGGAGCCATGGGATTTACGACAGGAAGTCCGTAGCGACGAGAGACTAAGAAGTCATCTGCGCCAAAGGCAGGAGATTGGTGGACCAGACCCGTTCCATCTTCGACTGTCACATAGTCAGCGAGGACGATGTAATGCGAATCGGGAATCTCGATCAGATCGAGAGGGCGCTGGTAAGTAGCCTTCTCAAGTTCAGTACCGAGGAAGGTGGCAATAACTTTTCGTTCTTCACCCAAGATATGTGCCAGGTTGCTGGCGATGACTAGGCGCTCACTTCCAGTTTCAGTAGGAATCTCGCAGACCTGATATTCAACTTTGGGATTTACGGCGATTGCGGTATTGGAAACGAGGGTCCATGGAGTTGTCGTCCAGACCAAGAAGGATGCGCCAAGTTCAGCAATGGTTCCAGATGTGGCAGGGAAGCGAATGTAGACCGAGGGATCTACAACGGTTTCATATCCTTGCGCTAGTTCGTGGTCTGAGAGTCCGGTTCCACAACGCGGGCAGTACGGAGCTACGCGATGGTCTTGGACCAGCAACCCCTTCTTCCAAATCTGTTGGAGTGACCACCACACACTTTCGACATACTCTGGAGACATCGTCCAGTACGCCTCATCAAAATCCACCCAGAAGCCCATGCGTCGAGTCATAGCCGTGAACTCATCTACATGGCGCTGGACTGATTCGCGACACTTCTCATTAAAGGCGGCGATTCCATACTTTTCGATATCGCCCTTTCCGGAGAAGCCCAGCTCCTTCTCAACGGCAATCTCTACGGGCAGTCCGTGACAATCCCAACCCGCCTTGCGAACGACCTGCATCCCCTTCATCGTCTGATAGCGAGGGAAGAGGTCTTTAAAGGCGCGGGCTTCGATGTGGTGGGTACCGGGGGAGCCATTGGCGGTAGGTGGGCCTTCATAGAAGGTCCACTCGGGAGCGCCATCGCGCGCTGAAACGCTCTTCGCGAATATCTCGTTCTGCTCCCAGAAATTCAGGATCTGGTGCTCTGTGGCGGGGAGGTCGATCTGAGGTGGGAGGCTCTTAAATGGGCTGGAACCCTGCGCTGCCATCTCAACTCCTCGCTCTCGCTGCTCTTTGCCTGTGACTCAACCTATGAAAGGGGGAGTCTAGCGCGGCGGAGTTGGTAATTCCCCGCTCTTCGCTCTAGCCTTCTCGCTCGCAGGTAACTCACTCGGTGACCTCTCGTGGTCTTCCTTAGGTGGGCTGAGTAGAGAAGTGACGATCGATATGACACCTACGGCAAAGAAGGCCCTTACTAAGAAGGCCCCGGCTAAGGCTGCAGTGGCCAAGAAGGCGCCTGCCAAGAAGGTGGCTGCCTCCAAGGTTGCGGTCAAGAAGAGCGTGGCGAAGAAAGCTCCGGCATCCAAGCCTGTAGCGAAGAAACTAGTGGCTAAGAAAGCAGTGAAATCCGTGCCAGTCAAAAAAGCTCCGGCCAAGCCGGCAGCAAGCGCCACCAAGAAGACCGCTCCGGCCAAGAAGGTCGTTGAACGCTCGCCTAACATTGTGAAACCTACTTTGGCGAAGAAGCCCGCTGCTAAAAAGGGGCCAGCGAAGCCCTTTCCTGCGAAGTTGCAGAGCACTACGACAGGCGATTCAACAACAATCACCGTGACACCTCGCGAAGTAAATTCTGGGCCAGAAGTTGTGATTGAAGAGCGTCGATTGGTGATGCCTCCTCCTCCACGTCCCGTGAAGAGTGGCAAGCGGGCACACACGCTGAAGCCAATCAAGGGTGCGCCCGCTCCTCTCGTAGTGAATGAGAGTGAGAACCCCTGGACTGCCGCCGAGTTGAAGGCGATGCGTACGGAATTGGCGAAAGAGTTAGTACGGCTTAAATCCGAGTTGAGCGAAGCTGAGGGAGAGATGGAAGATCTCATCTCTGCTGCTGGCGTTGGTGCCGGCGATGACCAAGCCGATGCCGGTACAAAGACTTTCGAACGTGAGCATGAGATGTCTCTCGTGTACAACGCGCGCGACATGGTCTTGCAAACCGAACGTGCGATTGAGCGCATTGATAAGAAGACCTATGGGCGCTGCGAAGAGTGTGGAAATGCAATCGGCAAGGCGCGACTACAAGTCTTCCCTCGCGCAACTTTGTGCATGTCCTGTAAGCAGAAAGAGGAACGGCGCTGAGTAAATCAGCACCTCATCGCAGAGCAGTTACCCTCTTAATCTCGTTTGCGCTCGCCATTATTGCCATCGATAACCTCTCAAAAACGCTGGCCTTAAACAATCTTGGGCCCAACCCAAAACAGATATTGGGCAGTTTCTTAGAGTTGCAGCTCGCTCATAACTCTGGGGCGGCATTTAATCTGGCACAGAGTGCGACGATCTTTCTCTCGCTCTTATCATTCCTCGCGATTGCGGCGCTTGTGGTCTTTTCACGATCTCTTACCTCGCGGATTTGGGGAGTCGCCCTTGGACTCCTTATGGGTGGAATTGCCGGAAATTTGGTCGATCGAATTTTCAGACCTCCTTACCTGCTGCACGGTGAGGTGGTGGATTGGATTCGCCTGCCACATTGGCCGATATTTAATCTTGCCGATACCTCTATTGTTATCTCTGCGATAACTATTGCGATTCTGCTCTTAAACGATGTGAAACCGAGGTCCCGTCATGACGTTCCCTGAACGTGAGTTGAAGGTGATCTCGATTCCTGAGGGGCTCGACCAAGAGCGCGTAGACGCTGCCTTGGCACGGATGCTCGGACTCTCTCGCTCAACAGTTGTCTCTCTTATTGAAGATGAAGAGATCTCACGTGGTGGTAAGCCAGTCACAAAATCTGACAAGGTGGCAACTGCCGACGTCCTTGAGATCTTGATGCCTGCCGCCAAGAGCGCGCCGCAACTTACACCTACCCCAGTCGAGGGGTTAGAAGTTATTTATAACGATGAGAACATCATTGTGATCAACAAGCCTGCAGGAGTCGCTGCGCACCCCAGCCCCGGTTGGCAGGGACCTACTGTTATCGGTGCCGTCATTGCTGCGGGGTACAACGTCTCCACGAGCGGAGCCGCAGAGCGCCAGGGCATTGTGCACCGTCTGGATGTGGGCACGACTGGGCTCATGGTGATTGCCAAGGATGAGGCCGCTTACTCTTCACTCAAAGACCAATTTAGAGAGCGGAGCGTGACTAAGGTTTATCACGCCATGGTCCAAGGTCACATGGATCCTTCGCAAGGAACGATCGACGCACCGATCGATCGCCATCCTCGAGAGGATTATCGTTTTGCGGTTGTCGCAGATGGAAAACCATCGATCACGCATTACACCTCTCTCGAACTCTTTCCCGCTGTCTCACTTCTCGAGATTGAACTGGAAACGGGGCGCACTCACCAGATCCGTGTCCACTTCGCGGCGCTCCATCACCCGCTTGTTGGGGATCTCACATACGGCGCAGATCACACAATTGCCGACCGATTAAATATCCATCGCCCGTGGCTTCACGCTCGTGAACTTAAATTTACCCACCCAATCACGGGGGAGCAGCTCGCTTTTGCCACCGATTACCCCGAAGACCTGACACGCTCATTGAACCAGCTTGAGCAAAACAGCCGTCAGATTTAGCCACAGTAGTAATCTCGCTAACCGTGTCGCAGAATTCCAGTTTCGTCCATCTCCACGTCCACACCGAGTACTCGATGTTGGATGGGGCGGCGCGCGTTGAAGAGCTAGTAAAAGAGGTAGCGCGGCAGGAGATGCCCGCCATCGCCATAACGGATCATGGCAATGTCTTTGGCGCATTTGAATTTAATAAGCAGGCCCGTAAAGCAGGCGTAAAGCCGATCATCGGGATCGAGGCATACGTCGCCCCCGAAAGTCGCTTTGATAAGCGTCGCGTGAAGTGGGCTGAGGGCGGCGAAGATGATGTCTCGGGTGGTGGCGCATACACACATATGACTCTCTTGGCAGAAGACAACATCGGTCTTGCCAATCTCTTTAAATTATCCTCCCTCGCCTCTCTCGAGGGCTTTTATTACAAGCCTCGTATGGATCGCGAGCTTCTTGCGCAGTATTCCAAGGGGATCATTGCAACAACAGGATGTCCCGGTGGTGAGATTCAAACTCGCTTGCGCATGGGTGCTTACAAAGAGGCCATAACGGCAGCGAGCGAACTACGCGACATCTTTGGTCGTGAGAACTTCTTCCTTGAAATCATGGACCACGGAATTGATGTAGAAACGCGAGTGAAGAAGGATCTGCTTAAACTCGGCAAGGAGTTAGGGCTTCCGCTGCTCGCAACCAATGACCTCCATTACACGAAGAATGAGGACTCTGTCGCGCACGAGGCATTGCTCTGCGTTCAGTCCGGATCGACGATCGCCGACCCCAAGCGCTTTAAATTTGATAATGATCAGTTTTACCTAAAGAGCGCACGGGAGATGCGCGAGCTCTTCAAGGAGTTTCCTGAATCGTGCGATAACACTCTGCTGATTGCGGAGCGCTGCAATGTCACCCTGCGAGAGGGCGAGAATCTTCTTCCACAGTTCTCAGTTCCCGAGGGCGAGAGCGAAGATTCGTGGTTGACGAAGTTGGCGCAGGCCGGCCTCTCGGAGCGTTTGAACGGCAGCATCCCTCCTGCCTATCAGGAGCGTCTGGACTACGAACTCAGCGTGATGATCAAGATGGGATTTCCCGGTTACTTCCTAGTGGTCTCAGATCTCTGTGCACATGCGCGTGAAGTTGGCATTCGCGTTGGTCCTGGTCGAGGATCAGCGGCTGGCTCACTCGTCTCCTACGCACTAGGTATTACCGCACTTGATCCCATCAAGCACGGCTTACTCTTTGAGCGCTTCCTTAATCCAGAACGTATCTCGATGCCAGATATTGACCTCGACTTTGATGAACGTCGTCGCTCCGAAATGATCGCTTATGCGACCAACAAATATGGCGAAGATCGCGTGGCGCAGATCATTACTTATAGCAATATCAAATCCAAGCAAGCCCTCAAAGATGCCACTCGTGTTCTTGGGTATCCCTATGCAATCGGCGACAAAATTACAAAGGCTCTACCTCCAACCATTATGGGCAAGGACATCACCCTCTCGGGGATTTTTGATCCGAAGAATGATCGCTACGGAGAGGCCGGGGAGTTCCGCTCGGTCTATGAAACCGATACTGATGCAAAGCGGATCGTTGATACAGCGCGCGGCCTCGAGGGATTGAAACGACAGTGGGGTGTACACGCAGCGGGAGTGATCCTGAGTAAGGAGCCGCTCCTTGAGGTAATCCCGATTCATCGTCGTGAATCTGATGGTGCGATCATTACCCAATTCGATATGGGAGCTTGTGAGGCTACTGGACTCCTGAAAATGGATTTCCTGGGCTTGCGCAACCTTTCAGTACTTGATGACTGCCTGCTCAATATCAAGAAGAACCAAGGCATCGAAGTTGACCTCGCGACATTGGCACTTGATGACCCAAAGACATACGAACTCCTCGGCAAAGGTGAAACGTTAGGAGTCTTCCAACTGGATGGCGGGCCGATGCGGGCCCTCTTGCGTCAGATGGCTCCCGACTCCTTCGAAGATATTTCAGCTGTTATTGCGCTCTATCGTCCTGGTCCAATGGGTGTAAACGCCCACACTG
>Ga0208497_1000251_pt1 | contig 27671 bp, 37 predicted proteins | sample CryBogCBE25Aug07_FD_184555 | JGI IMG/M metagenome (GOLD analysis project Ga0208497, IMG submission 184555) | Freshwater microbial communities from Crystal Bog, Wisconsin, USA - CBE25Aug07 (SPAdes) | ecosystem: Environmental > Aquatic > Freshwater > Lake | place: Crystal Bog, Wisconsin, USA...
TGAGTTATCACAGTTGAGGTACTCGAACCAGTTAGTTTATAGTACAAGCTATTTTGACCAGTACCGTTCTGATTAATATATACATTGTTACTACTACCATCAACTATCACTGTTTGATTGTGACCTGATGTGCCACTTACTAACCCGTCCTGTAAAATATTAAATACGTTACTATTACCTGCTACTGTATAATCTAATTTGTTGTATGCACCAGTGTCCGTACCAATATTAAACGCATTGCTGTTACCGCCCACTGTAAAGGTATAAGTGCCGTGTGAAGCATTAGCCTGGGATGTACCAGAGTTACTTGCATCACTATTGAATACCATTGTATTGCTTGAACCAGTAAACTCTAAATCAAACGTATTACTACCACCGTTAATATAGATTCCCTGCGTGTTGCTGTCTCCGGTATTATACAATTTTAAGTTAGTATTAGAAGCACTTGTAAAATTAAAATCAAGAGCATTACCACTTCCAACTTGCTTAATATCTATAAAAGCTGTATCACCGTTAAAAATAGAGTTCAATCCGTTGCTACCGATACGATTGCTACCACCAGCCTGTAAGACATTAACAATAGCTGAAGTTGAAATCTGTTGTACATACAAAGCGTTTTGTCCAAACGCGCGTGCTAATCCAATTAATAGGAATATAGCTATAGTTTTAGTAAGGTGTTTCATAGACTTTGGGTGTTACTATTACTTATTACTTTTTACTATTAAAGTAATTACTTCTGTACAGTCTTAAACTTCCACAAACCTTGCTTTTCCCCCTTGTGGATAAGCTCTATAACTGCTTGATCAATAGCAGCTCTAACAGCAACGTTACCGGATTCATTATTTGCAAATCCGAGTTCTCCTTCAGAATATTTTGTTCCATTTGAGTACCAACTCATTAAATTGCCGTTTATGTTAACGGAAAATACAGTTTTAGTGGTTGTAACACTTAATAAAACTTCCGAAGTATTTACACTTACCAATCGTAACGTAACAGTTACTACATCTTTGCTGTATTGTTCTTGTGCACCAATGTTGAGTACATTTGCACCGATACCCCCTGTAATAATGTCTGAATCATATCCAATGATACCACCCTCAACCAACACCCCTGCAAACAGTAAAGGTAGTGTACCAGGTGATTTAGTATTTTCAAAGTCTTCCTTCGCCTGCCTTAGCATTTGACGCTCTTTAACAATATCATCAAGCCCTGTACGCTCTAATACCTTAAAATAATTACCGTTATTTGCAGCTTGTAAACTTTCTACCAGGTATGACTCGGCACCTTGCGTGACAGCAGAACTGAATAGAGCTAAATTGTTTGACGTTTTACGCTGTCCGGTTAAGTCGCTAAACTTATACACAGCAATAGTCATTTGTGGTGCATCTAAAGGTGGTAATGCTCTCAACTGTTTAACTAATGGACTCTCCTGTAATACAGGTTTATCTTGAGCTTCATAAGGATGTACAGCCATTTTGTAAGTCTGGCACCCTGTTAAAAGTAAGCAAAGTAGTAAAACGTATTTCATATTAACCTCCAGTAGCACCAGCTGCTAATAACGTACCCACTGGTATTTGTATAGTTGTTGTTGTGTTAGTAGTTGGATCGTAAATCTGTAAAGTAGCAATGCCTTTATTCTCTACCCAGTTAACTGTAGCACCTGAAGGCAAATTAAATGTACCTTGTGTAGCAGTAGTAGAAAATAGCTGCGAGGTTAAGTTAGCAGCAATTTGGGAATAAATACGTGCCTGTAAACCGCTAATGAATTGATTGATAGGTGTGTTTTGTGCAGCTGCGGCAGCTGTACTCACCGCAGCTTCTTTTTGAGCAATAATAGTTTGCTGTCTATTGTAACCGGTGTTTTCTAAAGTTAACTCATAACCAGAAAATGACCCGTTAGTTTGGAAAGCTGATGACTTAAATGCGAAAGTCTGTTGTGTTGCGTTGGCAAGACTTGCCATAAATGCTAATAATAGCAGGTATTTCATATCTATATTTAGCTAAGTAATACTATATGAACGAAGCATTTGTCAAAACCTTACCCGTATACTTCCCTTCCAAAGACTTTATGACAGTTCTTAAGCCAGACAATAAAATCTTATTGACTGATATACCAGCAAGCAAATTACGCTCTAAACAGAACCAAATGTACGTGTTAGCTGATACTTCTGAGGGCTCAGTGCTTGTACCAGTAGATAATGGCTAAGAAACTAAAAGTTAAATTTGAAGAGATTCAAGCATCTGCTTTATTTGCTGGTGTACCGCCTAAAATTATAAAGAAGATTGCTACCTTTCCACGCGCTCAAGAACACCCGGCCGGTGATGTTATTATTAAAGAAGGTGATATTGGAGAGTTCATGTTTGTGGTTCTATCCGGGCAGGTTGATGTCGTTAAACAAGCAGGAGATAAGGAAGTGTTTCTTGCAACCTTGCCACCGGGAGTGTTCGTTGGAGAAGGAGCTTTAGTGTCTGGTGCACCACGTAACGCTACTGTTAAAGCTAAGACACCAGTTAAGATTGCATACTTTGATCGTCAGGCATATAATAAAATGATCATGACAGATGCTGCTATCAGTGCAACACTAATGAAGGTTCATAAAGAACGTTGTAAAGATCAAATTAAAAAAGTTAATATTGCCAAATCTAAAGCATTTATTATTTCAGCAGCAGTAGCAGCCATACCAATGATCCAATCATTTGTTATACCTCATTTAGGAGCTCTATCTACACATTTACCAACAGGTATAGTGGCAATGCTTGGACCGGCGGGAGCTGCTTTAGCATTTAAATTCCAGCAATCTGATATAGCAGGATTAGCGGGTAAGTTAGATAAACTTTAATAGTTTTCTTTTTCGTAGATCTTTTTTACTGCTGCACTTCGAGTGCCTTTGTAATTTGTATCGCTTGTAGCATGTATAATACTTGCAAGAGCTATCTGACGTTTAGTGTCTGACATAGACGCTGTACGACATGTAATAGATGGTTGTACAAAGTTTCTTGGTACGGGTATAAGTTGCATTAACGGGGTGCCTGCTTTTACAACCTCTCTGCTATTCAATGCATACCAATAAAGGAATACGTTAAGCTGGGTGTCCATAAACGTATCTAATATACCGGTTGCACAAGTAAATCTGCTTTCGTTGCAGTACTGTGGTGGTACAATAAAGAATACATAATCTTCTACAGGCTCTACACACCAAGTTGTAGATATTTTGATAACTGTTTTAAGAGCGTTTAAAGGTAATGCTGTATAGTTATGAAACATATCTTTAGGGTGACCGGTAATTTTAAAATACGGTACCGCTTTAGGACTGAAATCAGTATGTGTAAACGTTTCACCATCTCCGTTTGTTTCTATTATAAAATCACAAGGTGCAGTTACTATGTACCCTGTATTCATAATTTCTCTTATACCTGGGCACTTTGCAATATAGCCCTTATCTAAAGCATTTCTCAAATGCTCCATTGGACAACTCTTCATCATCTCTTTCGTATAATTTGCTAAATCCTTAGCATTAGCACTTACCCAATCTCGTTTTAACTCTTTAGATTCAATAACAGGAAACGTTTCAGCAAACCCAGGCACCGTAGATATAAAGTTTATAGGTTTAGCTTTTGAAAACTTTGAGTGATCAACAGGACATTTACCTTTTTTAGTTTGTTTCATTTACAAATATAATATAGTACCGTAAAACATTTTCAACTTGATTAAATAAAAAGAGGTGTTATATTAACACTATCTGGACCGGCGATAACGTCAAAGGACTACGACAACTTGTGGGTTAGCCGAACACCGCAATAAAAACGGGCTATTTCTTAACTTTTTGGATATACTAAGTTGAATTTAATACATCCATTATAAGTATTCGGGTATGAACGAAACAACTGAAACAACAAATCCAACTTCTGTAAACGCAGTTTCACCTGTAAAACGCCGTAGAGCGCCTTCTGCTAAGAGAGCTGCAACTAAAGCTCAAAAGGAACAATCTCGCGGATTTCCATTGCCATTGTATCTTACATGTCCTGTAACTAATAAAACCAATAAATACACTTCTTTATCTTATATCCGTAAACTTATAGCAAAGTATGGTTCTGTAGAAGAGCTTCGTACTAAATACGTTTCAATAGAGGGACGTAAGCAACAGGTAAGCAAATAAAAGTTATTTACATCTTAGAAAATACAACTAAAAGATAGTAAATAATCTATATGTCACTCACAATTTATACAGATGCCGTTTATGCAGTTGCTAAACAAGGCCAGACAGGTTGGTTTACATTATCATCAACCAATAATGAAGTCATACTTTTATCAGCGGGTTCTTTAGGTGGAGCTGCTGTTATTGGTATAGCTTATAACCAGGTAGATGTTACTGCAGGTACAACTACTACAAATTCTGGTCAGATTTCTGCTTTAGCAGCACCAGTGACTGTAACACTACAGCCTTACGTTAACGGTGTACATTACGGTAGTGACGCTCCTTCCACGTTCCAGACTTCAGTATCTGGTTCAGCTGGTATCAATTATGCTTTACTGTTAGCTAATAACGTTAACATTAATTTCGAGATTACCGGTCAAACAACAGCAGCTATTGATTTGAGTGCTGGTGAGTACGACATTTCTGATAAAGATGCTCGTCGTTTATGGAATTTAGGAATTACCTAATAGACTTACATTGCTAAAACAATGTGATGGTGGAGGTATATCCAATTATACCCGCAATAGCCCTATAGAAATATAGGGCTTTTTTGTTGCTTTAATATATAATCAGTATATAATATTATTATGAAAAGCAAACCTCTACTTAAACGAACCACGTCTTGGCTTTTAATGATACAAAAAAACCCAAGCACTGAAGAGGTTTATGTTAACTTACCATCCTCTCTCACAACCTCTATCGGTTGGGCAGATGATGATAGTCTTATATGGACACCACAAAAAGACGGCTCTTTTAAAGTATCTAAAGTAGAGAAGAAAAAGAAATGAGTCCAGAACTACAAGTACAGCTATACAGCAAGTATCCAGAGATATTTGTTGATAAAGATAAATCAATGCAAGAAACCGCTATGTGCTGGGGCATTGAGACGCCTGATGATTGGTACGACATTATTGATACTTTATGTCACGCTATAACTAATACCTATACTACATATCTGGATATAGATAAAGAGGATGCTGAACATTTAGGTATAAAACCAGTTAGATATAGAGATGAAGATAGTTACATTTATAGCGTAGAGTGTCCGCAAGTAATAGCCGAACAAGTGAAAGAGAAGTACGGTACGTTACGCTTTTACTATCGTTTAGAGTATAGTGCAGATACAAAATACTTGTTAGAAACTAAAAAATATCCGCATTTGACAAACTTGAATACGGCTTTTCATTATTATGTTGACGGAGCGATACATTATGCTGAAGTATTAACAGAAAAGAAAAATGAACAAAAAACAGATAGCTACTACAACTGAAGAGTGGTTAAAGTTACCTCGCAAAGAAAGAGTACCTTGTAAGTGGTACTGGCCTACTGGCTGGTATGAGGCTCCTTTTGCTATGATAATGAACGATTGGGATAACTGGGAAAAGCATATCAAAAAAGAGTATCCTATTCAGCATTGGTTAAGAGAGAACTTTCAATATACATTTAGACATTACTTTCGTATTATTAAAGGGTTAAAACGTTACATTATTAATCCTCGTCGTAGAATGCGTAATGCAGTGTTTTCTGCACAGTACATGGACTTAGTTGAACTTGTCCCGCATTTTCACTTTCAGACTATTATTGAGTTTGTAGAAGTAGAAAAGACATTTGAAATAACAGTATGGACTGGTGAAGAAGTATCTCAAGATACAGTAGAAAAAGGAAAAAAACTTAAAGAGCTATATAACTATGTTAAGTATGAACGTCCGTTCTTATTAGAGAAGCTTAATATGGCTTATGAACGAGTAGAGATAACTGATATAACAGATGAAACTCGTTATAGTAGAGTAGATGCAATAGATAAAGAGATAAAAGATAGAGATACAGAACTATGTATCTGGGTGATATCCAATCGTGATTTATTTTGGACATAATACACAATGACATTGTTAGAAAGAATAACAGCTTCAAACATAGAAGTTGCAGCTATCCGTAGAGAGTTAGAAAAGACATCAAACTATTATAGTGTTCCTTATAATGAGATGGTTGAATACTATAATGTAATGAAGCCAAAAGCAGCAGAAAAGTTCATTGAAGGTTGGGTTGCTACATTAATAGGGGGTAAGAAGATAGAAACAAGCTTAGTACCAGAAGAGCTCAAAAAGAATGATGTAGGTGATATATGGGTTGGAGATAAACTTGTAATAGGTAAAAACAATATAGAACTTAAGAGTACTTTTAGAAATACAGGCACTATTGGTGGCGGTCAGTTTAGGTTTAATGACCCGGTGCCTTGGTATCTTTTATTCAGAGCACAAGACAAAGTGAACTATGAATTGTTTCTATTATCTAAAAACCAATTGGTAGAAGAAATTATACTCAGAGCAACCACTACCAAGTATAGTGCATACCAATCAAGTCAGGGGTCAGGTGTTATTAATAAACTAACACAAGAAGAAAAGATAGTACGTTTAAAGGAAAACGTAGAAGGCAAGTATGCCGATAAACTTAACTGGTACTTTAATACTAATACAGAACCTGAACTTTATCAACGCTTTAAAGACAGATATAAGATAGATTCAAAAGATATTAAAAATAAAGTAAATTTAGCTTGACGGTGCACAGGTAACTTATACTATAGTTAGTATGTTAAATGAATTTATAACGCTTTCAAAAGATAAGCAAACAAAACAGCTAAAAAATATCTTAAAGCCCCTTAAGGTAGGAGAGGTTATTGGTAGCAGTCATTCAAATTATGAATTGTTATCTTATCTATATAAAAAACACCCCACTCAAGATAAGTTTCCAGGAGATTTGTCTCATTTTAAAGTACTACGCTGCACTTATAGACCTAAGAATAAGAATATAGCTTATGTGTCTAAACAAGGCAACGAAGTTATATTCTCAATTTATACATGCATTAACGGTAAAGTAGATACAAATGATTCTCTTTTAAAGAAAGTGTTAAGATTATCAATTATACCGCAAGTAAATGAATTTAGATACAACACATTTAAAGATGAAAAGTACGATATATGTGAGGTAACCGGTAAACGTATTAGCGCTAAGTCTTCTGAAATCGATCACGTTTACCCTCGAACGTTTGAAGCATTAGTAAATACATTTGTTAAGAAGTATAATATTGATGTTAATGCTTTAGTATTTGGTAAAGATAATGAAACTAATTATCCGATTCTAATTACAAAGAATATTGAAGACTCTTTTCTTGATTTTCATAAACAACACGCTATACTCAGATGTATCTATTGGAGATCAAACATAGGGCTTGAAAGAAACAAAGAAATACTAACAGAACTACTTTAAATATGCATACATTAGCTATAATTTTTTTAATTATATTTGCACTAATAGGAGTATTAGCAGCTATATTTTTCTTAATGATGTGGATATATAGTAGAGATTTAAAAAAACTTAGAGATGAAGGTTTCTTCGATTAAAATATGCTTGCATCGAATTTAATTTTTAACCATAATAACGACATGAAACCAATAAACCAATTACCACAAAGTGAGCTGGTATATAGCTTACGTCGTTTAAGTGAGGTAGCTAAAGTAGTTGCTTATGCTAAAAGTGAAGCTGATGCAGAATACTTTACTATGAAGTATTTACGCCCTTTAATTCAGGAAACCGAAATATTATTAAATAATGAAACTGTACGCAACCCTAACTCCTGAAGAGATAGCACAAGCTGAGCTACACGGAAGAAAGCAGCACAGTAAATTTTACTATAAAGATGGGGATGTAATGAACCATATTATAGGTAAAATGGCTGAATATGCTAAAGCTAAAGTAACCGGGCAAACTGTTAATAATGACTTTTTTATTAACAAAGGAGATGGTGGAATTGATTTCCCCGATGGTACGCAAGTAAAATGTAGAGACTGGCCGTTTGATAATGTTGAAATGTTTATAGATAATACATCTTTACATAACGATAAAGTTACTAATTATGAGCTTTACTACATTAGTAAAAAGGATTACAAAAAAGGTGAAGTGTACTTTCGAGGCTCAATCTCTAAAGAGAGTGTTATTAACCGCAAAGAGAATTCCAAGAATTTTAAATCCCTTGTAGTACATTTAAAAGATTTTGATATTAAAAGCTAACTGTATAAATAACATTATGCGTAAATCATTAAAATACGGTCTATACGTTGTTTCAATCGGTACTTTTGTCGTTGCATTAACAGGTTGTGCATCCGTTTCCCCTAAAGTAGTTCTTGATGGTGTGTTAGGTCGTTACCCACATTACGATTCTAATGAATATAATAGAGCGGTTAATGTAGAAATAGAAGCTAAGAACTTAGCTAAGGACCCTGCAGGTGTTAGTATATTCTTATCAGATGTAGAGAATTTAAGACTCTATGTAGCAGGACGTCCTTATAATGAACGTATTATTAAAGAAATTGATTTATTGGAAAAAGTATCTAAAGAATTGCAAGTACGTTTAGAGAAAGGCAAACCATCACCAGCTTACATTACTAACAAGTGCGAAGACATTGTTATATTATCAGACAATATTCGTAAGTCAATCGGTGTAGAGAAACTATAAATATTTTAATCTATGGCAACTACAAATTCACTCCTAAAACAATTAGATCCATTTAGTAATAACGCAAGCAGCGCTATTGCTGAAACCGCTAATAAGATAGCTTCATTAACAAAAGAAGTAGAAACAGGCGTTTTATCTCTTGATGAGTTTAAGGAACTCGCTTCTGACTTAGATGCTCTTAAAGAGTCGGCTACAGAAGCAGGTGAAGTGGCTGATGTACAAACAGTTAATACCATTTTTAATGGTCTTGTAACTGTATTATCTAAACTATAATAATGAATAACCTGCAAGAGGGTGTGCAGGATTATGTTAATGTATTAGCTAAAAAAAGCGCCAGTGTGGCTGGCGCTAACCCTAACTCTGAAACGAGTTTACTGAACAAAGAGCTGATTGAGTTCTATAAAAACAATACTTTAAAGGCTCAATCAGTTATTAATAGTGCACCAGCAGGTGTTTATGCTTCACCTGAACATCGTATGCATGTACAAGCTGCTAATATAGCTATAAATGGATATAATGCCCCAGCACCAGTTGTAATGAGTGCCCCGTCTATTAATAATAGTGAAACGGAATTAGATAAACTTAGACGTGCTGGATGGAAACCACTAAACGAGCAAAAAAGCTCTGAATTGCTGTTAGGATAAGGTTCTAACCTATTGATTCCAAATACTTCGTATTTGGTAGTGGCACTTCTTTTGATATACTATATAAGTATAGTAGCATGAAAAAACTCGTAACATTAATAACACTAATGTTCCTTACAGTTGCATCAGTATATGCAGCAAATCAGGGCATACATCACGTAACTCAGACCAACACTGTTAATAGTGTTGCAACATCTGAAGTCTTAATTGGTGGCCAGTTCATTGAACTCGGCATTAGCCCTATTGGAACATTCGGTTCACACAACACAGCAGCTCCATCCTCGTTTGGATTCTCTGGTACAGTATCCAGAAACATCATTGGTATGGACACTAATGTAACTAATGCAGGGGGGTTAGTGGTTGGTTCTAATACTGGCGACTTTGACTACTTTATGCCAGGTTCACCTTATGTATCCTGGGGATGTGGTTATCAAATTGGTTCTACAAGCTATGCTGCTAATGCTATTAATACCAGTAGTGGTTATACAGCAGGCACAGGCTTAGTAGCTGGTGGTGTAACTGATACAACATCAGGCGGTAGTACTACAGATACAAGTGCTCGTGCATTAGCTACATTTAATAGCAACTTACAGGTTACACAAGACATCCATTTAGGGGTATCAGATAAGTTCTTTACTATATTAGTAACTCTAAAGAACGTAGGTAGTACTACATTAAATCACGTTCGTTATACCTGGAACGTTGATCCAGATAATACAGTAGATATTGGTGGTAGTTATACAACCGTCAATACGATCTTAAACACATCAGCAGCTGATGGTTATTCAGTTGTACAGGCTGCTTCAACAGGTGGTACTACATCAGCTAATATCTTCTTAATTGCTCCAGATCCAAGAGCTAAAGGATTCGTTAACTTAGGTTTTGGTAGTGGTTATGCTATCTATAACTCAGCTTTATATGATACTAATACATATACAGATGGTACTACCTATACAAGCGATACTGGTATTGGTCAAACCTGGGATGTCGGTACGTTAACAGCTGGTCAATCAACTCAGTTTACTTTATATATCAGTTTATCTAATATGAGCGTATCAAGCGTATTAGCTACAATACCTCCAACGATTAGTGCTGGTACAGTTGATCCTACATCTGGTGCAGTTTCTATTACTCCAGTATTCTATTCTGGTACAGGTACTATTACAGATGGTTCCGGTACAGTATTAGTTGCTTCTGCAGTATCCGGTCATACATATTCTTTTACTCCAACAACTACTACTGTATATAATGTTAACGTTACATCCGGCGGTGTTACAACAACATCAAGTACAACAGTAACAATTGCAGCTGCTCCGGCTCCTGTAGCAAGTGGCTTAAATGCTTCACCAACTATTATTACAGCAGGGGGTACTATTACGTTAACTCCTAACTTTAGTAATGGCGTGGGTGCTATTGATAACGGTGTAGGTGCTGTTGTATCTGGTAACAGCTATACAGTAACCCCTACAACCAATACGCTGTATACATTAACAGTAACAAGCTCTAACAACGCTACAGCTACTACAAATAATAGTGTTGCAGTATATCCAGTACCAACAGCTGCATTAACAAGCAGTGGTACATCTTTTACAATCGGTTCATTAATAGCTCTAACACCAAACTTCTCTGGTGGTACTGCAGTTATTACACCTAATGTAGGTAGTGTTACTTCTAATGCAATTGTATATGTAGCACCTACAGCTACTACTAACTATACATTATCCGTAACCAATCCTGTAGGTACAACTACTAATAATAGTATTACATTGACGCGTGTTGCTCAGGCAGGTACTATTACCTTAAGCAATACAACTCAGGCTTATACAGGCAATGCTATTAACCCAACAGTAACAACTACACCTAACGGTTTAAGTTATTCGTTAACTTATTATCCAGGTGGTTCTACTGCTCCTACATTGCCTGGTACATATGCAGTAACAGCTTCTATTACTGATCCATATTATTACGGTACAGTAGGTGGTAGCTTAGTAGTTGGTCAAGCTTCACAAGCTATTACATTACCATCAGCTCCATTACCGACAGTTAGCGTTCCTGTAACGTTAAATGCTACTTCACCTTCCGGTGGTACTATTACCTATACATTAGTATCTGGTAATGCTACACTTAATAACGGCGTATTAACATTAACAGACACTAACCCAGTAGTTGTTCAAGCTACACAAAATGGTACGTCTAACTATACAGCCAATACACAGAACTTTACGTTCAATGGTTTGGTTTACCCAACAGCTAATGCATTAGCAACTGGTAATATTAATCTTACCTTAGGTCAATCAGTATCGTTTACGCCTAACTTTGCAGGTGGTACCGGTGCTATTACACCTAATATCGGTGCTGTAGTATCTGGTAACAGTTATACCGATACACCTACAGCTAATACAGCTTATACATTAACAGTAACTAACCCAGCTGGTGTAGCTATTACACAGAATGCTCAAGTTAATGTTTATGCTGCTGCTACAACAGATAATGTTGCTCTTACAACTAATGCTATTACATTAGGTCAATCAGTATCATTTACGGCTAACTATGCTGGTGGTATTGTTTCTATCACACCTAATACAGGTGCAGTTGTAACAACTAATAACGGTGTTGCTACAGTAACATTAACACCTAATGCTACTACAACGTATAACTATACAGTAACTAACCCAGCTGGTACTTCTGTTACTCAACCATTAACGTTAAATGTATATGCTGCTCCAACAGCTAATGCTTTAGCTACTGGTAATATTAACTTAACGTTAGGTCAAACAGTAACGTTTACGCCTAACTTCGCTAATGGTACCGGTATTATTACACCTAACATTGGTGCAGTAGTATCAGGTAATACATATACTGATACTCCAGTAGCTAATACAACATATACATTAGCAATAACTAACCCAGCAGGTACAGTTACGACACAAAACGCTATTGTTAATGTTTATCCAGCACCTACAACTTCTGGTGCAACAGCAGTATCTGCTACAAACGTCATTGCAGGTAGTTCTATTACTATTACGCCTAACTTTGCTAATGGTACTGCTACATTAACTGGCGTAAGTGGTAATGTACTATCGGGTCATTCATATACAATCTACCCAACAGCCACTGGCCCTGTTGTATTGACAGTAACTAACCCGGCCGGTCAAGTAACTACTCAATCATTTAACGTTACAGTAGTTCCTCAACCAACTGGTACACTAACGTTATCTACTAATACAGTACCTTATGGTGGTGGTGTTGTAGCTATCACACCTACATTTGCTAATGGTACTGGTATCATTACTCCTAACGTTGGTACAGTAGTATCTGGCGCTACATATAACGTAACTGTAACCGCTAATACAACTTATCAATTAGCTGTTATTGGTAGCTTAAGCGCTATTACAACAACTAACAGTGTTGCGGTAGTTGCTCCAACTACTCGTTTAGTGAACATCTCTGCGTTAGGTACCATTACACCAACCAATACCTATACAGTGGGGTTTGTTGTAAAAGGTACGGAACCAAAGAACGTATTAGTACGTGGTGTTGGTCCAGCTCTAAGTGCATTCAATGTTGCTACTCCATTAACAGCTCCGACATTAACCCTATACAATTCTACATCAGATGTATTAGGTATTAATAGCGGTTGGAATAGTTCATTAGCTACAACGTTTGCTAAGGTAGGAGCATTTCCATTAACAACTGGATCAAAGGATGCTGCACTAATGACCGCGTTTAATCCAGGTTCCTATACAGCTATAGTAACTGGTAACAGTACTGGTAACGCACTTGTAGAAATCTATGATGCTTCTGCTTCAGATCCTACATCTCGTTTAGTTAATCTTTCAGCTCGTGGTATGCTTGCAAGTGGTAACACTTTAACAGCAGGCTTTATCATTCAAGGTAACTCAACAGAAACAGTTCTTATTAGAGCTGTTGGTCCATCGTTAGCTAACTATAGCGTTACAGGAGTACTAACAACACCTAAGCTAACAGTATACAAGAGCGATGGTACGGTTGCAGCAACTAATAGCGGTTGGGCTAACAACGCTACATTAAGCTCAACAGCTGCTACAGTTGGTGCGTTCCCACTAACAGCTGGTAGCGCTGACTGTGCTGTAGTACTAACATTACCACCTGGTGCTTATACAGCAACAGTAGTCGGCTTAAACGGTAATGCTGGTAATGTATTACTTGAAGTATACGAAGTAAGTGCTCCTTAAAGCCCTTAAAAAATCCAATTAAACTCAATAGGTACTGGTGTTTATTACCAGTACCTATTTTTTTGATGTAAACAAAGGATTTATAGGGTTCCTACGTAAGTATAAGCATGCGTGACTCTTATAAGATACTAACAGAAAAGTATATGAGTGTAGTTGATACCGAGCAAAGTCCGGATTTAACTGAAAGTAACTCTATTGATGATCAATCTCTATATGAGCTAACACACGACTATTTAGTAGGTAAGGGTGATGAAACTTTAATGCATAGTGTTAACCGTGCTAAAGATCTAAATGGTTTATTAAGAATAGCTTTTAATGCTGCACATGAAGTTAAGAGTTCTACTAAAGATGCAGCTAAAATGTTAGCACAAAAACTAAACAATTTTTCAGAAGATACAATGCCTGTTGAGTGGTTAGAAGGTAAGATTAATAAAGCTGTTAACGATATGACACATGAATCGGGTATGCCTCTTGATCCAGAAGCTGTAACAACCGGTAGCACACAAGACTATCCTCAAGAGGTGTCTGTAGAAGCAAAGAAAAAAGAAGTTAAGAAAAAAGAAGAAAAGAAACCTTTCTCGAAGAACCCTTACGTTAATGCTGTTGGTGATCGTTGGAAAGGGTTAAGTAAATAATTTAGAGTTATTATAATATGGCACAATTAGGAAGATTCGCACCGGATTTACATTTTGGAGGTAGAAAATATAATTCTACCCCGACGCCTACTCCTACTTTAACGCCTACACCGACTCCGACTCCAACAATCACACCTACACCTACTGTTACCCCGACGGTAACACCTACGGTTACTCCAACACCTACAGTAACCCCTACAATTACTCCGACACCGACAGTAACACCTACGGTTACTCCAACACCTACTGTTACCCCGACGATTACTCCTACACCAACCCCGACACCAACCCCGACACCAGTACCACCAACTCCAACACCAACCCGTACCCCTACGCCTACTCCAACAGCTACACCAACACCTACACCTACACCTTGCCCAAGTTACGGAACATATCTATATTCCGGTTGTAGTGGTCAACAATTAGTTTATTATTATGCTAATGGTAGTTGCGGAACTTATAGTACAAATCAAGGCTACGTTAACGGTCAATGCGGATACTTTACTCCAACCCCAACACCGACTCCAACCCCTACACCTTGCCCAAGTTACGGTTCATATGCATATGCAGGTTGTAGCGGTCAACAATTAGTTTATTATTACAACAACGGTAGTTGCGGAACTTATAGTGTAAATCAAGGCTACGTAAACGGTCAGTGCGGTTATTACACCCCTACCGCCACACCGACTCCGACTCCAACAATCACACCTGCACCTACTGCTACACCAACACCTGCACCTACTGCTACACCAACACCAGTACCGGTACCACCAGCAGCTCCTTCTACGGGTATTAGCTACGTATACAACGGCTATCCAAGCGGTTATGCATTCTTCGGTGTACAGGTTAGTTCAACCGCTTATCTTGGTACTAACGGATGGACAGGCTCTTCTGGTTTAGCTGATGAACAAATGTACTACAGTTATTATGGTACGGCTGGTACGTATAACAGCTTCTTTAATAAGAATTTTAGCCCTTATGCTTCCTATAGCGATACAACATACTGTAATGTATTGTGCGGATTATATAATAATGCTAACGTTAACTTTGCTGCCTATGCATCTGATTGGCACGGTTCATCAACTACCAGCTATGATGGTTGGTACACAACAAACAGTTCAACATATGTACCAGCTTCATGTGGTTGCTAAAGTCTAACTAAACAATAAATATTATTATATGCCAAACCACGGACATTTTGCACAAATAGATTCAAACAACACCGTATCACAGGTTGTTACAGGTATTCCTATAGAGGATTACAGTGATGAAGCAGGACAAGCGCACATTAATACAGTACTTGGTTTATCTGGTACGTGGTTACATACAGAACCAATGGCACGTGCTGGTGCATTGTTAACACAAGTACCTATTTATAGTGCTGGTGTTGCTGGTAATGATAATGGATTAGTGGGCCCATTAATGGATAACGTTGAAGCAAATAGAGTGTTAAGTGCTGGTATTGTAATACAAACTGTTACAACACGTGTACCTAATACCTCTGGTTTCCGTCATAATTATGCTCTACCAGGCATGATTTATAATTCAGATATTGATGGTTTTGTACATCCAAAACCTGATGCATTCCCTTCATTTATATTAGATTCTAATACAGGTATGTGGACAGCCCCAATACCTAAACTACGCGATGGACATGAACGAGTTTGGGATGAAACAAATGTACAGTGGGCATATGTTATGCCTTTATCTACATTACATACTTTCTGGTTATCAGCTGCTCCTGATCCTTCGACTGGTAGAATTCCATCTGGCACCTCTGTATCTGTAAACTTACATGATCTTAGAGGTTGGTACACCGGACAAGAAATACCAGATGGTATATTAAGCGCCGGACAGCACGGTGGAATGTATTATTAATATGAACGTTTACGTAAAAGTAGATGCTAATAATATTGTAACAGCGGTTACATATGCATCTGTAGCTCTTAATGGTGATTGGATCGATACTAATATTGATAGTTTTTTACCAGTGGCTTTATTACCTGTGAAAGGTGGCACATATAATCCTGTAACCAAGAAATATATTCCACCCAAACCAGAAAAATACCCTTCATTTGTGTACTTAGAAAGCTCTAATACGTGGGTACCGCCTATACATCATCCAATGGACGGTATAACTTATGAGTGGGATGAAGCTTCAGTTAGCTGGGTAAAACCGTCATAACCGAAGTTTATAAAGTCTTCTTTGTAGGTATTATAAACTATCTCTCTTAATTCTGGAGTATAATACTCTTCTACTGGTTTAGTGTATGTGCTCTTGTTTAAATGTACATAACCACTCTTACCTGTTATAATGTTTATATCATCAATACAAGTGTTCATGTTTTCAAATTTATAGATTGTATTTATTGAATTTAAATTACCTTGTTCATTATAAAGAAAAGCTGATTGAGTAGTATTTAAATACTCTGAACCTTTATGAATATATTGTTCAAATGTTAGAGGTTGTCTTGTTATAAATCTTGATCTAAAAACATATTCAGATAGTAATCTTGTATAAGGATTACGTACTACAGTTATCTTCTTATACCCGTTAAATATATCCGGATTAAGCTTATTTTTAAGTTGTAATAATGTATAATGCTGATCACTATAATCTATTATATCCAATAGATGATCTATAGTAGTACCACCGCACTTTGGTATATGTATAAAAATTATTTTATATTTGTGGCTTACAGGCATTAACATCTGTATTTATTGATGCTTAAATGTAAATATACTATAATGGCTCAATTAGGTAGATTCGCACCCGGAATAGCATATGGTGGTAGAAAATATAATTCTACTCCGACCCCTACCCCTACCTTAACACCTACACCGACCCCGACTCCAACAGTCACGCCAACACCTACAGTAACTCCAACAGTTACCCCTACACCTACGGTAACACCAACAATCACGCCTACCCCAACAGTTACTCCAACGGTTACACCTACTCCGACAATTACACCTACACCTACAGTAACACCAACAGTTACACCTACCCCTACTGTTACTCCAACAATTACCCCTACCCCAACAGTTACTCCAACAGTTACTCCAACAGTAACACCAACAAGAACACCAACACCAGCTCCAACAGCTACACCTACACCGGCAGTTGCAAGTAGTGTTAGTGTGCTATTAGTAGGTGGTGGTGGTCCGGGCGTCTGGGGTAGTGGTGGTGCTGAATCATATCCAGGTGGTGGTGCTGGTGGTGTCGGTGTTGGTACATTATCTGTATCTGGTGGTACAACTTATACAATTTCTCCTGGTTCTGGTGGTACACAAAGCGGTTACAATAACGGTGGTACTAACGGTAATTCAAGTACTATCACAGGCGGTTCAATAAGTGAATCAGCTAATGGCGGTGGTGCCGGCAACGTATCAGGTGCTTCTGCTGGTGGTGCTTCAGCCCCAAGCGGTAATTATGTTAGGTTCTCATCAAGCGGTGCTGGTAGTGGTGGATTAACATATTATGGTAATGGCGGTGGTATGGGTGCTTGGAACGGTGGTGCAGGCGGTGGCGGTGGTGCTGGTGGTGCTGGTGGCGATGCTGCTGGTGCCGGTAGTTCATCTTGGGGTTCACAAGGTGGTTCCGGTGGTATTGGTATAACAAATTCTTTAATTACAACCTCTCAAGCTTCTACATATGGTGTAGGTGAAGTTACGATGACCGGCGTATTCTATGGTGGTGGTGGCGGTGGTGGTACCGGTTATTACTTCGGTGGACCTGGTAACTCTGGTGGTTACGGTGGTGTTGGTGGTGGCGGTCAAGGTGCTGGTACTAACAGTAACACTGGTATAGCCGGATTAAGTAATACCGGTGGTGGCGGTGGTGGTGGTTATGAAAACGGCGGTGGCGCTTCTGGTAACGGTGGATCTGGTGTTTGTATTATAAGCTACTCCAACTCTTATAGAGCTGCTACAGTATCAGGTTCAGTAACATCAACAACAAACGGTAGCAACAGAGTATATATCTTTACGGGCTACGGAACAATATCATTCTAATAATATGGCACACTTTGCATTAGTAGATAGTACCAATACAGTAATACGCGTTGCTGCTTTTAGTAACGAAGAGGCTCTTAGTGGGCAGAACTATATCAACACTTTATATTATTCTCCTTCGGGTGTATGGATACAAACATCTTATAACACGCGTGGTAATGTACACTATAGCCCTATTTCAGCTAATGTACCAGATGGTGGTGTAGCGCTAAGAGGTAATTATGCAGGTATTGGCTACACTTATGATCCAGGTAATGATGTGTTTTATCCATGGCAACCCTATCCAAGCTGGGTATTAGATAATACTACTTGGTTATGGAAAGCACCAGTACCGTATCCAAACAACGGTATAACATATACATGGAATGAAAATACTACTACCTGGGATGCTATTACAGGTATGTCTGGCTTTAGTGGAGATCCTTCGAAGCCTTAATTAACTATTTAATACTACTCTCTAAGTAGGAGAGAAACTTTTTGTGATCTATAGATAGAGCTATAGCCTGGTTTAAATTAACTAAATGGTTTTTATATAATCGTTCGTATGCTTGCTTACGTATACCTGTATTACAATGTTCAAATGTCTTTATTGCTTCCTCTTGGTTAAAGAATTGTAACCCTGCACCAACTTGTTCCCAACTTAATAGACCAAACATATTAAAGTTATATAAAAACATTTGTGATAATACTGTAATATCTCTTTTATTATCTAAGAGCTTCTGTATCATAGGTGGTACAGTTGTGTTTTTAATAAAGTTTTTCCAAAACTCTGTATCTTCTCTTTTAGTTAAATAGTGAAAATAAACAAACATCATTATATCTGTTGATGTTTTATAGATTGAGTCATTAAATAGATCTTTTTGTACTTGATCGTCGTGTGTTAAGCCTTTTATATGCTGTACAAATGTACGTAAAATGACTACAGAAGACATGATAGAAGTAGCTTCTAATGGTTCAATAAACCCGGAAGCTAAACCTAAAGACACGCAATTGTTTATCCAGTTACGTTTATATATACCCGGTTCAAAGTTAAAAGACCTTACTATGTTTATCTCTTTACCGTAAAAATTATTAATTTCGTTTATTATATCTTTATCAGTAGTCATACTACTATCAAACACATACCCACACCCATATCTATTTTGTAAAGGTATCTTCCACATCCACCCATACTTCATAGCTATTGCTTCAGTGTAAGGTGGTATAAAATCTTCATCTAAAGGTAAAGTATAAGCAATAGCTCTATTAACTGGTAGGTACTGCTTGTAGCTCTCCCATTCACTCTTGTAGTGTTTACCGATAATTAACCGATTAAAACCTGTACAGTCAAATACAAAATCACATTTAACACTATTATTATCTTTTAAATTTAACTCAGTTAAATAGTCATTTTCGTCTGTAACAAGGTCTGTAACTATACTATCTATTAATTTTATCCCGCGTGATATAGCTACTTTTCTAAAATATTCTGTAATTAGTGTAGCGTCTACATGCAGTGCAAAACTACCCATACTATCAAAATGTACTTCAGGGTTAATTAAGTCTGGAGGTAAACCTGTTATCTTATCCCAGTTCTTAGGTGTAAATTTAACTCTATTAGCTTCGCTTACTAATGCTGTATAATTAATACTATCTAATGTTTCGCCTTTAGTAATTTGTTCCAGCGTGCTTAAAGTCGCAATACTATTATTAACCGTAACACCATGGTTATCTAAAAACGGTCTATTATAAAAACCATGATAATAGTGATTATTATCATTATTCCAATTAGTAAACTTAATACCATTCTTAATTGTACATTTAGCGTTCTTAACTAATTCGGTAACTGTAATACCTATTTCATCAAGTAACGTTATAAAGATCGGTGTAGTACCTTCCCCTGCTCCTAATATACCAATTTCTTTACTTTCTATAACTGTAATATCAAAGTCCGGGTAATGTCTATTAATATAAAGAGCAGCCATCCAACCAGCTGCCCCTCCGCCCACAATAACTATCTTACAGTTTTTATTAAAATTATTCATTTGTGTTTTTAGGTAATGGTTACTAACATGTAGTTAATTATAATGGAATTAAACTTAAACAAGTACTGGTTGCACTTTAAAAACAAATGATAAGTTTATATATGGTTAAAGATTTATATATATTTGAAAATGCCGTGCAGAAGGATATGCAGGATTATATAGAGAAGTACATAACCGGCAACACTATTAGGTGGTTCTTTGTAAAAGATATAGCTTTTACTGAAAAGGAAATACAAGAAAAGAAGATTAAAGACTTTACACCAGCATTAAATTTGCCTATTATTGATGCAGCTACAAATAAAGCTGACGTAAACATATTAATGGAAGTACAGCCTGTACTTAACATTGCAGCTGCTAAAGCTAATTTAGTACCTAAAAAGATATTACAAGCCAGAAGCTTTATGAGCTTTCCATTACTATCTGGTAAAAAGCGTACAAAGACCGATCACCATCACCCGCACATCGATATGACTGTACCACATATGGTGTGTCTATACTATGTTAATGATGCAGATGGTGATACGTTTTTCTTTGATAAAACAAGAGACGACGTACAACCAGGTACATATAATGATACTAAGTTTAAAGTAATTAAACGAGTTACACCTAAAAAAGGTACTGCTGTTATTTTTAACGGTAATAGATACCATGCAAGCTCTTCTCCTACTAAAAGTATACGCTGTATATTAAACTTTGACTTTGCTATATGAAGTGTTTAGAAGATTACGTTTATACTAAAAAACTTAAGTTAGATACAGACGAACTTAAAGACAGTTCTATGAAGATGTATGAACTATTAATGCGGTTGTGTAATAATAGAGCGCCTGACCCTAATGTCCCATACCCTATTACTACACAGATGTTTCAACGTTATAACATCTTAATGTTTCCACTACCTGGGTTTCATAATCTGTTTTTAGAAATACAAAAAACATTTAATGAAGTTAATAAAGATAAGAGTTATAAGGATGAAAAGTATTATATACAGTGCTGGTTAAATGTTTACGATTCAAGAGCTCCTTCTATAGGGTGGCACAAGCATTGGCGTACAGCACAAAAAGCATGGCACGGGTTCTATTGTTTAGATACAGAACCATCATCTACTCTTTATAGGTTATCTAATGGTAAGCAATTTGCTATTGAATGTAAAGATAATCTATTAGTTATAGGTAAGTCTGGAGAAGATGAACACCGTTCTACAGATTGGACTATAAAAGACCGTCCAAGAATTACAATTGCTTATGATATTGTACCAGCTAAGTTTTTAGCACCAATGTACGATAAATGGTTAAACCATTGGATACCTATTTAAGCCCCGCAACTTAACTCTGTAAGTGTATCTATTGTACCTAATTTGTTAGTAGATATAGCATTAAAAGCTAAGCTCCATCTATCTACTGTTGTAGTGTTTCTGGGAACAGAATGTAACAAATAAGACGGGAACATAAGAAGGTCACCTGTCCTTACCTTAAAGCTACATGTAGCATGTTGAAAGGGGTTCATTACAACATCTGCATAATAGCGTGGTACAAGACTGTACCAAGAACATCCATTATTTTCTGCATGCCTGTGAAACATTATATCTCCGTTTTCAAAATTAGTCTCCAAGTAAACTACACCCGACACTATTGAATTAGGGTGTGGGTGTATGTTAGTTATTTGACCAGGCGCGTTTAAGTTTACCCAGCTTTGTGTTATACGAGCTTCTCCTTGTACAGATAAAACTTTATTTAAAAACAAAGTCAGCTTCGAAGATATAAATGTTTTAAGTGGTGCTAACTCTTTAAGATCTAAAACATAGCTATTATCACTAAAGTAATGTACACGTTTAGCGGCTTCGTTTTTATCTTTTTTAACTTCTGATTTAAGTCTCTTTGCAAAATCAGTAAACACTTTCTCTTCTTTTATACTGAACAAAGTAACAGGGGAAGGAAAGATGCCAGTTGTGTACTTGAATATGTCTGTATTGTTCACTATTTTATAGTAAATTATTTCTATTATTTTTCAAGTATTAAGTAGTTTAACTTTTAAACCTTTAATATAAATATTAATACCTATGGCTAAAAAAACTACAGAAATTGTTGCAGTTGAACCAGTATCCTATGATAAGCTTAAGGCTGATCTACTAACACGCTTTGGCTTACCATTTGCTCAAGAAGTATATCGCCATCGTGTTGAAGCAGCTCGTATTAATGCAGAGCGTAGCCTCACACCGTGGGTATTACCTGAATGCGAGATTGCTGAAGAAGCAACTTCACTTACAGAGCATCTTTATACCTACTTGACTTCACAAGGTCAATAAGGTTAAATAGTTAACTGGATTAATTCAGAGCTCATGCTAATATAATAGTATGAGCTCTTCTCGTGTTAAAACTAAAACAGCGCATTTAAAACCAGATTTTAATCCAGATTGGGATATTGATGCTAACTATAAACCAATAAAAAGAGATAACGATATTGATAAGAAGTTTCAGGATTTAGCTAATAATATCAATACAACAGATTGGCGTAGTAGTGATTGGTATAGAGCTGGTTACGAAGAAGGTAAAAATAGTCAATAATTAGCTTGACTCCTTCATTTAATGTAAATATATTGAGATAATGAAAGATTATCTACAATATCTAATCGATGAAGGGTTTGTTGATGTAAGATGCTGGTTTAATGAGAGTGATAGTCTTGAAGGACGTATAGCTGCTATTAAAGAATATGAACCAATATATCTTGAAGCAGATGAAGAAGACTATAAAGGTACTTTATTATTGTGGAGAGGTAATGGTAAGTGTTATACCTATAAAACAACAAGAGAATTCTTTAAGAAGTATGGTAAGATGTGTAAGAATGAGAGTCAAGCTCTTCTGCAATCCAATAAGTGGATAAGAGAAACAAAAGAAACATATAATAGTATAAATTACTAAATAAATCCGTTATTAATTAGTTGTCTTGTAGGTGGATACAGGTAAGTATATTTAAATGCTTACTTTAAATGATTGGAAAAAAATGCCACCAGATCATATGACTGAGTATAGAGGTCGTCGTATGAAGGTTAAAGAAGTGGTAAGGTTTTTAGAGGAAGAGCATAAAAGAGCGGCTGCTTTAAAACAAATAAGAACCACTCCAACTAAATAATAACGATGTCCCAATTAGGTAGATTTGCTCCTGGTATAGCATATGGTGGTAGAAAATACAATTCTACACCAACACCTACCCCTACCTTAACACCGACACCTACTCCTACACCTACTGTCACTCCTACACCAACTGTAACACCTACTGTCACTCCTACTCCAACAGTAACCCCAACAATTACTCCAACACCTACTGTAACTCCGACAATTACACCTACTCCTACGGTCACTCCAACACCTACTGTAACACCAACAATTACTCCAACACCTACGGTTACTCCTACTATAACACCAACACCAACGGTAACACCAACAATTACTCCTACTCCAACAGTAACCCCAACAAGAACACCCACTCCAGCTCCAACAGCTACTCCAACCCCTACACCAACAAGAACCCCAACTCCAGCTCCAACAGCTACACCAACTCCAACACCTTTACCTGGTACAACATCAGTTAACTTTTTATTAATAGGTGGTGGTGGTGCAGGGGGTGGGCCTGGTGATGCTGGTAACGATCCAGCAGGTGGTGGTGGTGCAGGTGGTTGGGTAAATCCAAGTAATGTGGGAGTGTCGCCTGGTACTAATTACTCAGTCGGTATTGGTAGTGGTGGTCCTGCATTGACAGGTGATGTTTGGGGTGATGGTAATCCATCTACGTTCCTTGGTTATACTGCTAACGGTGGCGGCGGTGGTGGTATTGAAAATCACACCGGTACACGTGAAGGTAGACCTGGTGGTTGCGGTGGTGGCGGTGGTGGTTATGGTGGTGCAGGGGGCGGTACAGGCAATCAAGGTGGTAATGGTGCAGCTGCTGGTGCAGGTAGCTACGGCGGCGGCGGTGGTGGTGGTACCGGGGCAAGTGGTAGTGGAGCTGATGGTGGTGGAGGTAATTCCATATCCCCATGGGGATATAGTGTACAATTTGGTGGTGGTGGTGGTGGTGGTGCTGATGATCGTTTTGGTAACCCAGTTGGTAATGGTGGTGGTGGTGGAGGCGCTAATGGTGGTAATGGTAGTGGTGGTACTGGCGGTAATGGCGCTGGTGGATATGGTGGTGGCGGTGGTGGGGCTGGTAATGGATACGGTTCTGCCGGCGCAGGTGGTTCTGGTGTAATGATAGTATGGTATTCAAACACAAAACGTCAAGCTACATATACATCTGGTAGTCCAAGCTACACTAACACAAATGGTTACCACATATACACATTTACCGGTAATGGATCTATTACATTTTAACAATAAATAGTATATATATGGCACACTTTGCAAAAGTTAATGAAAATAATATAGTTGAAATTGTAAACACCATCAATAATACAGAAGCTGCAAGTGGGCAAGCATTTTTACATTCTATAGGTTTAACTGGTATTTGGATACAAACAAGTTATAATACACGTGGTAATAAACATTTATTAAGCGGTACACCTCTTAGAGGTAACTATGCTGGTAGAGATTATATATACGACTCTGTTAATGATGTATTTTATCCACCACAACCTTATTCAAGTTGGACTATTAGTGTTGATACTAATTGGTTATGGACACCCCCCGTACCTAAACCTACTGATGGTAAGAATTATATTTGGGATGAATCAAGCTTAAGCTGGGTAACTCCTTCTGGGGTATCTGGGTATTAATATTCATAAATATTAGTATGTTTAATTTCGATAAAAGAATTACCGAACTATTAAAAGAGTTTACTGAATCGTTTCCAGTAGAGGGACATGCACCTACTTGGCAAAAGAAAGCTGGTAAGTCGCCTTCTGGTGGTCTTAATCGTAAGGGCATAATGAGCTACCGTCATAGCCATCCTGGTTCACATCTATCAATGGCTGTTACTACTAAGCCAAGTAAGCTAAAGCCTGGTAGCAAAGCAGCTAAAAGACGCAAAAGCTTTTGTGCTCGTATGAAGGGTGTTAAAGGCCCAATGAAAAAGCCTAATGGTAAGCCTACTCGTAAGGCATTAGCTCTACGTAAGTGGAATTGTCACGAATAAGAGCTTGATATTTTAGTTCATAGTGACTATATTAGTACTATGAAACTGTTTAAATATTTAAGTTATCAAGAACCCTTACCACCGACTACATTAGGTAAGATATGGTACCATGTTAAGTGGTTATTAATAGGGGTAGTATTAGGATTCATATTAGGTTGGATATTCTTATCTGCATGAACGCTGTTACTATCTTCGTAGCCATATACTTCTCGGTGTTTGCAGCTGGCTTCCAAGCACGCAACATTAACAACAATCACTATGTTGCAGCCGCTTTAACTTCTGGAGTGATAGCGTTCTTTCAGTTACAGCTGTTTAAGCTCTTACCTAACGTTACCACTCATCTTGAAGCCATAGCCTATTGTACTGGTGGTTCCTTTGGAGTAGTATCGGCAATGTTATTGCATAAGTACTTTTTCACTAAGAAAGATAAACAAACTTAATAAGTAATAGTAGTGCGTAATCAATATAAAGTCTTATCTGAGAAGTATGAACTAATTGCTGAAGCTGGTTTAGAACCAGAACAGAAAATGTACAACGATCCTGAAAACGGTTTAGAGATCGAGGTAGATGACGAGGATCCAACTTCTGGTACTTTACATTATATGGGGTTTGAGTTTCCTATTTCTAAACTCAATAAAGCTGGCACCATCCAATACATGATAGGTAATGTAGCTAATGGTAGAGTAATACCAGCTAAAGATCCAACTCAATTTACTAAAGTATTGGCAGCTATTGATAGAGGCGAAATAAAGCCTTCTACTAAGTCTGCTTCATCCATGTTTAGCAAAGTACAAAGAATACAGCCTGGGGAGATGGTACCAGTATATTATATTAATCCTAAGGATCCAAGAGGTGAGTACATAGAGAAGATGCGTGAGTACATGACTAACCCACAGGCCGAGAAGTACATACTTGATATGTACCGTAAGCACGGACAAAAGATCTTTCTTAAAGGTGATGAAGGTAAAGCATATAACCCACTATATGGGTATGCTACAGATAATGCTAACCATAAAGACAGGTACTCTCAGTACTGGGACCTTACTCGGTGGATGTCCAAGATGAACTTTGCCGATTTTAGAGGTGGTCACAAGGGTGCTAATATTATCGGTCACCGTACTGCAGAGTAAATAACTACCTATGTCACAATTAGGCAGATTTGCTCCTGGTATAGCGTTTGGAGGTAGAAAATACAACTCTACTCCGACCCCTACCCCTACCTTAACTCCGACTCCGACTCCTACACCTACAGTTACCCCTACAGTTACTCCGACAGTAACACCAACAATTACTCCAACCCCAACAGTAACACCAACAATTACTCCAACACCTACTGTTACCCCTACTGTAACTCCTACCCCTACTGTTACCCCTACTGTTACTCCTACTCCTACGGTTACTCCAACAATTACTCCAACACCTACTGTTACCCCTACTGTAACTCCTACTCCTACGGTTACTCCAACAATTACTCCAACACCTACGGTTACTCCAACAGTAACACCAACAAGAACACCTACCCCGGCTCCTACAGCTACACCTACTCCTACGCCTACCCCTGCTCCAGTTACTGTAAATTACTTGGTTATTGCAGGTGGTGCTGGATCAAGCGGTGACGTTAGCGGTGGTGGTGGGGCAGGTGGTGCTTTAACAGGCTCAGTAACTCTTAACCCAAGCACCGCATATACAATCTCCATTGGTGGTGGTTCTGCAGGTGTTAATGGACCTGGTAACATGGCAAGCAACGGTGGAGACTCTTATATTTCAGGCTCTGGTATCTCTACTATATATGCTTATGGCGGTGGTAATGCTGCTTGCGACGGTAATGTGGGTGGTAGCGGTGGTTGCGGTGGTGGTGGTACAGAAGATGGTACTTATCCGGGCTACAATGCAGGAGGTACTTCAGGTGGATCAGGCTCTCAAGGCGGTAACGGTGGTCATGGTTATGGTTCCGGTTATGATGGCTGCTGCGGTGGTGGTGGTGGTGGAGCAGGTAGTGCGGGTGGTGATGCAAGTAGTAGTAATGCTGGTAACGGTGGAGATGGAATCATCACTACACTGATTACAACCTCACAAGCTACTACATATAGCGTGGGAGAAGTAGTTGGTGCAGCTATTAAATACGTTTTTTTCGGTGGTGGTGGAGGTGGTGGTGGTTACAATATAAGTCACTTTGGTTATGGTGGTGCTGGTGGTGGGGGTGCTGGTCAATATAATGGTGGTGCTTCTGGTTCTGCAAATTCGGGTGGAGGAGGTGGTGGTAACCAAGGTGGTACTTGGAGTCGTACAGGTGGTAATGGTGGGTCTGG
>Ga0208497_1000257_pt1 | contig 27248 bp, 14 predicted proteins | sample CryBogCBE25Aug07_FD_184555 | JGI IMG/M metagenome (GOLD analysis project Ga0208497, IMG submission 184555) | Freshwater microbial communities from Crystal Bog, Wisconsin, USA - CBE25Aug07 (SPAdes) | ecosystem: Environmental > Aquatic > Freshwater > Lake | place: Crystal Bog, Wisconsin, USA...
ATACTATACTACACCCAATAGGTCAACCTAAATGAGTATTAGGCGATTGTTACTGTGCCCCAGCTTGCGCTTAGGTTTGTTGTTTCTGGATAAACTATGTCAACGCGGTGATTAACGGTAACGTTAATACTGTCATTAACCGAAGTATTAATAGTTGGGGGTGTACCTCCCGGGCCTGCGGCAGGAGGAGTTGGTAACGCGGCACGTGCAGCAGAATACATGTACAATGTAAATGTAACAACGTTACCTTTATCGCCATTGGATCCACTTGCACCACTCGACTGTGCGCCAAGATATACATAGTCACCAGTATAACCAGCAGTAGCACTGGTAATTTGACTTAACACTTGATTACTAGTTGTTAACCCATAGTAGCCAATGCTAGTAGCAGCAGTATTAACTGTGCCGCTAGTGCCTGTGCGTCCACCATTTGAAGCGGCACGGAAAGCACTTACACCGCCAAGATTGGTAGCAAGTAATGTAACCATATCGCCTGAACGTGTTGTGGCATCATTATTTGTTACACTACTGATAACAAAATTTAATTGGCCGCCGGCATTAAAGAAGTAACGTGCTTGGTCTGCACTAGCAAATGTTGCTGTGCGTGTAACTGTAAATGCGATTGCACTTTGAGTTGTTGCATTAGTTTCACCGGTAGCATTGTTTGTGCCTGTAGTTGTTGTACCTTGACTAGCAAAAGTCAATGCGTTTGTATATGCAGTATTAACGTTGGTCTGGAAAGTGCTTAGATACGCAGCCAACGAACCCGATGTCGGGGCTCCAATACCGGTTCCGCTACCACTTTGGTGTGTACGAATACTGTTTAGGTTATTAATTGCTGTGGCCCACTGAGTGGCTGTTACTAGGCCGGCACTACTGACCTGACCAATGGCTGTTTGACCATATCCGTATTGACCATTACCCACTGCCCAGACTGTGTTAATTCTATTTGCTGTACTACTAGGGCTTGTACCTACTATATTATTATAGTCGTTTGCGTCAATCAACCCGCCTGATGAGTATGTCATTTTTCTTTATTCCTATGAATTTATTTTAACAATCGCTTCAATCACTGATTCGTTTGTATCTGTTTTATCTACCAATGAACGTCCAATAACATTCCATGGTGTTAATTCGTTTTGCTTACCTGCTCTTGCTAGACCATTTCCGGCACTAACTAGACGATCACCTTTAGTGATTAATCCAACTACTCGGACCGGGACACGTCCACTCATTGCAATTGGTGGATGTGTTGCGTCGTTGCCTGCGCTAGAATTCATTAAGTAAGCTGCATTAGTACTTATGACCCCAAACACTTTATCGCTTAATTCTGCTACCACTTTAGTGATTTCTGCCGAACCGCCCATTTCTACAACGGTTCCCGGGGCATACTCTGCATCTGCATGGAAGCGTTCGGCTAAGTCGGCGTATAGTGCGTGGATGGCAGTACCGTAAATGTTATTAAACCAAGCACTTGTACTACCAAGATTAACACTTAAATTGGCTGCTGGTGTAACACTTGTAGCAACCTGTAGTGTAGTAAAAGCGCCAGTACTTGGTGTTGCATTACCAACAGGAGTACTGTTGATACTAGTAAATGAAGCGGCACCACCTATAGTAGCAATCCCAACGCCATTTAATGTGGCAGAGCCGGTTAATGTTGTAGTTCCGTTAACTGCCAATCCGGTTAAAGTACCATGGCTGGTAATATTAGGTTGGCTAGCAGTTAATATTGTACCGGTGTATCCAGATGTAGCGTTGATACCCTGTGTTTGTATACTAGAAAATGTACCGTAAGTTCCTGTTACGTTACCAGTTAAGTTACCGGTAAACGAGCCTACACTACCTGGGCTGGTAATTGTACTTGCTACAATGGTACCAACTGTTAGCGTGCCGCCAGAGTTAATATTATTAACGTTAATACTACCTGTACCATCTCTTTCTACTATTGTACCAGCAATATTATTAACAGATTGATTACTTAATTTCCAAGTTGGACTTGCTGTTGAGCTAAAATTAATACCGGCGTTTATTTGTGAAAAACCGCTTAGGCTAGTGTTAAATGTATCTTTGGAAAAAATGGCATAAATTACACCACTAATTTTAAACTGTATCACTACGTGCGGACTAGCACTTGTGTCGTTAATCAGTGCCGGGGTAGCACCAGTGTCACCGGTTGCCGGAGTTGCAACTGGACCAACGGTAACCCATTGGCTACCAGAATATACTTTAAGTTGTGTGTTAGTAGTATCGAACCACAAATCTCCACCAATCGCGCTTAAATCGCCGGGAGGACTCGAATATGGACTACTAGTAGCACCAGTTGAGATTTTCCAACTTGTACCAGAATATACTTTTAATATGTTATTAGCTGTGTCCCACCATAACTGTCCACGTAGCGGATTAGCCGGACCGGTAGTAGCGGCAAAATTTTCTAATAAGTAAACAAAATTTTCGTTCAAAAACTGTCCGTAACCGGCATAATCTCGTCCAATTAATGTTAAACTTGAGTGTGTTGTATCAACGGTACCATCAGATAATCCGCCTGGGATTAGGGTAGTTCCATTAGTTAAATTAATTGTATACGACATTCTTTATCCTTTGATTACTTTGTTATATTTATGAGTTTAGTATGCATTTTAACCCTTAGAACATTTTTTGTATGTAACATAATGCATAATATGGCGGTAATGTGCTAAATGAAACTCCAGAGCCAGTTCCACTAGTAGTTCCGGTTAAGCTATGAGTATGCCCACTAACTGATGCCACAGTAGTTGAAGCAGAAATACTAGCAACTCCCGATGCTATGCTTACCCCAGTTGTTGCACTAGTTGTTGGTATATCCACCGATCCATTTATGTTTTCCCCATATGTAGGATCTGATAGCATGTATGGGGTAGCATTATTACTTTTACTAGTTCTATGAAAAGTTGTTGAGTGGGAATGAGCAGATTCTGAAACACTATGAGTATGTCCCCTATCTGTTGCAGTTGTTGTGGCAGTATGAGAGTGGTCGCCTCCCAGAGTTGTGCTACTTGAACTAAGATCGTGGGTATGAGTTGGTAGGTTATTAACTGATAATGCTACGCCAGCAGCTCCGCCACTTGTGCCAGTGCGGTAAGATCCAGTAGCATCGCCAGTGGATCCAACAATAAATTGTCCACGTAAATCGGGCGTACCATTTGTTCCGTTACAAAGTTGCCAGCCTGTGGGAATTGTTGCGGCTGTACTATTCCACATCATAATCATTCCACGTGGTAAAACACTTTGCACAAATGCTGTAGTTGCATATTTGGTACTACTATCGCTATAGACCTGTGTAGTTGATCCAGCAGTTAGAGTATTAATTTGAGTTTGTTGTGCAACGGCATTGGCGGTCCAGGCCGCAGTAACACCGTCTAACCCTGCATTAATTGTGGCAATGTTAGATAGAAGATCATTATAAACATGTTGAATGTTTGCAGTTAAATCGTCGACATACATTTTTGTATTTGCCACGATTGCGTTGGCGGTGGAATTTAATTGCGCTACTGCAATTTCAATATTAGAGTGTATTGCGGCCGATTCTTCGTTAATATAATTTGTTAAAGCTACGTTTGCTGCCTGAATGGTTGCTATAGTATTTGCTTCTACCTGAGTTATATTACTATTCAAACTAATTATAGTAGGATCTACCGGTAGATATGCTGCTGTATTAGCGTTTGTATAAAACTGATTACTACCCGGAAATAAATTATTGTTTAATGTTAATCCACGGAATATACGCGGAAAACCATCAATGGCCGGCGATGGTGTAAAAGGTGAATCGCCACTTAATGTGGCTAATATTTGATTACCAAATCGTAGTTCTAAAATATTATGTGTAACTCCAACTAATGTGTCATCGCTAACACTAGTCGGTATGGCTCCACTAACACCTTGCGCTTTGGTATAAATGGGTCCTATTAAAGTCCAGTTAGTACCATCATAGAAAAAATATTGATTGCGTGTTGTGTCATACCACGTATTGCCTGGGTTGGCACTAACAGGCTGACTAGTACTAACAATAATACCCGAAACTGGTAAGTATCCCTGATCTCCAGTAAAGACATTTAAAATCTTGCTACTTTTATTAAACCAAAGTTGCCCTTGTACGCTTTCGCCACTAGGGCTAGTATTAGACGCAAAGTTTTCTAATAGTTGTAAGAGATTTTGATCTAATGATTGTCCATATCCAATTGAGTTTGGTCCAGGAAGTGTTAAACTTGTGGTGTTATCAAATTGTCCATCCGGAATAGTGATTACCAGTGATCCGTCGCTTGTTGTTATTGTATATGACATAGTTGTATTTATCGCTTAAATTTATAGGTTTTGCATCTGTCTATTAATTAATAAAGTTCGGCCCAATTTAAAATACCGGAACCGTTAAAAACCAATCTATATGTATTACCTGGTGGAACAATAGTACAACCGCCCGATTCGGCGCCAGCGCCGTTAAACTGCCACTGGAACTGTGATACTAATATTCCGCCAACATATATTTGCAAATCCGGGGAACCGTTTGCAGGAGTACCTGTAGCCGATACCATGATTGGGTATGAGAAGTTATTTGTGTATATTGTACCGCTACTTCTACTACCAGTTACATCATGCCATGTTTCGCCACCAAATCCTAACCCTACAGAAGGGCCGCGGGGGCCAGTTGCTCCAGATAACCCGGTTGCACCAATTGGCCCAGGAACAGTACTTGCCGGTCCGGTTGCTCCTATTAACCCTTGTGGGCCACGCTCACCGGTATTGCCTGTATTGCCTTGTGGACCAGCTGGTCCTTGAAGTCCATTTTGTCCTTGAAGTCCATTTTGTCCAGGGATTCCTTGAGGCCCGGGTTGCCCTGTTGCTCCTTGCAAACCATTTTCCCCAGTTGCTCCGGTTGCTCCTTGAAGTCCGGTTGCGCCAGCTACTCTACTCGCAGCACCAGTGGGCCCTTGGGGGCCAGTTGCTCCTTGAAGTCCGGTTGCTCCCTGGGGGCCCGCTACTGTACTATCTACGCCGCCAGGGCCCTGTGGCCCTGTTGCGCCTTGTGGACCTGTGGCACCACTTATACTAGCATTACCCCAACTTGTTCCGTCCCAAACATTTAATATTGGTGTTACTAGATTAGTATTGTTATACCATAAATCGCCAGTAACTGGATTAGTGGGTGCAATCGTAGAAACAGTTGCTCCGCCAACTACATTCCAATTGGTGCCATCATATACACGTAATCTTTTATTGGCGGTATCATACCATACCGTACCGGTTAGTGTGCTTAATGCTGCTAAACTAATTGTAGGAGGATTTGCAGCAGCAAAATTTTCTAATAAACGAACAAAATTTTCGTTTTGTACTTCGCCGTAGTTAGGATAATTACGACCAATTAATGATATACCAGTGCCGGTATCAATGGTACCATCTAATAGAGTACCATTTACAATGGTTGATGTTGATAAAACACTACCATTGGTTTTGTTAATAATATAACTCATAGTATTATCCGTTTGCTTTGCTTAAATTAGTCAAAGTTTGAATTCGCACAGTATAGTCGATTTGAATTAATCTGTTTAAACTTTTTTGTACAGGCATAAACACCACGTGCGTTAATAGTAAACCCGTTGATGTTAATCCACTTGTGCCATCAATACTGCGACCACGTAGACCTAGTTCATCAAACACATAGGTACCATTTAAATTTTGGCTGTTATCAAAATTTGATTGGCCGTTGGGCTCGCCGTAGTCTAGTAGACAACTAACTAAAATATCGGTATACACAGTACCAGGAATATGAGCCACTGTCATTTTATTGTTAAGTGGATTAATATTTGCGGCTGCTGTATTATCAACAATTTTACTATATGTGGGATTATACAAATTAGCGTTTTGTCCCACAGTATTAGTAGGCAAGTATGTAATGATACCAGTGGGATCTACACTGGTTCCACCGTTGCCGAAGGTCATTTCGTAGATATAGTTTTCACCTTTGTTGGCTAAGGACCAGGCCAATGCTTGACTAAAGTTTTCATAGTGAATAGCGTTGGGTTTATCAATATAAACATCGCCGGACTCTGGATCAAAAATCTTAATATGCCCACGAACATAGATTCCGGTGCTTTCGTCTGGTTGTTTTAGTATATTTTCCACTGCTGTTTCCTCTAATTTTTTTGTATTTTCATTCATATCAGTATTTATCATAGGTGTTTACCTGGTTTAGTAGTATCGGCTAGCTTTTAAAAATTCAGCTTGTACTGTAGTGCTGTTTACTAACGGCAATCCATTAGTAGGTGTGCTAATTCCCGATGTGTACCAAACATTACTTTGAGTTACACGCGAGCCTGCTGTTACAGTTATCTGTGCATCGGCATCAACCATACCTAAAATATAATAGTTTGTTAGATATATTCCGGTATCTACGCCATTTATATGTACGGTGCCAACGGTGTTATCAAATCCGTCTCCGCCACCGTTGTACTCAATGGTAGCATCGTAAGGTGGTATGCCCCCGGGACCAAATTCATATTCTGGGTCTGTACTAAATGCATCATATGTCCCGGTTGTTCCTGTAACTGTGCCAGAATCATACTGAATTGGTGCGCCAGCAATAGCACCAGCAGTTAATATAACTGGAATTAATTTCTGGTTAGTTACTGTTTCTAGTAATGTCATTGTGGATATATTAGTTGTATTACCAGCAAATGCTAAAGTAACATTGCTGGATATACTACTAAATGTTGTACCGTATACATTACCAGTAACTGTGTAACTATTACCACTGTAATATACTAATTGACCTAATGCAATATTTTTATTTGCTTGCCACAAATCAACTGTCTGTGTTTGTGTAATTACGTCGCCGATGTTGCCACTTATATTTCCGTTTAACACAACACCTAAACTTGGTTGATCTGCTACCGTATAAACAGTGGTATGAGATAATACTACATTACTGTTGGCAGATCCGGGTATTAATTGCTGAATACTAGAGTCGACTACTTGACTATCCATGGCGTGTACTAATTGCGGGCTTGTACCATCTACTGCCCGACGAATCTGAGTAATAGTATTAGCTAATACTTCAGTAACATTGGAGGTGATGTTAGCAAAATACGATGCATATACATTACCGGTAGTTAGATACAAGTTTCCACTATGTGTTATCAAACTATTTGTAGCTATTACTGCATTAGCTGACCAACTAACTTTATTTTCTAAAGCATAGTTTCTCCAGTAAATAATTTTTTCACCGTTAATAAAAACTACACCCGGTTGATTTTGTGCCGGGTTGGGTTCGGGCAATATACTAGCATTAGCAACTAATATTGAAGTATCTGTCAGATTTAAATTTGATGTTAATGTAGTAATATTTGCCCGGGCAATTCTATAACTACTAGACAATTGATTCATATCATTGAGCAATCTAAATGCTAAATGGTCAGTATCTTGAACAGTTAGATTTAAACTATCGTACATACGCCCAGGTACAAACTCTTCTGGTGCATAACTTTCAAATCGATCTACGTACTCGCCACCGTCAATGATGATATTGCTAGGATTAATACCCAGGCTGTCAGTATAACGACTTTGAATTAGACTGTCATATACATTGCCAGTAAATGTATTACCATCAACGACAACTCCAGGATAGTTCAGTCCCGGTTGTGTTAAGGTTAGATCAACATTGCCCTGGTGGGCTACAATACGATCGTTGGCATTGTCAAAATCTCCAGCATAAACTTGAGTAATGTCGGTTACTGGGAATGTTACTTCGGCGTCTACTGTATAATTTGAATCTAATCGATAAAATTTATTATCTAATACAACTATGGTATTAGTTGGAATTACATCGCCAATATTTGAAGAAGTAACTGTATCCCAAAATACAAATGTGTTACTAGAAGTATAGCTAACGCGGTCAAACTTTAATGTAGTTTGTATACTTCTAACAAGATTGTGTCCAGTATTATTTCCATCAAACACGTTACGCAATACTGCACGAGCTCTAGCACCAGTACCAATGCCGTTAATTATAATAGTAGGAGTACTTGTATATCTGCTACCAGATTTAGTAATAATAATATTGCCAATTCCGCCACTACCGTTGAGTGTGGCATATCCCTCTGCGCCGGTTCCGCCGCCTCCTGAGATAACAACCTGAGGAACAATAGAGTATCCGGTGCCAGAATTTTCTATCATAACATCAACTACTTGATATTTGTAATTGTTATTCCATTGATTGTATACTCCGCTTGTTAGAGTAGCATCATCATAAGGTTGTTCACTATTTGGACTACGATAATATCCAACGTTGGCATCGTAGTACGGAGGTAAATCAAAGTCGCTAACATCACCGCTGTACGAATCAATACCTTGATAGTCAACCACAAACTCGCGAATGGTAGTTCTATACGGCTTTACTTCTTTGATATAATCAAGATAGTAATCTTGATTATCGGGAATATAGCTTGGATATTGTGTTAATGCACGAATATATTGTGTTGCGCTTAAAAAACTGGTCTTAAACGCCCACTCAATATTTTTTTGTTCTGATAACGCATACTTAACCATTGTAAAAAATAATTGGTTATACTTATCAGCTAAGTCATTGACAAAAATTTCGTTTTGTACAGCTAATAAAATTTGTCTTAATTCTAAGGACGGGATAGTACCTGTACTAATTTGAATTGTGCCGTTTTGTATACCGATTAAATTTTGAGTCAGTGTATTGTCGACATAATATACTTCAAATTGACTGTTTCCGTTATTTAATACCTTAATATAAGTATTAGGCGTTAATGTTAATTTGCCAAGTTCTAAACGATTGGCCACAGTAACGTTGGGTGCTACAGTATAATCATATCCAGTTTCATACCAATCAATTTTAGACCAATATAAATTTGTTTTATAACTTTGTAATTGGCTTAGTTCCCAGATTGTTCCAGACCATGTGTAAATAGCCCATTTACCTAGATTGGTTTCGTCATTGCTAACAAGTGTGCCATATCCCGGACTTAGTGTTGCAGTATTTACATAAGTTAATTCTGCAAAACTAGCAACAGTAAGACTATATAGACCTGAATCTGTATGCGGGGTTGGCTCTTCACTGTTTAACGTAGTCGATAATTTAAGCTCAACTATTGGATAACTTAATAAATTTGTATTAACCATAGTCAAGTAATTACGCAAGGCCAATGCACGATTGATAAACATGCTTTGGCGAGGACGAATATTGATGCCATATGCTTGTGCTGGAGTTAATGCAGGATCTGGGACAGTATTGCCCACAGAATCTTGACCAGCTAAACTATCAATTAATTTTTTCTCAATTGAGATAGGGATTTCACTCTTGGGATTGCCCTCTTGCACCAATGCATATTCATTATGAATTAACATAGGATTTGAATTTATACATTCAATGTGTAAGACACTATTTTGACCAGTTAACAAATTGTTAACATTATATAATGCCAATGTATCATTGCGTAATACTGTGGCATAGCTAATACCCTGAGCTTGTGGATTTTCAATTGCTGTTGTGATACTGTATACGCTATTTAATTTGCCAGCAACTGTATTAATTGTAGTTTTGTTTATAACCCAAAAATAATATTTTATATTCACAGCGCCGGTTGGGCCAACACTACCATATGTGCTGTAGGCAGAATTGTTGATATAGACCGGAGTTCCATTGCCACCTGCAGCCACATACTGACTTGGTAATACTGAACTTTCAACCCATTCGTAGACTAAAATTTGGCTTCCAGGAAATACTCTACCCCATTGGTTTAATCTATAGATAAGTGTATCTTGTTCATAGTCAATGTATCGTACCGTATCAAGATTCCACCATATCTTACCAACTTGTTGTGGTCCCCAATGGTAGTCTGCGATTGTGCTACTAGTGCCAGCATTGTATAATGCAGGATCTTTAGTTAATCGGTAATCAATATCAACACTAACAGAATTTAATACCTTACCTTTTGCCGGGTCAATGTAATCCAATGCGGTTGAAATAACATTATTGGTTTTATCAAAAATAAATGTTCTGCCAATGCTGTTAATATCAACTTTAGCCGACTGCTGTCTTGTTCTATCCCAAGTTGCACCATTGTATGTGTATACTGCCCAACCAGTTGAGCCTGTGTTAGTATCGTTATTGACCCATACGCGGTCACCAACTAACCAAGTAATTCCAGAAATTGGATTTCCTGTTCCACTATAGGTATCAACTATCATAGAAGTAAGATTATATACAGATCCTAATCCTGTTAATGTACTTCCAGAACCAATAATTGCCTTGGTACTTTGTAAAATAACTGTTACACCAGTGGTATTAGGAATTGCCACCACTTGATATAAGCCATTGTAATTACTATTAAAGTTTTGTAATACAAATGTATCACCAATGTTAAAACTATGTGTTGTATTAAAGGTTAACTGTGCATACGAATCTAAAGTATATGTTAATTTAGTTGCTGTTAACCCAGTACTTACAACACGATAAACATTCCAGGTGCCATCGAAATCTTTTGCTACCCAAATTTTACTACCTGTGATTAATGTAGGTAATGTAGTAATAGTAGAAATATCAAAAATTTGATAATCAACATCGCCAAGATTTACATAACCACATGTGGGCAAATCTGCTGAGTACTCATCTGTTGAATTTCTATTATTGTATATTGTTGTTGTAGTACTAGAGATATTACTGGAATTATATACATTAGATGTTACTGTATTCCCTGTAACAGCCAAATTAACAATAATATTACCGGTGTTGTAGTTGTTAGTTGTTGTAAAAGCAACCGGGTTGGTCATAAACACACTTTGATCGAGTACAAATTCGGTATATTGATTACTACTAATACCACCATATTGACCGACACGGAATGCCCATTCTTCATAAATTCCAAGTTCGCTACTAACAGTATCAAATGTAGATTTAGTTAATGCTGTGATAGAATTGTGTGTACCTTTTTGGTGTATGTATCCTTGATAGAATTTAGTCTGTGTAGGAATACTAATACCTAGATTACTTAAGAACGGACGTTCACGGAATCCGATTAAGCCAGCACTAAATATTTGAAAATTTTCATCTTGCGGGGGATTATCAACATCATAAATGTGTTGGAATATTTGCGCATTATGACCAAAACTTGGTAATAAACCTGTTTGTATATCAGATAAACTTATTTGCGTCCAGTCCGACAGATTAAATGTTTGGCTAGCTGTAGTGTTATTGGGCGCAGTATAGTAACTACCATTGTAGGTAACGATATCGCCTTGACGATAATCAACTCCGGATTGCCAACTACTAATAGTTGGATTACTGTAAACATATCCAGCCGGACTTAATGCACCTGTCCAGGCGCCAGTTTTTGCACCATTGATTTTTAATCTAAACTGACGAGTTCCTTGTTCGGGAATATATAGTATGTCGCCAAAATTATCAACGTTATCAAAAATTAATGAATTTTCGTAACTAATTAAATCTAACCGAGCAAATGCAATCCCAGTAACACCATCAACAGTCGAAATAGAAAATTTATTTCCCAATGGCCCATTTGCTGTCGTTGGATAGTCGGTTCTAATAATTTCAAACTTATTACTCTTGATAGGAGTAAAGTTTGTTGATAGCAAACGACTTCCGTTAGGAAGGTTAGTAATTTCGTCAACTATTGTACCAGTTGTTTGTATCAGCAATCGGTCAAATATAGGATTTAGTACTATAATAGTACCCAATGCCCAATTTTGTTGTACCCAGAATAAAAACTCCCGTACACTCAATGACCAGTCTCGAGTTTGTTCTAAATCAGCATCAAATATACTAAAACTAAAGCCCTGGCTAACTAGATAACGTTGATAACTAATTAAGAAATCTGCTACCTGTTGGGAAGAAGTAAATGTAGTACCATACGGTATAGTCATCGGTGTTGTACTACCAGTTTTATATACTTTTACAGTTAGATCGTTAACCAAAATAGTACTACTTTGATTATTTGCTACGCTAGGCAAAATAGTAAAGAACGGATACAACGTATCATAACCAGCAACACTATATCCTGTTTCTGTTTTAGTTATAATTACACCACTATAGGTAATTGACTTAACTGGTACAGGTTTGCCAAGATATACTGTATAATTTCCGTCAGGGATAATAATACTAGCGTTGGTACTGCCGGGACTAGTCTGTTCTGCTGTTACAGTAATTAAATTTTGGTCTGTAAAGCCGCCAACACGATAGGATAATTGTACGTCAAAATTTGTAAAATAATTTTCAATTTTACTAACAGGATCCATACCAAGATTTTTAATTGAGTCGGAGATCCAGTTTAAGTACCCAGCGGTGCGTAGTATGGTATCAGGGTTGCTAACAGTATCTCCATTGACCTTTAATAGGCTTGGGGAAATTGTTTGATTATTAGAATTAGTAAATTGACCAGTGATTGGATTTTGATAAAATCTACTTAGATCAATTTGTGTACTAAAGTATTCTGCTGGACGTGCCAGTGCTAGTGCTTGTTGTACCGCATATAGATAATCGCTACTACGGCGCCAGGCGGATTCCACTGGGCCTTGATGGCCAACCTGGAAGGCATCGCCAGCATCAACAGTATTCATTTGACGTATCAATTGAGCTTCAACAGGATTTAATAGATTGCCGGCAGAGTCCACAGGAATAAAATTAACCAACCCGGGGCGAGCAAAATGTACATTGGTATAAGCAACAGAATTACCACCGTTCCAAATATATCCAGCTTCTAGATCTTCCCATAATGTTGTATTGCCATTGGTATAAGGTGCTGCGCCATACCGATCTGTCCACCAAGTTGGTTTACTAACAAAGCCTAACATTTCCCAAGGAGCAAGGTGCGGCTGATCGGTATCAAACCAATACTTATAAACGGCACGCCAACTTCCTTGTAGGAAGCTACCATCAACAGAGTCTGTAAATTTACTGTAATTCCATGTCCACGGATTATTGGCATTATACCAAGAATTAGTAGTGTAATCAATGTTATTACTGCCAACCCACTGTAGGAAATTTTGTGTTAATAGTTGTGTCCATTCAGATAGACTGTATCCTGTTGTTCTAAAACGACCCGGTACAGTATCATATGGATTTAAAATGTTTGTTGTTGTATAATTTATTTTAATGTTGTTATAGATACGGCGTTCAAGTTCTAACAAATAGTCGTCGCGGAAGTCGTTGAATGCCGGAGTAATACTTCCGTCGTGACCACGAATGACCATAATTGGGGTTTGGTATGTTGTATCCAGGTACTTTGCCGGAGGATAGGCCTGATCCAATCCTAACTTAGACGGAGTTTCAGGAATATAATTTCCGTCAGTGTTGTTATAGTCGTCAATTACAATAGTATCACCTATTACTAGGGGAACATTAATTATAATTTCTGGTGTTAACTGATTGAACGAAAAATCAATACCGTTAGCAACTAATTGTGTACCATTTAGATATACTAAAACTGCGCGGTTGCTTAATTTTGTGGTATTAAAAATACTAGTAATCTCATAATGAGTTTGTCTAGAGTTAAGAACACTATATGTAATAGATGTGTAGTTGTTGCCTTGCGGGACCATATCGCTATAATACCAAGGAAAGCTATTATTTTTAACTGCATTAATATTTTGTAGTATCGTATCAACACCAGATTTTGAATTATTATAATCCAATGTAGTCAAAGTAGTACATAAATTTAAAAATTTATTTTTAAAACGTTGATATTCTTTACGTGCCAGTGTTATTCCGTTAACAAAATTGACCACAGGATCAGTTAAAAATGTCATTCCGTATATCAACGGACTACTTTGTTGTAATAAGGTACCACCCTGCGCTTTTAAATATCTATCTTGATTGGGAATAGCAGTTGTTGGACTAACTGCGGTATTTTCTATTAGTTTATTGTAATGAGTTCTAAGTTGTCCCAATGTAATTGCTGTCGGAACACTTCCAACATTAGTTTTAACTGTTGGGAATTTTTGATTTAGTGAGTTATAATCAAGATTCTTTGGAATTTCATAATAGCCAATATTGCTTTTTGTTGAACTAAGTATTGCCACATCAATCTTGTCTCCAATTGCAGGCAAATTAGTTAATGTAATAACATAGTAAACACCATAATTTATAAGTTGATAATCTGTATTAGGATTTAATAAAGTATTGTTTAAATAGACTTTAAGGTGGGGCATCGACGTTACTGCATCAGGTAATATGTCAACTTGTACAAAAGCATATGATCCGCTAGAAACAACTTTATCCACCGGATAGATAGCTGTAACATCTGTCGCAATGTCAAGAACATATCCTTCAAAGAATTTAGTTATAATTTGATATTGTGCATTGGGTTCAATACTTTCAACCCATGTATTCAATTTGGTTGTACTCGTTAAACTATTATTTTTAACGATATATCCTGAACTAGTATTAACCGTAGTTGAGCTATTGTAACTAAATGAATCTGAGTCATAATAACTTGTAAAAACAATGTCGCCAATGTTGTTAAAATTTTGGTATGCTAAAGGAAATCCAAGTATTGAATCGTCGGTCCCTGTGACTACAGGATACCCAAATATTTTATTTCCAATAAATGTTGTGCCAGGATAAACGGTGGTGTCGCTAAAACTATACCCGTCGGCGTCAACTAAATCAAATAGTGGTGCTTGTTGTACTGATAATTTTGCCTGGCTATCGTGCCAGTTAGTTCCATCAAACCAAAAAGTTTTACCACTGTTTGTAGTACCTTGTGTAACTATTACGCACTCACCGTCAACAATTGGATCGTCTGTAGTTTCAAGTAGTCGTAAAAATACTTGACTGTTGATCGTTTGAAAATCTACTTGCCATACTTTATTTTTAATTAATTGATCATAGTCGTTGGCAAAAATTACTCGCATGCCTTGTGTAAGAGTTGCGCCATCTAATGACTTTGGTACTGGGTATGTTTGCGGACCCTCAATTTTAATAAATGCATCAGTTACTGCAAACGTAATTAAATTAACACTATTTTTAGCCTGTTGGCCAAAGTTATATAATTGTAAATTGGGTTCAAACTCAATGATAGCACGACGACCAGAAATATTAGGACCATAGTCAATTTCAGTTTGATTATAGGTGGCAGTAGCGTCTAATACGTCTCGATGAAACCAACGATTACTACGAGACCACGGATTACAATCAAGGCTACTACGATTAACAGTAATGTAATCAGGGGTAGTTGCAATGTTTTCCCCAAATGACTCTGGAATGACTAGTTGTGCTACCGGAACCAACACAATTCCTGTTCCAACTCCTTCGACATAATATTCATTGTTGGCATAAGTTGCTGGTGTTACTAGAGAATCAAATTGAATTTTTAGTCCGTTAGTAAAATTAATTCCGTTAGGACTTATATAACCAACTTTCCTAATGATATCTGTATCAATATTAATTGGTGAACTTAGATTATCAACTAATTTTATTTCGCCAACAAAACTAGGATTAACTGAGTCTTGATAATACAAATAATCCTCAGTAGCAGTTATTGTTGGAACCTGTTGATAATTGTAATTAGTATCTAACCAAAATTCCTGTGACGCATAAGTTTTACCCGACGTAACAAATAATTTTTGTTGCGGCGAAACTGTGAGAGACTCTGTAATTTGAATTATGTAATCGCCTATGTTAGTTGGAACTAAATTTATCTTCCAAACACTTGGTCTATTAGTCCCGGGTACTACACCAGAAAAAGGTGTAGAGGGACTATCAAATGCTTCTGTTATTGTATCAAAACTGGAATGATCTAATAACCCCGCAGCTTCCCAATTAGTTGGATCTGTGGTATTATTAATGAAAATAAATGTTTTGCCTTGAAGTTGGTTAGTAATGCCATCTAAGCCTTCAGGAAAACGACCAAGGAATTCACTGAGTAATACGTTTTGTATATCGCTATAATTAAATGTCACTGCGGCATTTACACTTGCTACAGTTGGCATTCCTATATAAAAGTCTTGTGCTGTTTTTAATGGGACGTTAAATGTTATAGCACCGGTGCTGGCACCATTGTTAGTAACTCCAAAAATCTCACGTGTACTGATACTAGGTACATTAGGATCTACTCCGTTAATTCCCGGTTTGCTTTGAATCCAAAAATTATGCCCAGGCTGATTAATATTGAAGGTATATGTACCCCCACGAACCAATGTCAATTGTTGGTTAGGGTGACTAGTTATACCGCTAAATGTATATCCATTAACTGTATTATTTCTATTAACTGTATAATTACCTGCTAATGGTGTATTAGCCGATGTAACTACTACCGGCACCGGGCCATTGGGCAACCAGTAGTAGTTGTGATAATTTACAAATTTATCATAATCAAAGTGACCGTTATAGTTATAACTTGTATTAGAAAATAAACGATTATGATTATCGTTAACACCACCATTATTTTTAACACTTTGTAGTAGGTCAAGATAGTTACTATTTAAAACAATATCGCCATTGGCATCTTTAACAACTACACTAGGTTCAAGTTGATAATGTGCTCTATCTGTAGTAGGTTCAGGTACATAATTATCACCCAATTTATAAGTCGGGGCAAATGTTCGACCAATATATCCATTAACTGGAACATTTACTGCGTCGGCAGTTAATTGGTCTACTGTAGCGCCAAGGAATCGTCGGTTAGTTGATGATCTAAATGTCTCAGGTAAAAAATTAAGTGTATTAATTATAGCCATATTATTATGATATTAAAGTAGTTCCAAGATTAAGTTGTGCGGCTGTTACTGCACTAATGATATCCACATTGTCGACAGTAGCGGCGCTGGTAATGATTTCCCACGGCTCAGCATTGATTTGAAAATAGTTACCAAATACTAAATTATCGTTGGCCGGTACAATTAAGACGCTAGCAATATTAGGTACTAAAGTAGTGTGTAAGTATGCGGCTAACTCACTGAAGTAAAACGATTCACCAAAATCCCAATTATTAATATCAAAATATGTGTTAATTGCATTGATAACCTGTGTCTTAACTTCGTTAGCAGTAATACTAACCGCAGGGTTAATAACTACCTGGAAACGAGCACGTAAGTTAGCATCAGCTTTGGCACCAAATAATGGCTTGAATTTAGCGGGATTATAAATTAAACTATCGCTAGTGGCTTTATAATCGTCGAGTTTACTATAGGCAATTTCTAAACTACTTGAAGTTGGCGGCACCGGTTCTGAGATAGTGCCAGTTAAATCACGCAACCAGTTTAGATAACTTATGGCATATTCAGCAGTTAGAATATATAAGTCGATTAAATTTACACTTGTTGGATCTATACGATTTTTACCAGGACTATTATGTTTGTATTGGAAATAAAGTCCACTACGACTAACGGCTGTATTTGCTACAATAGAATATAAATCTGGATTATCGGGCACACCGGTCATTTGAGTTTCCGGACTACTTACATATACCTGTTTAGGATTAACATATCCGTCGGCCTCAGTATGAACATTGTAAATATTCCATATAACATCTTGTCCAATTGGTATACTTGTATTTAACACCGGATTAATCTTTAAAATCTTAATAAGATCTTGAATTGTAGATCCAAGTCGACTATCATAAACTTTAACAGCAGGGTCAAAGTAGAAATTTGTTTCTGCTGCGCTAGCAAATACATAAGACAAGTTACGAGACTGAACATTATACAATCCAGCATTATAAGTAAACTTTAATAACCAATTGGTGCTTGTACCAATATCAGCTGGTTTGATATTGGTCCATTGTTGATTTACTTGATCATATATTAGACCAAAATTAACCTTGGCAGCAATTTGAGTAGCAATGGTTGTAATTAGTGTACCGCTTAGATCATTTTTAAATAAAGGTATAATAGATTTTACAACAGACCCAGTGGGTACGTTCATACCAAAATATACCTGTGTATTGCTTACTGTATTAGTAACTGATGAATAGAATGTTGTGGCATTGGCATGCACGTTAGTTAAGAACTGTATGCTTGCTCCGGTTGCTACATATTTTAAATTACCGCTTGCACCTGTACTAACATGTATTACATTTCCGTTATAAGTTAAGTTGCCATAACTGCTAGAGGTTGAATTGCCTGTTTGAACAAAAGTAATATTACTGTGTGTTGGCGTATATCTTTCGTAGTTAGCATAATAGTAGTTAGACATTTCTGTACTATTAATAATAGGAATGATGTCATTGTAAATTGCTGAATAGATATCGTTTGTAGTTAAGAAACTAAATGTTTCAGAACTAATAGAACTATTAGTAGAAATCATCCCATCGGCAGCAAAAATATTGGTGCTACTAAAACTACTATTTGGATCAAGAGTATCTAAATATAAACTTACACCAGAACTAATACGGTTAACTGCTTTGATTTTTTGTATACTAGTAAATGATGTCAGCGGGAAGATTTGATAGTCTTCGGCAGTAATCATACGATTTTGTGTGTAGTATTGCTGTGGTGCGTAGGTTTTAATACTGTTCAAACTTTGAGTAGCAGTAGCGTTGGTTACAGTATATTTTAAACTAGCAACAATCGTTAAAGTTTGATTTACACTATTGACATCAATGTAAGGAATAGCCACAGTAACACTTGACATATCGTCGGGTGTTACGCTATAGGCATTGCCGTTACTAGTGCGGAAATAAAATCTAAATGCTCCTTGCGGAATATTAGCAAACGAGCCATCGCCAAAGACTAAATTAACTTGATCGTTGTTTAATGTATTAACCTGATAGAGGTTTTTATTAGTTGATTGATTATAAACAACATTGATGCCAGGTAATGCTGGTACCTGTGCCCATAGAGTTTGAACGCTGCTATTGACATTTAAACTATACAACCAATGATCGGTGTTATTAATATTGTTTGTAGTAACAGGAACAAAATTATTTGGAATAGCATTTTGAATAGTAAAGTTTGTAGCTTGTAGTGTGCCTTGCTTAAAGTACAAGAAGAAACCTGTGTTGTTACTACCATTACCATTGTTATCGTTACGATATAGAACGTTAAATTGTCCAAGGGCAGTTGGGTCTCGTTCGTAAATGTATGTTTGGCCCAGTGTTGTTGCACTAACCGCTTCAAAGCGTGTTGTTGTATTCTGAATAGGAACTGCAAATGGTGCAACAGGTAAACTGTTGGTATTTAAACTTACACTATACTCATCGGTCTGCACACCATTGATTACTTGACTATTACCGGGTTTACCAATGGCTTGCCCAGTAACTAATGCAGAATTTAAAACTGTGGTAAATTGCTCTAACCAATTATCGTTAGTTACATCATTCCAATTAATAACAGTATTAGACAGATTAACGCCATTGCTATCTGTAACACTTTCAGTAGTACTGATACTATCAAATTTAATTAGACCACTTGCACTAGTTGTGCGAGTAGGATTGTAGCTCAACATACGAGCTAATTTTAATATACTGTCACGACGCTGTGCTGTATCAATAAAGTTTTCACGTGCATTTAAATCTGTACGGAAAGCAAGACTTTGTCCTAAGAATGCAATCATATCTATTAGGGCTAGATATTCTGAGCTTTCTAGGAAATCATTAAATGATTCTGGGTAGTAAGTCTGCAAATAGTTAATCATACTATTACGCAGAGTTTCAAAGTCGTAGCTAGTAAAATCGGCGTTGGTAAAGCTCTGATAGACTTTAGTCCAGTCCTGATTTACTAAAAGATTTGATTGACGTGTGGTTTGTGCCATATTATTTTACCTATATCAAGTATTTATCGGTTAAAATAATATGTGTAGTTAATTTGTAGTTAATGAGCTGGCATTGCGATTAAAATTTAGCAGTAGGGTATCTGCTTGATTACTAGGTACGTAAGACAAGGAAATTTCTATTTGTATGCCGTTGGTTTGTTCAACCACAGATATGTTAATAACTTGTAATCTAGGGTCGTATTTAACAATACGCTTGATATCATTGGTAATAATGTCACGGGTAGTTTCGTTTAATGGCTCAAATAATTGGTCCCAAATAATAGTGCCAAATCCAGGTTGCATTAGTTTACTACCTTTTCGTATATTAAAGTAGTTAATTAGGTCTTGTTTGGCTAAAGCATAGTCCGTAAGGCTATACTTTTTTTTATTAACTAGTGTAGAGAATCCGCGATATATAATGGTCATATTGTATTTATTGGCTTAAAACTACTACCGTGTAACGTCCGCTGTTATAGCTGTTTATACCAGATCCTATGTTGTTATATCTCCAGGCCCATGCACCTGTGCCGGTTGGATCGCTAATAGTTGGTCCTGCACCAACGCCTAACGTCCATGCTACATACATCATACCGGCTACTACATCAGCAGTATCACCGGCAAGTATTGTGCCTACATCAACCGCAGTTAGATAAATGTCAACTAGTCGCTGATATGCTAAGTGCTCTTGTGCAGTTGCGGTAGATAAAAAATTATTTAAGCTGGTGATGTTATAAAAATAATTTTGATAAGCATTAATACCAGTATTAATAGTAATAGGTTGCCAACTGTGAACATAATTTACACAATCTGTTCCATATTCTGTGTTGGACCCGGTGGCTAATAATCCATAGGCTTCTAATACCTGTGTTGTAAATTGATATCTGCCCAATTTATTGTTACTACCAATAAGTTTATAGTCCCAACTGCTTAAATCATAAGCAATCTGTGCCTGCAGGTTACGTAATTGTACAGAACTCAGTGCGCCAATATTGGCCCAAGCTGGGGGTTTAGGAGGTAAGTCGGCACGACCTAACCAGCTGACTGGCAATGGGTTTGTAATCGGTATTCCGGCTGCTGATTGAATTCCTGCGTCCATTATCTTAACCTAAAAGTTTTCCAGCAACACCGGCACCAATACTTAATGCTCCGCCAACTAGTCCCGCAGTTCCGCTGGCTTTGGCTGGTGCCGGTCTGAGCCCAGTTCCGGGATCAATCCAAGGTTCGTGGGCCGGAACTACTGTACAAATACTTCTAACAGCACCCGGAGTATATACCCAACTTGTGCCGGCAAACATAACGTCGGGTAACGATATTCCAGTTTCTGGCAATGGTGGCATGGGTGGTATTGGTGCGTAAGGGTTATTTAGATTGACTAATGCGCCAGACAAATACGCTGGGCCAACTGCGCTTAATTTTAATGCGGCACCTGCTCCTACGTTTACTGCGCCATCGGCGCTTAAAGTTAACATACCAATTGTGCTCATCGAACACGCTACTTCTGCACTAATTGCCACAGATGTTAAAGATTTTATTGTTACGCCCATTTCGCCATTGATATGAACTGCTCCGCCAGAGTTAATATTGACTTGACTGTCGCTATGAAAATTTAATGCTCCCTCTGATCGAACATTGAATCCAGCAATGCCAAACATGTTAATACTGCCATCACTACTAAATTCTAGCCATTGGTTGCCTGACGCACTGGCAATATACAATACTCCCTTGCCGCCTTTTTCTGTTTTGTCAGCAACGTCATTCATTAAGATCTGGTGGCCACCGGCTGTACGTAATCTAATTAGTTGATCGTTACCGTCTTTATCACCATCGTCCATGACAAAACTATGTCCGCCTACACGACCAATAACTGTTTGACTAGAATTAACATTTTTTGCGCCTGGCGCTTGTGGTGTATTTGTGGCGCTACGACCCGGTGTACTAATACCATATACATTGCTAGGCACTTCGCGTAGACTACTTGAACTTATTGCGCCGCGTACAGGATCACGATCTAGACCTTGTATAACATAACGCATTGACTGTACAGGATGTGCATACCGAGGTGTATTTTGTATACCATCGGCATTAAATGCTGTACCTTCTCCTGTGCTGTATTCAACTACCGGCAGTAAACTATCTGAACTAGCATATGAAGATAACGGGCCAGAACTAACTGGATCTATTTCAGTCTTTGATTGTCCGCCGATGTTACGAGCATTACCTGGTACCATATGATGACTAGGACTATCGTATATGCAGGCAAACCAATAACCGCGATTACGATCACCTGCTGCAAAAGTTACCAACACTTTATTACCTACATCTGGCGGAACACACCACATACCATAACTCATGCCGCTGCTAAATGCACCCGGGGTATCGGTTTGTGTATCTGTGCCAAATGTTGTTCCGTAGAAGGGACTAGCGTAACTAACTACAATTTGGCTGTCCGGATCTGTTTGTAGTCCGCCCCAATCTGGGATGTAAACTTGTAATTGCCCCATACGAGTGCTTTGTACATGTGCTGTTACGATCGCTTCGTACGGTCCTGGGTCTACTGTATAACCAGACTTACCATCAGCTTTTGCAGCTGGATTGGCGCCTGTTCTTTGTATTTGATTATCTGCCATTTATTGAAAAGTCCTTATTGTCGTGCTTGAACACCGTTGGGCAATGCGTTGGTACTCAATGGTTGTGCATATTGAGGAATAGCAACAGGTTGTGCCGCAGGCATATTAAATGTACCAGCATTAACTGATGTTCCTTGTACTGTTGCTATAGTTGGCGATTCACTTGCCGGAGTCGATGTGCTGGTCGAACCCGCCGGAATTGGTTGTGTATTATTGTTTGTTGAATTTTGATTATCTTGTGATTTTTTAACTGCGCTACCATCTGCGGCTGTTGCGGCTGCAGAATTTGTAACATAATCGCTGTTCATAATTCTTACTAATTTAAGAGTCTGTTCAAACTTACCGGACTGAAACGTATTTTTAATTTGTAGGATTTTATACTGTCCGCTAAACAAACTACGATAAGTGTTAGGTTGAGGGAACGCTAGTCCCTGATTGGTCCAGTCAGTATCAATATCTAGCGGAGTATTGATAGTCAATGATGCTACTAAAGCACCAGTATCCATTCTGATGTGACCGTATTTTGACGCAAAACTGTTTTGACTAAAGGACATCCAGTTATTGTAGTCTGAGTTTCCATTTGGGCTAGGGACGTAGAGCCAGTCATCTTGTTTAATTAAGGTTGGATCTCCAACAATTTGTAAATCAACTGTTAACATATCCCCCGATGGTTTACTATAAAGACTACGCATCATGTTAGCAGTTGTTTGCGCTGCCGGGTTATCGGTGATATTCATACCGATGTTGTCACGTTGATCATTGACAATTGACTTGTATCTTAACGGGGTTAAATTTGGAATTGCTGTCGAACCAAAGATTCCCGAAGATGCCAATAACTGTGGACTCAGTAAAATAGTTCCGCTATTAGCTAATAATCCATCAACTCCTGTACTAGGACTTGTTTGACTAGCAGCATATTGGTTAGGATATGTCATAACCGCAGTATACCAGGTTGTATCAAAATTTATTTTAAGATCTAGTATGTCAATATTTTTACCGGTGTACAAATAGTTATAGGCTTTGAGCGTTGCTGGACGACTATCTGACAATAACGGAGCAGCTGGGTGGTTGGCATCATAGACCGCATATTGATGTATACGATAGGCAAATGCGACTGGATAATTATTTCTTACGTTATCAAATACTCCATTGGTCACTGTTCCTGCGCTGTCGGCACCGGCAAATGTTGTTTGGCAAGTAGTTTTAAAAGTATTCAATACCTGCGTCAGTGTAGTTTGTGTTTTTTGCTCGCTTGCTGTTTGTAGGTCAAGTCCTAATTGATTAATTAGATAATCAGATTGTATCAATACACGATTAATAACATCAGTAATTTGCGTACCTGCAGGAATGCTAAAACTTCCCTGGCTAGCATCAATACTAATACCCTTAGGATTAGTTTTTCCTAGGCTTAGTTGTTTGTCATAGACAATTTTACTTTGACGAATAGCAGAATCAATATCAAATGAAATTGTATCGGCATATTGTTGTTTTCCATCAAGAACTTCAAGTTGCCAAAATGCGTTCAACGCACTTGCCAAGGCATCAAAGAATCCACCAACGGTTCCGGCTACAATAGGTAAGTTCTTGGGTACTGTAGAATGCTCGGGTCTATAACTTTGATGTCCAAGTGCATAATAATTAATTTTATATTCGGCGCCCTTATTAGTTACATTAACTTTTACACCAGTAAATCTAATAGGAAAGCGTTTTCTATAAAGAGCTGTTGTACTTGCGGGCAACGGATTACCCGAATCATCATATCCAGTAAAATCTAACTGTAACATATATGGTTGTTGCAAATAGTTATATCCCGGAGTGTTAATAAATGATGCCTGCACTAAACTATCAATAAATGTTACACCATATGGTTCTAATATAGTCAGGGCTCCATCAATCATGTTACTGCTTTTACTTGATGAGTTAAGACCAACCACTGTGTTAAATTCAACATCTTGAATATTGTAATTTAAACCAAACTGTGTAGGTAGTCGTCGACCAGGAAATAGTCCAGAATCCTCAGCTACTACATAACTAGTTGGGCCCAGTGGATATGCTAGTGCTGTACCAGCATCTGCTCCTGATATTAAATTATTATAATCATTAACATCTAGCCACCAAAGACTCCATGCATAGGTCCAACTAGCAAACTCATGCATAGGATTAGGAATTTCCTGTGTAGCCATTGGTGTTTTTATACTATTAACAACTGCTTGAATATTATTGTTGTTGTTAGATCCGCCATTGCCGCCGGTTGGGTTAAATCCATTAATAGGAATATTTTGTAAATTTTGAACTGGTTGGAGGTTTAATTGTGCCATTGCCTGTTGCGGGGTTAGGCCAGATTGAATTAATGCATTGTATTGTGCTTCTTGCTCGGCTGTAAACCCGCCGGTGTCTGTGCTAGAAATAACTGTTGGGTCAGCCATGCTGTTATAGTCCCAGTGCTTTTTGAACTACTGCTTTAGTTGGAATGTAGATAATATTAGGTGCAACAAAATTGAATATTGGGTCTATTAAGGCATTAGGATTACGAACAGCAAACACCCACCATAGGTTAGTGTCTTGATATAAATCATATGCCAATAAATCTGGGCGTAGATTATACGGCGGGTCGATTTGATAAAGGGCATCTGTTACATCTGCAGGAATAGTTTTTGAATTCCAAATATCTAAAAATTGACCCCATTGTGGTGTTCCGTGATATGGACTTGATGTTGCATAAGAAGTTGACATTATAAGAATCCTCCAGCGCCCGGCGAACCGCCGTTAATTGCTGTTTGTGTTGCGCCAAAAGAACTGGCGGTGCCACCCGATCCTGGTGCGTTAATCAATGCGCCACGAGCAAAGTCGCTAAGGTTAAATCCTTGACTTTGTGCCAGTCTGCTGTAAACTGGTTGTACGGTCAATGATATTGTACTAGTTGTCGGTAAGCGTGTACTATTTAATACAGGGCGAGTAACCCCGGGATTATAATTAAGTCCAGGTTCGGGAATATCCATGTAGTCTACCGAGTCTGGCATAGTATGACTAAAGCTGGTTACAACACAAGGAACACTCGGCAAATAGTATTCGCCATAACCATTTAAGTAAACAATCGGCGGCGGATTACCTGCCAGTGAATCTCTACCAAAGAACATCTTAGTTAGCGAACGGAAAAAGTAAATTGTAGCCAAAAGATATTGACCTTCATTTACGTTTTGTACGGTAAATTCTCCATTAATTGAGATTGCACCAACTTCTGAATTTTCATAAAAATATTGTGTATAGTTACTGTGTGTTAATTTTTGTGCGGCATAGTTAGCCGAGTGTTGAACTGTAACTGTTGGAGTATACGGAAACACCACACCGACGCGGCTTTGACCACCTGACCCAAATAAACTATTAATTCCTTGTACTACCGCCGACGTCGAATTATTAGCGACTTCTGTACGTAGCGGACTTAATAAATTATTACTTGGATCATTGTAAAAATAGTTACTATTTGGTGCTAGACTAATCCGTACACGCCAATCATAGCTGGCCTGCGGATAATTAACCACAACTTGCGGGCCAACGGTTCTATTGGTATATTGAAACATAGTAGCAACATTTTGACGACTCATCATTGGGTTTAATCCAACAGAACCCTGGAGGCTGTTGGTTACGCTATTCCAAATTTGATTGCCGAAGCTACCGCTAGGGTTAGTTACCGTTGTTTGTAAAGGCTGATTAGGTAGTACTGGCATATAGTTCCTGTTTATACAGTATTTATTCACTTAAATTAACGGCTAATATAAAGAATAGTTTTTTAAAAAGGTTGACCATATGGGGTTAAATATGTTAGTATGTGCTAACTTTAAAGGAACCAAAGGATGGCTCGTAACAATTATCTAAATAATAAAGATATTCTAAAAGAGATTCACAAAAGCAAAAACACCTATTGCTATTACACTAGTCCAGACGTTGCAGATTATGATATGATCCTGCCCGACGCTAGTAAAATAAACAAAAAGAACATATTACAAGCTCGAAAAGATCGTGCTGTCCGTTTGGCTAAACTAGCACACGAAATTGCTACTGCTGATGGTACCAAGCGTAAGCTAGATGAGTTCGAAATTAAATTAAAAGATGTAGCTGACAGCGATGTGGTGTTCCGTGTTATGACCTGGGAACATGTGCCCATTGATGATGTTAAATCACGCAAGGCCGCTGTTAAAGCTCTAACGGAAGAAGAAGGTGGTGCTCCTCGTTCCGAATACGACGACGACGAGCTAGACTTAGCCGGAAATACCAAATACGTTAAATGTAACTTTCCACCATTTGAGCACTATAAAATTAGTGAAGAGGGAGAACCTGTTTGCGTGGGACGTAGCCATTGGAAGGGCGGACTCAAGGCCGGTAAGTTTAGCAAGGATCACGGTAAGATGACTCCTAAGCTGGCTCATATGTTTATCAAACTGTGTGAGCGTTATGCTACTCGCAGTAACTGGCGTGGTTATACATACAATGATGAAATGCGTAGTCAAGCACTACTACAGTTAAGTCAGATTGGTCTACAGTTTGATGAATTCAAGAGTCAAAATCCGTTTGCTTATTACACAGCCGCAATTACTAACTCATTTACCAGGGTACTTAATATTGAAAAGCGTAATCAAAATTTGCGGGACGACATACTTGAAATGAATAACTTAACCCCAAGTTATACACGCCAAGGACAAGGCGGCGGCGCTAACTTTAGTGCTAGTAGTGGCAACTTTGGTGGTGGAGGGGACGACGATTGATTAAATTAGTATTGCAATTATCAAAATAAACCTGTATAGTATTAGCTATGACTAATCTATTCAAAAAGGCCGCGGTCTTTACTGACATTCACTTTGGGT
>Ga0208497_1000258_pt1 | contig 27060 bp, 31 predicted proteins | sample CryBogCBE25Aug07_FD_184555 | JGI IMG/M metagenome (GOLD analysis project Ga0208497, IMG submission 184555) | Freshwater microbial communities from Crystal Bog, Wisconsin, USA - CBE25Aug07 (SPAdes) | ecosystem: Environmental > Aquatic > Freshwater > Lake | place: Crystal Bog, Wisconsin, USA...
CCGAAGCCGAGCCAAACGTGATGGCTTGACGAGCGTAAGTGGAACCACCCGTGTTAGTAATCTCACCGCTGGTACCTGTCTGCCCTGGCGAGGTGGTAAACAGGGCAAGGTAGTACGTGGTGCTGGGGACAAAGATAGCGGCGATTGCCGTGTTCTCTGATGAGACTGCGAGTAGTGCCATTGTTAGTCCTTAAATAACGGATTGACCGCTGTTGATAGCACCCTGAATTTCATCAAGTTGCTTGCCGAGTTTTGTATCGCCACGAAGCGAAGTGTTGGTTTCTACTTCCCACTTAGAGTCGGCACGGGCTTCGAGGCGAGCCGCACCCTTGACTGACTTGGGCTGTAGACCGTTCTTGCGTAGACGCCGATAAGCGGCCACGTCTTTGTGCATAATCTTTGTTTCGCGCTCAACCGTTCCAGCCTCGGAACGAGTAGGCATAGCCGACGCTGCAAAACCGATTGAGCCGACTTTGCAACCAAAACAAGATTCAGGGCAGAGACCCCGGTTGTGCTTTACTGCGGTCATGTGATTAGTCCTCCGTATCCGGTTCCATAAGCCGTGTAATTTGTTAGAGCCGTTTTTTCTGCTGCCGTAATAGTTGTCGGCCCCAGGTACACCTTTGTAATGTACGGGTTCTGCGAAACAACATTTTTTTCTTGGCGCGTCGGACGACGTGTGTAATCTACGTAGTAAGACGTAGAGTACGGTGCAGACGGGTCATACGGGTTGTACGGATACGGAATGTTTGTGTTTGCGTTTTCGGTCGAAGCCGTGTCCTGCACAAACGTACCGTCGCTCAGAGCAAAGACAGCGATGTACCGCTTGCGGTTAGGGAAGTACCTAAACAAACGAGTCCCCAGCCCACCTGCACTTGGCAGGATGGGTGGGTTGTCGTATGCAACGGGCGGAGTGAAGGTTGCCACTCCGGACTACTTACGGCCTTGCGCTCCAAGACGGAGAGCGGCTTCGTAGTCTGTGGTGCCACGTCCACCAGTGGTCTGCACTTCTGGGCGTGGGCCGCTAGCGTCACCGACAGGAATGTTTACACGGTCAGCGCCCATCATGCTCTGCTCAAGCAAAGTGGTAGGGCGAAAGTCCATCGTAAAACCATCACGGGTAGCGTCAACGCTGTAAACGGGGTCCATGCGACTTGGCATTAGATGTCCTCTCGAACCTTGAAGGGCATGACTTCAGGCTGAATGGTTGCAGCCGCGTAGTCGATGGTGGTGATGCCGGTAATCATTGGAGCCATTGCGCCACCCCGGTTCGTGTTCGCCTCCACGCCACGGTTGGCTGGGCCAGTCGTAGTCGTGGAAGTAACAGGGGTTGGAATGATGCCGGTGTCAATGTAGTTAGCGGCGGTGCTACGAAGGTCGTATTCCGAGATTGTCTTGAAGGCTGCGCGTGATTCCATTACATCCACCTTGCGTCTACGAGGGAACACTTGCCGCAGTAGCAGGGGTCCGAGGTTTCTCCCTTGACTGCACTAGCGTCATTGGCGCGAGCAGCAGCCACACGGTCAAACGAACGACCGGGGATTGGGTCCGCGGATTCGACTCCGCGAGTCAGGCCGAGGCCAGTGGGAATTGTCATAGTTCCTCCGAGGTGAACTGGTGGGAAACGGGGACGAGTACACCATTGAGGTCTGTAAGGCGACCGCAGATGAGGCAGTGGATTTCATCAATCCCTGCCTGCACGTCGAACGAACGACATGCGGCGCAATTACGAGGCCATGGCATACTCGTCCCCTATTCCTACTAGTTGGCCGGGTAGACCACGCTGGCAGAGCCGAGCGTACCGGTGGTAAGGCTGCTTGCAACCGTGAACTGGTTGAGCGCAGTGTTGACCGAGGTGACAACGTAGGTGCCGTTGATTCCGCTGGTGGTAGCACCAGAGATAACAACAACATCGTCGGTGTTGAGACCCGGAGCAGCCGAAGCCGTGAACGTTGCGAAGCCAGTACCGGGGTTGCCGAACGCAACGCTTGACAGCGAAGTGGTGACAGCGGTGGTTTCACCCATGTCAATGGTCGGGTCGTACGAGGTACCAATGTCAGCACCGAGCAACGAGGACGACTCAATACGCAAGACGGAAGCCTGACGGAAGATGCCGTAAGCACCCAGCCAGTACCAGCCCAGCGGGACGTAACGACGCAGGCGGTCAGTGATGGGACCGGGCACGACGTGTGGGTAAGCACCGTTGCCGTCAATCATCGAGTACGCCTTGGCGAGAGCCTGGCGGCCCAAAACGATAGTGCCGTAAACGTTCGTTGACGAAGAACCAGCGCCCGCAAACACGGGAGCGCGAGGCGTTTCAATCCAACGGACGCCTTCGAAGGCACCCAATTCACCAGTCCAAATTTCACCCGGCTGAGCGTACACGTGAGGCGCACGCCAACCCTGAACGTTGGAACCAGAAATGGTTTCGCCCTGAAGGTCGGCAACCAGGTCGGGGTGAATGTAACCGACGTACATACCGCCAAACGTGGGAACGTTCTGCGAGCGCAGGCGCGCACGGGCTACGCGAATGTCCAACGAGGACAGGGTGTTGGCAGCGGCAACCGACGAACGAGCCGTCACGGAACCGAGCGACGTAGCGCCAAGACCCGAACCGTACATCACGTTGGTGCCGTTGTCCAGGGCCGAACGGGCAATCGTGTCAATCGACACACCAGCGTTGTAACCAACGACGTTGGCAACTACGGGGTCAATGTCCACGAACGAGGTGCCACGCAACTTGGCGGTGGTGAGTACGGCGTTACCGTATTCAGCCAAAGTCAGCGTGACCTGCGAGTCGGAAAGGGCAACGGTCGAAACATCGGTTGATTCGGACAAGGCCGAAGAAGCGATGGGCAAGTCGTTGACGATGGTAAACGTTACAGACGAACCAGGCATCGACTGTGCAGTCGGCTGGACATCGGCAGCGGCATCAAAGTACAACTCAGGACGGAGAGCGAAGTACGCCAACCGGTCATAAGCAGCCTTTGAAAAATCAAGGGTACCGGACCCTGTGTAGGCATCAGCCATTGGAGATTATTCCTTTCGGGAAATGAAAGGCTTAGTACATCCCCGTTGTGGTGACGCCGACCTTACGGCCTACTTCACCACGAGCAATTGCCATGACTTCCTCAACGCTAGATGCATCCGCCAAAGCCGCAAAGTACTCCTGCTGGGGGTCTGGTGTAGCACCGACCGAACCAATAGTCGCACCCTGCGCCCGACGTAGGGCTTCGAGTTCAAGGTCACTTGACTGAGTTGCCTGCGGAGCCGGTGCATCCAAGATGCCGTACTCACGAGCCTTCTCACGAATTGCGTCAAGGTCTGCTTCGCCACGGTACGCATCACGGAAAAGGTTTCCGAGAGGCGAGTCTGGAATTCCAGCCTTAGCCAACAAAACTTCACGCTTTTGATTTTCTAGTTCCGAACGCAATGCGTCCAGTTCCTTGCGAGCCTTCTCAGCCTCGCGCAACTGCTTCCGAATGTTCGGGTCTAGCGGTTGAGCCTGCTGTTCTTGCTCATCAAATTCGTCGTCGTATGCCATGCAATCGCTCCTTGCGGGTACGCACTTTGCCAGAGGGTAACAAAGCGGATAAGTTGTAAAACTGCACTATGTACGCATCGGGAATGTGCCGCTCCCAAATGGGGTTGGTGGTCAGCGCGCCTGCGGCCAAACAGGGCCAACTACCTAGAAACATTGTACAGTGCGCATAACGTAATGTTACGCTATTAGGTCCGCGCGGAACCTAGACCCATGACACCCTTGGCGTTCTCCGCATATCCGCCACCCTTATCGAAAGGGGCCGCTTTTGCTTGTTCGGCACGAGCGACCTCGGTTTGTGCGGCGACCTGATTGATGCCACCGAAGCCAGCGAGTTGCGAAGCGATAAGCGTCTTGGTGTCAACGGTAGGTGCACTTGCTCCGGGCAATGAACGAGTCAAGCCGACATCACGAGCCGCGCCAAGAAGACTGTTCTCAACGGTTGAAACGCCATAGCCAAGACCTTGGTTGCCAGCGGTTCCCGCCATCTTTGCCATTTGAGCCAAATTATCCGCTTCGCCCTTACCGAGTCCACCCAAACCAACTCGTTGTGAGTAGTCTTGGATTTCAGCACTAGCAACTTGACGTTGCATAGATTGAAGAGCGTTCTTCGGGTCCATAAAGTAATGCATCAACTGACCCGGACCAACGCCGTATTCTTCTCGCAAAATACGCTTGACGTTGGGGTCAGCGTTTGACACTACTGCGTAAATGTCGTTGACGCGCTGGCTGTATTCAGCCGCAGATACGTTACCAACAAGCAATTTGCCAATGTCGTTACGGCTTGGCATTGGGGCCCCATACTGCGTGGCGGTGTCCATAATTTTGGTTGCGTACGTCATGTACTGGTTTTCCGTCATGCGCTCTGCGTTGGGAGAATTGTTGTATTCAGTAAGGCCGGGAAAAGCGTTTTGGTATTCGGCTTTGATTTTTGCATCAACCTGAGCACCAAGGCCCGAGGGGTCCTGCCCGCGCAATACGCCCATCAAAGACTTCTGGTTTACAATGTGATTGCCGTTCCTCATAACAAGCATTGCCATTTGGCTTGTTAGAAAATCTTTTTGCTCCTGGCTGTAATTCCAGTTGTCGATAGTTGCTTTGATGTTGTCAAACGCGTTTGCTTCGGTCGAGGCGGTGGTGCTTGAGAGACCAGCAGCAATTCCCGAATTGACTTCATTCTGGTAAAAGGTTGCTTGCGCCTTGGCAGCGGAGAGGGGAACCGACTCCGTCTTTACAAGGTCAAATCCTGCTTTTTCAAGATTGCGAAAAGCGTCCGTTGTCTGAGTCGTGCCAGCCGTGGCGGTAATGCCAAGGTGGTCCATAATGACCGCACCAAGGGCAGGGTACTCCCCCTCAAGTTGCAGTACAGCGTTGATAAGAGCCGTACCGCTATTTGGCGGGACACCCTTGTACGTCAGGTTCATCTTCGAATAGTCAACACCCTTGTAAACAGCCGGGATGTTGTAAGCCTTCATGAAATCCGCAAGAGGTACAGGGTTTAGTCCTGCCACCAATGTGGGGTCGAAGTTGACATTGGGTGCTGTGGGGGCCGTCGTCACCGGCTGGGCTTTGGGTGTTGTGGTTGTCGTGTCTGTTGCCATTTCTAATTACCTTCCAGTCCCCGCTTGAGGTTGTCAAGCATTGTGTTTACGCGTTCATGAGCATCAATTGTGTAGCCCCAGCCAAACCCAGGTTCGCTGCGAATGTGGTCGCGCCAAGCGTCAAGGCTCATTGGCACGGGGCGTCCGGTCTTTTCGTCTCGGCCACCAACAAGCGCAGCGGTTGACTTGGGGTCATTTAGGAAATCAGGCTCAAACGCTTCGCCAAGTATCTGTTTGGCTGATTGACGGTAAGGGTCAAGCAAGTACGCCGTTGGGATACCCGCCGCAATCTGTGGAGCCAATGATGGGTACAGCCCTTGTGCCGATGTCTTTAGGTATTCTTCAAAAGCCTTGGATTTAGATTGGTCAGCGCCGTCGCCAACAATCTGGCGAATGGCGTCTTTGCTCATAGGCACTTGATAACTGTGGGCCATCTGCTCAAAATGGTCCGGGCCTAGTGCTGGTTGCTGTGCTTCTTCAGGCATAGTGTCTCCTATTTAGTTGGCAGGGAGGCCAAGACTTTGGTAAGAAAATAAGACTGCTTTTCCCATTCGGGGTTATTGGTTGCTTCGAATTCGCACCAAGCCTTCCAAGCGGTCTCGACGTTGTAGGCAGCGGTTCCCTCGCCTACTGCCTTGAGACCTTGGACAAACGAAACCGTTTCGTTGTACTTCTTCATCAATGCTTCGAACTTTACTTTTTCAGCAGGGGCAATTGCTCCGGCAGGTAATTTGGGGTCGGCAAGCATTGCTGTCATTTCATTTACGGCTTTGATTTTCATGTTGGTTCGACTACCGCCAGCAAAATTGTTGTACCAAGTAGGGTTCTCGTTGTTCCCGTAATACCTGGCGGCATTGTTCAAGGCTTTGTATTGGGCAGTTGAAATGTTCTTGCCCGCAGAAACCCCATTGCCACCAAACTCCGGCAACGGTGCCAAGAAGTTGTAGTAATAGTCATCGCCAGCAGATACAAGCAACGCGTCCAAGTATTCCTGTGGGCTTGCCTTTGAACGCAACTGCAAACTCATTTCAAGCGTGTACGCCTGCGGTGAGTATTTTGAATTACGGTCAATAAAGAAAGCCGAAGCGTTTGGGTATTGTTGCGCAAGTTGCGGGAAGTTGGTCAACCAATTGTCCGCGGAGACGGTTTCTGGAAAAGATTCGTATGTACTCTTGCTGTGGGCAACAAGGTCAAACGCTTTTTCTGGGTGCTTCAAAACAAATTCTTGAGCCGCTTCGGAAGACGTGTACTTCCTGCCCGTCAACGGGTTGATTGATTCAAGCAATTTATTCAATTCCGGAGACGCAGAAAAAGTTTGCTGCAAACTCAAAGCAACTGGGGACATCCCGCCAAGTGCCGCCTTGACACCAAACATGACAATTGCAGCAATTTTTGCGTGGTCCAAAAACTCCTGAGCCATGTGAGGCTTGTTGAAGTAGTCGGTAATTTTCCAGTCTGCCTGAGCACGGCAGTATGCAATGATTTCGTCATTGTTCCACTTTTGCCCCGTGTTGGCATTGATGCCCGAGAAATCTGTAGTGCTGCGCACATTTTCGTAAATGGAAGCAAACATGTTGTCAAGTGCATTATTGACAACATAGTTTTCGGCACTGTCAAAGGCATTGGTAGCAAAATTGTTCATACCAAGCGCCCCTGCTGTGGCAACTCCCATTTCCAGAAAATTCCTTCCTACCGTGTTGGGAAAAAGGTCACTAAACAAAGTTGAATTTTGCGCAATAGGACCAAGAAGACCGGCAATCCATTTTTGAGCAATGCGCTGTTGAGATGTTTTGTTGCCCAACGCACGTTCAAAAAGTTTTGCTGGAATAGTAACCAAAGGGCCCCATGATGGTCGAAGCAGGCCAAGTGCTCCTGCAATGCCACCTTCGGGCCCCGTTGGGAATATTGAAGACACTGAGCCAGGGTCGGCTGCCAAACCAAAACCAAGATTTGAAAACTCTGCACCTGGCGTCAACGCGCTTAGCATGTTGGTGCCGTACGTACCAATAGGCCCAATCACTTGCGTGCCAGGAATAAACACGCTGGGCGTTGTGCCGTTGACGGAGTTTGTACTGATGTAGTTGGTAACACCAAGGCACAACTTTAGGTACTTTTCAAAAGCGCCTGGGTCGTCACGCATCACGCGGAACGCACGACGCCATGCCTGATTCTGTGCAAAGTAGAACGGAGCCACAATGCGCATGTTCTGTTCCCAAAGAGTTTTGTCCTTGGGGTTGTGGACGTACTTAATCATGTTCCGCAAAGCGCGTTCGTCAGCCAATCCTTGCGCAACTTCTTCGCTGATGTAATTACTTTCAACCAACGGTTGCAAAAGTTCCATTTCCTTGTGCTGCTCCAAAAGGAACAACGGCTCGCGTACCAATTTGTTTACAATAGGGGCAAGCAGTTTGTCGTGCCCGTATTGTGCAACCTTGGGGATAAAACCTTCGCTGGCACCTTCCGCCAACGCATTGTGACCAGACAAAGAAACAACGTGCTGCGGAGCCGAAATGCCCATTTGAGAAACTTCTCGCCTAAGTTCAATGACGCTTTTGATGCGATTGGGATTGGCTGCTTGGTAAATAAGCGTACCGTGGAACCTAAAGCCTTTTTTGCCAGCGCCACTAACCGTAGCAAGAAGGTGTTCGGCAAGAACCGCCGCCCAATCCTCGTGTGCTGTTTCCCGGCTGAATTGAGTGCCACCCTTGGAGCGAGCAATGTCGCGGACATACCGTGCACGTTCGTCGGGGGACATGCTTTTGATTTCCCGAAGGGCAACCTTTTCAAGTTCTTCGCGAAGGCCCTGAAGGTCAATCTTGCGAGGCACGCCACCTTCCATGGCAACGCGCTTGCCCTTTACAAAAACAACGCCGCCTTGTTCAATGATTGCTTGACGACGCAAATCTTCGGGAAGCGCCTCAATAGCGGGTGGCACTTTTCCTGCAAAGTATTCAAGAAGACCAACTTCGTAAAAACGTTCTTCCAACCATTTGGCCATTGGGCCCAATAGTTTTCCATTGCTAATTCGCTTAAGTCCATCTTGCAAGGATTCTTCATAGCCCGGCTGCCCAATGGTACGGGTTGAAACGCCTGGGGTGCGGTGTACATCGGAATAGTATTCACGGCCCGTTTCATCGGTCTGCAGAGTGCGACTTCCGGTTGCGCGGTGAACAGTGTTTTCGTTGTACAGCGTTTCGTTTGTTCCATGCACACCGCCGGGCAAATGACCATCGTGCCGCATGATGGTTCCCACAAAGTTGTCAAGCATGCGCTCGCGCTCTGCCTCACTCATACCGGAGATAAGACCTTTTTCAATGCCAACAAGCGCACCAGCCAAAACGTTGCGAATAAGGGTGCGTTCGGTATCCTTGAACTTGTCCGGTACCTCTCCGCCCTCTACCCTTTGAATGGCGGCTTTTTGGATGCTTGGTTCGTTAGGGCTAAACTTTATGCTTCGGGTTGAAAGTTCTTCGGCAATCTGGCGAGCAAACTCGTCTTTCAACTGGTCGTAGCGTTGAACTCCATAGGCCTCGTGCTTAGCAATGGACCGAGCCACCTTGGCGTCGAACGAAGGCCAGAACCCGTTACGCAAGGTATTTAGAATTGCCTCAGATGCCGACACGCGCAAAGCCCAGCCGCCCGAAAGAAGAGCAAGCGGAACAAACGTCCTACTCAACATTCGATTGATGTTGTCAACGGTCAACTGCCAGCCCATCGTGTAAGGGCTTCGACGCCCATAGTGCCCGGATAGCCGTTCGTACAATAAATTCACGCGAGCGTCAAGACTGTCTTGAAACGCCTTGTTGCCGTAGCGCAAAGTGTTTGAAGCGTTCATCAAATCAATGCGGTTTTCTTCAACCGCTTGAATGGCTTTGCGCATTTCCTTTTCTTTGATGGAACCAGTTTCAATGCGTGGGTGCAATTCGGCAATTGCGTCTTCAAAGGCAGTCTTCTGCCCCTTGAGGTTGTTCATCTTATTTTCAAGAAGAACAAGTTCTGCTGACTTGTCCCCGGGCGTCTTGCCCGTACCCATAATGCCCCAATAGTCAAGGACATCTTCGTTTTTGGCATCAATGATTTGTTGACGAATGTCCAACATGTCGCGAGTAATCTTTGAAGAAGCAACGCGCAGTTGGTCGTACGCATTGAAAAAATGCTCGGACTTCAACTGCTTTGTGTTGCTTTTTGCCGCAGTCAGGTACTCCTGGACCTTTTCGTGGCCTTCGCGGTATCCGTCTTTTTGCTCGTCGGGAATACGAATTTTTTTTATTTCGCGCTTTGCAAGGTCAACCAGTTGTTCGGGGATACCGTCGAGGGTGGCGTGTTCGTACTCGGCCAACTTCTTTAGTTCATCACCTTCCAATGAACGAACAAATTGTTCCCGACCAATTGAAGTGGACGCAAGTTGCATGGTGAACTCGCGCATTTTTTCACCAAGCCCACGAAGTTCCGATGAGCGGACAAAGTGCAGTTGACCAAGGTGGGTGCTGTCGATACCCGCAAATTTTTCAATTTCCTTATCGCCAAAATCCGAAGTGGTAATAACGGGAGAAAGGTCCGCACCATGAATACCGTTGACAAACAAACCGCTACCACCGCCATCGTGGCCAGTCATGCGAATAATTTCTTCCCACACCTTTTCTGAGGTGGTGTGAATAAACGTTGTCCATTCCGCCTTGTTCATGCCTGCCGTAATGCGTCGAGTTACTGCATGGTAAACGGCCTGACGGTACGCATTGATGTAATCTTCTGGCGTTTTGCTGCGAAGAAGAAGGTCTCCTACGCCTTTGACGACGTTTTCCGGAAGCAGCGATGAACGGAGCATGTCCATAATTGCTGGGATTGCGGAAGGGCTACCAGGGTTGATAATTTGATTTTCGACTTTGCCGGTAATGTCGTCAATGTACATCACTGCACGGGTAAATCGAGTAGCCAGCCAGCGTCCAAATGAATTGGATGCACGAATACTTTTGTCGTTTTCAATAAAGGTAATTGGCGACATTGGCCCAACAGGGAACCCATCTTGTTTCATTACCTCGGGAGAAATGCGTCGTAGGAACTCGCCGTCTGAACCAAGGAGTTCACCCACAATTCCAAATTCGTCGCCCAGTCGACCTTTTAGACTGGCTTTGAGCAATTCGTACATGGTCATAGTGGGGACCATGCTTCGAGTAATGGCAAGGCTTTGAGCAAGGTCGGCGTGGATGCGAGCCACTTCTTCCACCGTCTTGGCTTCACCAAGTTGAACCAAAATGCTATTTGCTTTTAGAAATTCCTTGGTGGTGTCATCGGCGTACGTGTTGCGGAAAGCATCGGCAATTTCAGCCGCGCTGTGTTCTGCCATGTAATTGAAGGCACGCTGAACGCGTCGGTACGAACGGGCTGCGTTGTACACATCGTCTGGATTACGAATACCCAAACCAGTAAACCAATAACCCAGTTTCCCAGTAAAACCGTCAAATGAACGAGCAGTGGCCATTACTTTGCCATAAGCGCCAAGTGGGTCTGTGCCAATGAATTTGGTGTAAAAATCCGTCAAACCAGATACCGGCGCGAACAACATGTTGCCTTTGTCAATTCCAAAGTAAGAAGCAAGCATTTGGCCGTTGGTGCCCATAGGGCGACCTGCAGCATCAAAGGCTACGCCGTCCTTAGTTTCCTCCCACAGTTGTCGAATGTATTGGTTGGAACTGCTTTTTGCGCCCTGCTGAGAAGTCAAATAAATTGCGTTCATTTTTACGCTTTGTATTGACTTGCCTGTGGCGCGAGCAATTTTTGCAGGAGCGGAAAGGACCTTGCCTACGTAAGTTCCTGCTTTTTCAAATACAGAATAACCCTTACCCCTTGCGGATTGAGCCTTTGCGAAACGGTCGCTAAGGCGAGCCTTCCCCTGACGCGTCAACGCTTCTTCATATTTTGACAAAATATTCTCTGGTAATTCTTCGCCATTTGCAGCGGCACGTTCCACGCGTGCAATCAATGCCGCATCTTCTGTTTCAATTCCGGCACCGCTAAAAACGCCATCAGTAACAATGCCTGCAATGACGGCAGGAGTGGCGTACCCAATTGCGTACGACCAGCCGTAACGAGCAGCCATTGATTCGTAGAACGCCATGGTGTGTGCCATAAGCGTGTAGGCATTGTCTTTGCTAAAGGGGTTTACAAGATTCGCAACTGAACGAACAGCGTTGCCAACAGTGGCTCCAAGGTCTTCAAGGTTGCCGCCAAAGTTGAACAGACCCTTAGGGCCCATAAGCCCAAGCGTGGATAGTTCTTCAAAGGAAACATCAAGACGTTCGGCTACTTTTGCTGCAACGGTGACAACGTCTTTGGCGCCCTGGAATGCACCTTTTGCTGCAGGTACGTATTGCTGCTCATCGCTTTTTAGAATGCCGCCAAGAACACCGTATTCACTAATGTTGGCACCCATTTGCTGTTCAGACCGCATTTGCGCGTCACGAAGGGCAATCAAAATGTTTTGCCCTGCCTTGACGGCATCATTGCCAACACGCACGGTATTGGTAGCAATGGACTTATCTATAAGTTGTTGAGTATTTCCAGTTGCAACGCCTGGAATTTTTGCCGCCAAATTGACTGCTGTTTGCCCAACCGCTTGGGCGCCTGTCTTGATTCCTTGGGAAATGTCCTTGGTTGGCTGGCTTGGCCCGCCAGCAAGACTTCCTATTGCACCGTCCCAAATGCTACGAACACCATGGGCAAGGCTGTCAAAAAAATTTCCACTGCGCTGAGAGCCATGCGCTTCTTGCTTTAGGTAATCCTTCATGTGTCCGTAGAAAGACATGTAGTTCACTGCGCCAGCAACCGTCTGGTCGTTTAGGCCCATCGACAAAGAAAGGCCGTTGATAAGCGCAGGGTTCTTAGCAATCTCCGGCGAACGCTGCAACAGCGTTGCAATCTTTTGGTCTTGAGACTGACCAATCTGGGCAGCGTCGCTAGCGTCTGTTCGTTCGTTTTGGAAATACTGAACCGACTCTTGCTGCTTCTGTGGACTTACTCCTGGAAGTTCGACCCCTGGCATTAGTAACCTAACGAGCGGGCGACGTTAGCCAACTGAAGTGTTGCCATAGAACTAAATTTTCCTTGAGCGGTGTTTTGAATAATTTGAGCAAGATTTGGGTAGTTCGGTTCAATTGCTTCGGGGCCAGCGCCAGCGCCAAAAGGCATGCCAGCAGTAACGGGTTCACTTGGGCGATTGGTTGGGTCAAGGTGAGGCATAGTGCCCGGAGTTGGTGCTGGCATTGATGCTCGCGCAGGAGCGGGTGCTTGGACGTTGGGGGAACTTGCCATAGGAACCGCTTTCTGTGCGGCCTGCTGTTTAGCAGCCACGCCGTATTCTTGATTGGGCACAGTAGATACTGGCAAGTTCAAATCAGTTCGATTTGAATACGCCGTACCCGGAGTACCCTGGCGTTGGCCGCCTCGACCCTTACGTGGCATTTATTACACTCCTGCTGGTGCTGGTGCTGGTGCTTGCGCGACTGGTGCTCCCGGTGCCATTGCCGGTGCGCCTCCACCCATAGGTGCTCCACCGCCACCGCCATGCAACTGAGCAAGAACCGATTGCAAATCGGGCTTCTCTTGCGAAGCAGCGCCCTGAATTGGGTTGTCGGGGCTAACTCCCATACCAGGCTGTTGTTCCGGCGTTGGGCCCTGCTGCTGAGCCTGAGCGGCGGCTGCGGCCTGCTGCTCCTTCTGCATCTCCTTGTGAATCTGCGTTACCGCATCTTCGAGGGTGGTGTGGCGCTCTGCTTTCTTCATGGCAATGCGGGCAATGATACTGGGGTCTAACGTTCCTTGGGCCGCCTGCTGTTCAAGGCCCGTAAGCATAGCCTTGCGAAGCCCTTCGACCTCGACTCGGTCTGCCTCAACAATTGGGTCCTTGATAGCAGGGTCAAGCGTTCGGGCTGTTTCGTTGGACATGATTCCCATACCGACACGCTGTCCGATAGATACCACCATAGAGTTGATGTCACTGCCCGGCATTGGGTAGACAACGTGCGACACGTCGGTTTCAAATGTTTCGTTTGGTGTGTAGTCAGGACGTTCAATCTTTCCGTTGGTGCCGAAGAAGAACATACTGGGCTTGTTGCCGTAGTACGACTTCATAATGGCTACGGCGCGAGCGTTTTCCAACTCCATAGAGTTAGCCAGAATCTCCTGGTATTCCTGCAATGGCATGTCGATGGCTGAACCAAGCACCGTAGCACCGCGTCGAGCGGTGCGAATGTTGGAGCCTGATTCGCCGTTGAGTTCCTGGGGAATGTTACCCGTCATACGCTGGGCACGCTCAAGGTTGCTAATAGCAATCTGGGCGTCCTGCGTCTGCTGTGGGTGAATTATTTGAATTTGACCCTTGTCGAGAATTCCTCGAATTCCCATTTTACCATCAGCCTCTTGAATGATTCGGGGGCTAGTAGGCGCATTTGCTGGTGAGACCACCCATTCGTCTGGGAATACATTGCGGAATACAGCAATGGTGTTGAGTGCATCCAACTTGGCCTCTCGCTGGTACATACCGAGCATCTGGTCGAACTGTCCCTGCAAGCGGTCAAGGGTGATGCGACCGGCAACTACGACGGGGCAAACCTCTGCACGGTTGGGAATGCGCTCTAGGATAATGTGCGATGCAGTGCCCTTGCCGGGGTCAGTGCCAAACGGCGTTGCTTGCGGCTTTTCGGCGCCCACGGCAACCATGACGGTTTCGCCAGCGTCCATGTATTCAAGAATCTGAAACAAGTCTGTTCGAGTCTTATCGCCACGGTACAGCACGTTCATCTGACTGGGGTAATTCTCCTGCAACCAACCGAGCGGGCGACGGTCGGCAAAGATGCAGTCAGTCGGCTCCATGTTGTCGGGGTCAATCATTGGCGATGGGTACGTGGACAGTGGGTTGCGTACACGCCAGAATGGAATCTGTCGACGGTCAGCGGGGTCGAGCGCCACAGGCGAAAGCGAGATAGCCGACATACCGTAGGCCGTAAGGTGACGCGCACGACGACGCACCTTGGTCGTCATCTTGTTCATGTCCCACCAGCCAAGGTTGGCAAGGCGACGGTCACGCGCACGATTCTCCGACACCTGGATACCGTTGCGCATGGCAGGATACTGAATGTCAGGAAGGATTGATGCCACGCGCATAGAGAACTGGTCAATGCCCTGGGCAATAAGGTTAGGGATTGCGGGACGCTCTGCTTCGTCTAACTCAGGAAGCGGCACAATTACGTCACCGTTGTAGTGGTCACGCACTTCAGTCATACGCTTGATAATTCCAGACCGATTCATACGACGGTCCTGGTACATCTTGACAATCTGCCCTGCCGCTGTTGCGTTATCCGGGGAGAGTCCCATTGATTACCTCAAGTTCGATAGTTGCGTCTGACGCACCCAGTTGGGTCGCCATGCCTGTACCTTCTGTGTCTTAGGCTGGTAGAGGTTAGGAATGTTCCATTCAAAGAACCATTCAGCCATTACGCAGTCGTCCGTACGTCCGTGAGGGTATTTGGTAACTTCGTCAATGAGGTGCATTGAGCGTGTTTTACCTTCACCCTTACCCATCAATCGTACACGACCAAAACGCCAATGTTGAGAAATCGTCGTAACACCGTAATTTGCATCACTCTTGTTGGTGTTGGTATTGTGCGGAATTACTTCGACACCGTTGATTTGTCGCCATCGTTTGAAGTGGTCGTATTGCAACATAAATCGCTGAGCCGCATTTTGCTCGATGACCCAAGTTTGAATTGGGAAACCCAAACTGGTCGAAAGCCGCTGCCATTCTTCCATAACGCCGGTGAACTCACCGAGATTATAATCGTATTCGAGAAACTCCGGGGCTTCCATTTTTTTACGAATAAGGTCCAACAAGAACCGCTGTTGACTTTCTGGGTGATAAATCCAGCACTGAATTGACCAATAGTTAGTTGGCGAAGGGTCGGCTGTGGCGACAACCATACAGTCTGCTGGGTTGAGCCCCGGTGGTAATTCCCAGCGGTCTCGGTCCTTATCAATGCAGCCAATCGATGTTCCGTGTCCATAGACCCATTCGTTTCGTACCAAAGTTTCATCTAAGGCAATGTCTTCTTGCTGGTAGACGACGGCGAACCGCTCTCCACGATTAGACATAAGGTTAGATATTTCGCGCCATGGCAAACGCCTTGGGTCCAAAAGGCAACCTTCCGGGTACGCGGCTGAACCTCGTTTGTGGGTTTCGGGGTCGCAGAGTTCTTCATAGTGGGCCTTGTATTTTAGGTGCTTGTATTTCTTGTCGTGGCGCAGGTTGGCAATTTCTTCATCGGTAAGTACGTCAAGTACTTCCTCGTCTTCGATTGGTTGAGTCATGTCCAGCGCAAAACGGTACAAGTCGTCTGGGGCTAACCGCTGACCAATGAGAGCAAGCATGCCAGCCGGTTCCAAACGCGTTTCGGCCACGTCCTGATACCAGTCCTCCATAGCCTCTCGCTGTTCAGCCGAACGCACCTTACGAGGGTCAACAAGGTCGTCCCAGAAGCATCCGTCAAAACGGCCACCAATAAAACCTGAGTCCATACCGTAGGCACTTAGCGTTGGTTCCTTTTCTGAAATGGCACCGGCATCTTCCGGTTGCATAACAATAAACGCTTCATTGGTCCATAATTCTTTGTCTAACGGCTTGAACCGACCGAAGTCAAGGGCAAGGGTGGACTCGGCGTCAAAGGCTTGCCCACGGGCTTTTAGGTTGTCGTCAGCCTGTTCTGGAATGACACGCTCAAGCGAACGACGCACACGCATCAAGTTTCGCTTGGCAAGGCTCATCGTGGCCGACCCAGTAAGCAAACGCACTGAACGGTTGCGACAAATAATCCAACAGGTCAAGTCGTGCAACAGGGTGGTCTTACCCGAACCCGGTGGCATGTTCATTACCACGTATTCTTTTTGGTCTGACTCTAGTAATCGGACAAGGGCTTCGCCCGCTTCTTCCTGCCACGGAGTTGATACACGGCCAAAATAACGACGACGGAAATAACCAAAATCTTCAAGGGCGGTTTGTGCTTCCGATGGAAGATTGTCATACGATTTAGGCCCTTCAAGTTTGGCTTCTGCTTTCAGTTCTCGATAATTCGACGCTGAGGAGTCAATCCCTTCATCGGCTCGTAGATTTTGGGCAGCCTTTTCGACTCGGTAGGCGGTGGCTTCCGAGAACTTCGCCTTCTGGGCGCTTTGGGCAATTGAGAATCCTGCCGCTCGTGCTTCAAAGTATTTCTTCCGCTGTACTGGGGTTACGGCCATTCAACTGTTCAGAGCGGTGGACAGTAGCCCAGCAATCCGATAAGCGGGCACGTTGCCATCAAAGATAGAGAAGATGCCACCGTTGCCATCTTTGAAATCGCGGACAGCAACAACAAGACAATAGTCTTCAATTGTGGGCATGTCCCAGCGTTCGTCAATGTCAAGGTCTTCATTGACACTGACTAGGAACTTGGGAAGGTTTTCCTCTAGCCATGTCTTTAGGGACTCTTGAATGATGTCCCCGTTTGACATTACGCGCTCGGGGTGGTGTCGGCTGGCTTCTGCGATTCAGCAATCAACTGATTGAGAACGTGGTCAGCAGCCGCAAGGTTGGCGTGAAGGCTGTGGGTCTTTACAAAGTGAAGTGCCTCAATAAGACCAGCGGCCACTACAGGAACGGTCACGGCAAGGCCCTGTACGAAAGGAGGCACTACAAAGCCAGGGTGCACCAACGCCAAAACTGACGTGGCACCGGACAACGCTGCGGTGATGTGGGTACTTAGGTTCTTGGTCATACCCTAATCATACACAAAAAACCTCCCCGGTTACGATACCGAGGAGGTTTCTTGCGTAAGGTTTGAGTGTCGTCCGTTGTGGACAATTCCATTATAGCACTAATTGGCGGGGCCTAAAAAAATTTTTGCGGCACCGAGGTGCCTATAAATACAAACCCCCCTGCCGAAACAGGGGGGCTCGCATTGCGTTCCTTGGACTTTCCAAGGTTCCACACACACGTAGTAAGTGTAGCAGAGAACGGGGGCGTGGCGGGTGTTCTAATTTTTCGCGGGGTTGCAAGACCGCAGTATGCGGAATCTGCGGAATTGGCAGGTAGAAACCTGCGGAATTGCTTACTGGTTCTCGGCGGCGGGCTTGTCGGAGACGGGCTCTGATTTGAACTTTTCGGCCAGGGCTGAGCACCCAATGCAATTACACTGCTTACCGCAGCCGCAAACAACGCACATGATTTCTCCTTGAAAGAACGTACATAAATTGTACCGCCGCGGCGGCAAAAGTTACGCCGGAAAGGTTGACACGTGGCCGAGATGGTGTACTATGGAGTATCGCCATTGGCAGCGGTCGTGGGTGAGAGTCCCCGCGGAGTGTGAGTCTGGTAACAGATACTCGCCGTAGTTACCCGGTTAGAGCGGGATTCGGTTGGCGCACCCCAAACACAAACGGTCTAGTTTATCTTGCACGTATGGCACTGTTTGGGAGAAACGTCGAGGCTTGCATTTGGCCACAGACAGTCCTTGCGCTGCGCGGTCTGGTATTGCGGCTTCTTTAGAAATGAGATAAACGTTCTTTAGAAGTGAGGGAAATGCGGGACAAATTGTTTCTTGTAAGAGCCCCAGTATTTCTCCATACCATTTAGAGACTTTCAGCGGCGAATACCCGTTGGCAGCCAACCGACACATTTCTGCAAGTGTTTTTGAAATAAAAAATGACAAACGCCTCTACGCTCCGAAGGAGTGGAGAGAATGACAGTTCGTCATAGGCGAGATACTTACTATGTATTAGACAGCCCCCTCGGCACACGCCCAGTCAGTCTCGAGCCGCCTGGGGGCGTCTCTGAACTGACCGTTCCTGTGCCAAGGGCCGACCCCCAAACCCGGTCGGCCCCCCGCCCGGAGCAGCGCGAGACACTAACATCCAGCGTGCAAGGGAAGGGGACGGTGAGGGATTAGCATAGCCCTATACTCACACTCTCTGCACCCAGCAGGTCTCGGCTCACACACAAGCGGGGCGGGCAAACCGCCCATCACCCCGCTCATGTGCAAGCCGATACCTGCGCACTTCTGCGTTCTAACACTCCGGGTGCCCAGGGTCGCAGGGCGACCCTGATTATGCACCCATCGGCGCTAGAAGTGCCCACGCCTACGCACAAGTCAAACCCGACGCCAAGCCAGTCGGGTTTTTTGTTGTGCTCCGGCGTATGGGAACCGAGGTTCCCAAACCCTCCTGCCGCGTTCACGACAGCCCGACACCTAACCAGCCGGGTGTGGTTCATGTCGTCACGCCTTCGCGTCAGGGCCGAGGAGAGTCCGGCTGCCCACTCAGCCTGTCGGAGCCGCCCCTCGTCGAGTCTTCGCGGGCTTCCGGTAGGGGGCAGCCACGACCGCACCGTGGAGGGGTCGACGAGATAGGCACACGAAACCGCCGAAATCCCGCTTGCAGGAGCACCACCGCTGAAACGCTGCACGCCCTGACCAGAAGAGGTCCCGCGTGATTCCGTGTTGCGCCTCCATGGCTCGTGCTCCACCCGACGGCGCACAGTGTACAAGCCACCACTCGCTAGGCTCCTCCGTCACCAAGCGACTGAGGGCTTGTGTACGCCTAATGTCGGGCTTCCGACACTCACCTATGGAGGACTAGTGCAACACAAAATCAAAATCCGCGGATACCATCTTCTGCCTTATCAGGACGATGCCAAGCGTTTCGTTGGGCGGCGGTGCCAAACCTGCAAGACTGGGATTTCTGATGGCGGTTTCGTCCAGCGTGCCTACATCTCGGACGCCCACTTCCTCCCCGGCATGCGGTCAAGGTGGCTGCGCATCCCCTACACAGAGAAGCCCAAGTGCGAAGACTGCATCGACGAGGAGTTCTACGGCCCCGACTGGGGCTTCGAAGGGCTGCCCATCCTCTCAAGTCTCGACCCCGACTTCATCGAAGACGAGGAGGACGACGACATGTAACCACACAAAAGCCCGGCTGGCTTCGGCCAGCCGGGCTTTTTGTTGCTCGTGGCACAATGGAAACCTGCAGGTTTCCAAACCATCCGGCCTGCACGCCACTCGCGTACCGCTCACTCCGTAACTCCTGCATGTGTCGGCTAGCCGACACTGTCCTTATTTGTGTCAAACCCTACGATTCCAGGTGCACTGACTGCACGCACTGTATGACGCTTCGCGCCCTACTTGATGTGCGGGCGTCAGCACACCTACAATCGAACGTTTCTCGCGAAACGTACGGGTTTGCACGTCCGCCAACGTTGCCATAAATTATCTCACACACATGTCGACCGAGTCTAGCAAAAGCGGGGGACCCGTCAAGGGGGCTAGCCAAAATGAACTTTGCAGAAACTTTCCAACAGCGGAAACTTTCCCGCAAACTTACACTTTGATGCTTCGCACCCCCTTGACAGAACCCCCTTGCTGCGCATTTTGCTTGACCGTCGACAGTAGGTGCGAGAGTCGCCCCTACTCAGAAAGAAAGGAGTTCGCCGTGGCTACGCCAGACGAACACACCGCAACACTCCAGCAGTACGCACAGCAGGTCTTCAACCGCATCACCGCAACCTCTGACGAGGTTTCGGCGCAGGACCGCCACCTCGCCTTCGGCGAACTGGCAGCCCTGGAAAACGCGGTTGACGAAGACTCCAAGTTCATCCTGCGCTGGATTGACCGCCTCTTCGTCCTGCAGGAGCAGGACGAGTTCGCACGCGAACTCTACGGAGAGTCGCTACCGTTCTAACGAACGGTAAAAGGGAGGGGGGCGAAAGCCCTCCTCCCTTTTCGTCGTTTAACGCAGTGGCGAGAGTCGCCACCGCAGAAAGGCATCATGAACATCTACGCATTCCTCGTCGCCCTGTTGGGCACTCTCGTCATGGGCGGTGGCGCTGGCTACGCCATCGCACAGGACCGCTGGCGCGAGTACGAAACGATGTACTGCAACAACATCGCGGACCTGACGGACCGCCTCGCAGAACACGAGTGCACCAAGGTTCCTGTCGCGTCCCGCGACATTGAACCCTGGGACTAAAACACACGACTGGCGAGGGGCTAAAGCCCCTCGCCTTTCGTCGTTTAACACGTCTGCGACGTGCCTAAACGACGGCGGGCACCTACGGTTCCCGGACCCTCCCTCTTAACCCTCCGGGGGCTGGAAACCTACGGTTCCCAGACCCTCCCTTGGACAAGCGCATAACAAATTTTTGGCTAAAGCAACTTAGTAATTATATGTGCCAAACTTTTCTATAACCACGTTCCGTGGTTGGCGGACCAAGGCCCGCATTAGCCCACAGGGGTCTAAATGTCAGCATACGCTGACAGTCATTCCCAGTAATGTGCCACAACGCCGGTCCTCAGACAACAAACGCCCGGGGGCCCCTTCCCCAAACGTTTGTTGCAGTACCGGCTTATGCATAGGTCCGCTGTTGCCTTGACTTCGGTGCGAGAGTCTTGGGTGCCTCGCCAATCCAACAGCGGACTGGCACATGGGGCTTCGCGGTGTGGGTTGCGCCTCTACCCCTCCAAACCTCCCCTGCTAGGGGAGGCTTTTGGTCACTTCAGGGTACGGGATAAACGCCAAAAGTAAAGAGGCATCCCTCGCAGATTATGCCCCGGTCGGCTGCGCCGACATTATACCGGGGCTATAATCGTACGGGGCCAAGAGGAACTTTGCAGAAACTTTCCAACTGCAGAAACTTTCCCGCAAACTTCATCTTGCAGGCACCCCTTGACTTGTGGCATTCACCCATCTAGCCAGCCGTCACCCAAAACGCCCCACCGGGGCCTTTTGGTCTAGACTGGCGTCGTGATTATCTAAGCCTCGGCTTTGCCTCGGCAAGATAATCCGTTCACCTGAAAGTGACCAAATTGGGAGAGAGACTCCCAGCCGGTCAGAAAGGTTATCATGGAATTCCTTGATGACACCGTACCCGAACCAGTTGTGACACTGGTTCCCTGCATCTCATGTGGCATGGAGATTGCAGAATCCGACGCCACCTACATGGCATCAGACTTCTGGTGTGAAACATGTGCGGACAACAACCCACACATCACGTGTGGAGCATGTGGTATCGAATCACCCAGTGATGACTCATCACACGCAGTTGGACGCTACTCCGATTCAGTCGACGTCTGCTCGGAGTGCTCCAACTACAACACCTTCTGGTGTTCACACTGCGAAGAGTCGTACATGCTTCGTTACCACGACTCAGTAAATGTCGACGGAGACACGTGGTGCGAATCGTGCCTGGCAAACGACGCGTACCTTTGCGAAAACTGCGGTTTCGATGGTCACACCGACCCCGAAAACTGTCGCAACTACAACAACGGAACTGTTCACAACTACAGTTTCAAGCCCTCGCCGGTCTTTCACTACGGCTCAGGCGAACTCAATGTCGACGACATCCCAGTCTTCGGCATCGAGTTGGAGTCGGAAAACATCACCGGCTCCTTGAACGACGTATCGAACCTGTTCACGTCAATGTTCACTGAAAACGACGTGTACCTGAAGGAGGACGGCTCGCTGTCCTACGGATTCGAAATCGTGACACACCCACGAAGCCTTGCTTCGTGGCGCGAGTTCGCACCCACCTTCGCTTCGGCTCTGACTCAGGCATCTGGTCTCGGCCAGCGTGCCTGGTCTCGCGACCGTTGCGGTCTTCACATCCACGTGGGTCGTGACAACTTCACAACGTCGCACGCCATGCGGTTCGCGTTGTTGTTCGCTCGCAACGAGCAGGACTGGATTCGCGTTGCCAATCGCAAGTCCTCGTACGCATCGTTCAGTGCTCTGTCGTACGGCATCTCGCTGAAGGTCAAGCGTCCTTCGTACGCTAACCACAGCGACGCAGTCAACCTCGGCGCCAACAACGGCGCCACCATCGAAGTTCGTATCTTCCGTCCCTCGCTCGCTGTCAACCGCGTCATCGGTTGCATCGAGTTGGTCGACGCAGGTATGGCTTACACCCGCAACATGACTGCCTACCAGGCAATCAACGGCGGTCTCAACTTCGCAAAGTTTGCGGAGTTCGTCATCGGGTCCGGTCAGTACCCGATGGCTACTCGTATCATCAACAACCAGCGTTTCACGCTGGAAGAAGGGAGCAACCCATGTGCGTAATGTGCGTTGGGCTTGACGCGGAAACGCGTCCTACACGTGCGGAGTTGGTTACTTCGTGCACTGCAAACCCCGATGGTTTCGGCTGGGGGGTCGTCTTTCAGGGCGACTCCTCACGCCAAATCATCTCCGGTCACTCGATGGACAGCGAAACTGCCATCGACAGTTACTTCGACGCGCTCGACGCGTTGAGTGACCGTGTGCTCGGCCACCTGTTCCACGCTCGCATCGCAACACGCGGTGCAGTTGCGTTGACAGGTTGCCACCCGTTCTGGACGCACGACGGCTCTGAGTCGTTGCTCGCCCACAACGGCATGCTGGACCTCAGTATCCCAAAGGACGACCCTCGCGTTGACTCACAAGTCTTCGCGGAGGACGTTCTCACTCAGTTCGGCGGTGTCGCCGGACTGAGTGAGGGGTACGCGTGGGACATCCTCAACGGTTACGTCGAGGGTCAGCGTTCCAAGGTCGTCATCCTGAACACCGTTCACGAGTCGTTGCCTGTCATCATCCTGGGTGAATCACTCGGGCACTGGGACAAGCAGTCCGGCTTGTGGTGGTCAAACTACTCGTACTGCACTAAAACGTACACACCAACCAAGTACGTAGGCGCAGGCGGTTGGAGTGACCTTGGCAGCCCACGCATCATCGACGCGTACGACACGTTCAACTACACCGAGGGCGACCTCGATGACGAGTTGGAATTGGCATGTGTCAATCCTGAGTGTGCAACTCTCCTCGAATCAACCCTCCTCGCTGAGGGTTTTTGCGACTGGTGCGGTTGGTGTCAGGATTGCACCGCCAATTGGACGGACTGCATGTGCATGGTGACACAATGAGTGGCACCGGCTGGCACTTCGTCTACCGGCCGTGGCACAACAAGGCCATGGCGTTGCTCACCGCCTTTCAGGCGTGGCTGGTCGAGTCGTGGGTGCACACGCACCTCACGGCTTGGCTGGTCGGCAACGGTCACATCGACCCGTACGCAATCACATCCGGTCTCATCGTCGGCACAATCGTGTGGCGATGCTGGCGCAAGGCACGGAAAACGCAATGACGCCCGAACAGGCGCAACAGCGCATCCAGCGTGCTCTGGACTACATCATGTCAACCCGTGACATTGAGCCTAAGGGTTACGCCAGTACGGCGACCCTCTGGTTCATCCTCAACGGAGAAGACCAGTAACACAGCAACAACGAAAAGGGCAGGTGCAACTTCGGTTGCACCTGCCCTTTTTTTGCAAAGCAATACATGACGCCTCCGGCGACCATGTTCCCTGGGCACCTACGGTTCCCAGACCCTCCCTCCGAAGCGTAAACGCCCCGAGGCGCCCCCCGCAATTAGTTGGTGTACGTGGCAGAATTAGTTAGGTTTAGTGCCAAGAATTGTCTAGCCATCAGACAATTCTTGGCACTTAGTCGCTAAATGCCGTAGCCAGTTTGGCTAAGCGTGTGACCGATGTAGCGGACGTACAGGCGGTGAACCACCTTGCCCTCGGACTCTTCCTTGCGGTATGCGCGTTCCCACATTGGGCCGTTGAACGGCTTGTAGGCTGGGCGAGACTTTGCGGTCTCGCTCAAGATGAACCAGGAGCCAGGGTTTGCAATCCCTGCCTGGGCGAGAGCAGACAGCCTAGAGACTGGTGCTTTCCGTACTGACGTTGGTGGGGTTGCCCACTTGATTTCACTCATGTATACCTTCCTTTCAAGGTGATAGAACCTTATCATACAAATCCCAAAGATTTCCAATTCAAAACACAGATAGGTGCTATCTGTTTTATAATTTGATTTGGTTATTGTCTGTAGGCTAGATTTGTATTCGAGATACACAACGTACCTCAATACACAGTAAGGAAACACGAGATGACCAAAAGTGAACTAATGAACCTTCTAGCCGACGTGCCCGAGGACCAAGAGATTTTGGTTTGGTACTACAAGAAGGCATGGGTTGACGAGTACCTTATTGAAGGCACAACGCCCCTCACAAACGAGGAGTGGTACAAGTTGACGTACAAGTTTGACAAGGAAATTGAGCACCACTGGGACCCAGAGATGAACACTTCCCTGCGTGACCTTGCCACTCAAATGGGATTGGGGATGGACGTATGAGCCACATTGCTTACCACGATGTAGTCATTGAATGGTGGGACGGAGAAAGTTACAAGGTCGTCATTGCCGTGACCGAGGTTCTCCCAGAGCCATTGCCGGAGGACGACGATGGCATCGCCTACTGGTCCACCGAAGAGCCCTACGTTGGGATGCCAGTAGGGGAAGCGAAGGTGGTTGCCGTATGAGAACGCCTAGACACAGAAGGGGGGGATGGTATGACTAACTTGGCTTACGCACTATTGTGCGAAACCGAAGAAGAGCCTAGAAGATTCCCTTAGCGGACCATTTGTCTGCTATAATAAAATTGTTAGCGAGAGAGGGTCGGACCTAACTCAGCCGGTAATGATGCGACTTGCTCCCCCTTTCTGGTAAGTGCGCATCCCCTCTCCGCTAACGATTAGGTGGCTTGCTCCGTTTTTTGCGGTAGCGAGCCACCCTTTTTTTTGCAGCAATGTTGTACGCGTCAATGCAGGGCTGGCAAATTTCGTGGTTGGGGTCCTTGAGCCTTCGCCTGCGATGCCACGCGTGACCGCTCTCCGTGCCATGCTCGGGAGCCTTGCGATTAGGTGGCTCGTACCCCAGCGATACGGCTACGATACGTAATTCGTTATACGACAAACCGCCCCACACTCCCCATGCCTCCCGATGTTCTAACGCCCACTTGAGGCAATCGGATTTGATGGGGCAGGTAGCGCAGATTTCGCTAGCCTGTTGTGTGAGGCGGTCGTTGAAGAAAAGGTCTGTCTTACCAATACATTTAGCAAGAGACCAATCGGTCAAGGTTTAGAAATCTTCCTCGGGGGTGTCGTATTTGGGCTTGGACGACTTCGCATCTTCGCTCGCGTAGCGCAAGTCAAAGCCAGCACCCTCGACAATAAGGATTACCTTACTAACGGTCTTCCCTTCCTTGTTTTCGTAGCGGTCCTGCGTCAGGTTGCCCGTCACAATGACACGCTGACCCTTACGAAGGTTGTCCGTGACACCCTGAGCGAGCGTACCCCAAGCAGTGCAGTCGAAGTACGAGACGTGCTCCTCCGTGCCCTTCTTGCGATTGACAGCAACGCTAAAATTGGCAACAGCCGTGCCTGTGTTGGTGAACTTCAGTTCCGCATCCGAAACCATACGTCCGATGATGGTTGTACTCATTATTTTCCTTGCTTTCTTTACACGCCTATTGGCTTGATTATTGTACCACAGTTTTGCTCAATAGCCAGCCTGCTTGAGCAACAAAATCATCTCCTCAAGGGTGACGACTGCGTAGCCCAAACGTGCTGGCTTATTGCGCCTTTTGATAACCGCGATTCCGAGTTCCGCCTTAGCGTTCTTTCGTTCTACCGCGGTCTCATCCATAATGCTGGCAAGTGTGATTGTCTTCACGTTCTTGCACTCGATAACAATTGCGTGGGCGAATCCGTTGAGGTCGCCCTTGTCTATCGTGTTGCCAGCACCGTAGCGTCGTTCGACTTGGGGGTATCCCAATTCGTTGAACACCTTGGCGACATCACGCTCCCATTGGGAGCCCTTCGCCTTTTCAGGCGTCGTCACCCTGAACCTCAGCAATCATCAAATCAACTGCTTCCTTGATAACGTCGGGGTGGACGCCCACCTCAACCAAAGCCTTCAAAAAACGCGCAACAGTCTGGTCAACTGCTTCGTGGATTTTCTTCTCTGTCTCATTTGTTAGTGCCATTATGCACTCCTTTCTATTTCGATAACCTTAGCACATCTTTGAAGCCTGCTGGCATGGGGACTGCTTCCGCCTGCCTTTTGCGCTTACGTTCAAATAATTCCTGGTCAGAAAGAACTTTTGGATGCGGGGAAAGAGGCTCCACATTCGTCTTCTGACCGCTGTCCCTTCCTCGCTGCACAATCATTGTCTGATAATGCTTGCGAAACTTAATGGGCGAAAAAATGACTGTGCCCCAAAACTCGTGGGACAAACACCAATCAATCATTGACCTTGCCTCGTCCTCCGAGACCATGTCAATGCGAAGCAACTTCTCCATGGAACTGATGTTTGTGACGTTCAGGACAAACGGCTTGTGGGAGTTCGCCACAATGCCAGCGTTGAGGTGTTCGCATAGTGCCTCAGCAGCCACCCAGAATGGCGTCTGACGGCTTCGCTCCACGATGGTGGACTCGACTGTCCGAACCTTCTCCTTGACCTGCTCTAGCGTCAATACGCCGTCCTGAATGAACAGGCACAGTGCTTGCTTGTAAACGTCATTCATTTAGTCCGTCCAGTATTTGAATTACCTCGCAAGGGTACAGCACGGTCAACGTGCCGGTCGGTCCCTTGCATCCCTCGCAGTAGTTCACATCGCCAGCCCTGCCAATGTTTTGAAACACTGGGCGGTGCTTGTCTCGTAGCCGTTTGATTTCCTTGGGGGTCATAGTTTCTCTCCGCACTTGGGGCAGAAGGTGTGTGCCCAATACTCGGGTGAGACGCTGGAGGCGTAGCCGTACTGACCCGACTTCTTCACCGTGACCCAGTGGTCGCACTCAACTTCAACTTTGAGGTCGCTAAACTTTAGGTTTTCGGTAGCGTCCAGTACCTTGATTACGTCGCAGGGGTAGGGGATGTCCAATCCGTCATCATCTAGGCAAAAAACACAAAAGATTCGGTTCTCTCGAAACCCAAATTTGCCGTGCTTCTCTCGTAGGGCTTTGATTTCGGTGG
>Ga0208497_1000259_pt1 | contig 27057 bp, 27 predicted proteins | sample CryBogCBE25Aug07_FD_184555 | JGI IMG/M metagenome (GOLD analysis project Ga0208497, IMG submission 184555) | Freshwater microbial communities from Crystal Bog, Wisconsin, USA - CBE25Aug07 (SPAdes) | ecosystem: Environmental > Aquatic > Freshwater > Lake | place: Crystal Bog, Wisconsin, USA...
GTTTTTCTTCTGCAGACCATACAGGCATACCGGTTGATTTATCATAAAACTGAGAGTGTTTGCGTGGGTCCATACCAATTTGAGTATAGTTAGGATCTTGCATCATCTCTGCCATCATACGACGAACCTCTTCGTCTGATGTGCCCTGATGAGTGCCCTTTATGAGGGCAAAAGGTGACTTGTCAGCGCCATGCTCAGCTGCCATGGGGGTCAGGGCTTGTGGTTTTGTTCCAAGGCCAACACGAACCGCTTTGTCAGGATTTGAACCAAACTCAACGTCTTTTAAGTGACCTGTTCTACCGTAGCTAATAGGCTTGCCTGCGGTGTCGTGTGTAGTATCTACATACACACCTTTTTGTGTGTATGCCGGAATGTCCAAACGATTACCAACGCGCATGCCTTCCGGTACCGGCGCCAATGCCTTAGGTTGTTTGTTCGACATCAAGGCATTTCTAATTTCTTCATCACTGTAGTTCGGTGGTAGTTCTTTCCACTGACGCATAGGCAAGAACTGATTCATAATCCGAATGCGTTCCTCTTGGCTGATGTTACCCTTGAGGTATTGCTCTAATGCCTGAGCCACTTTTGGATCTTGGCCATGCGGATGGCGTACTAATTTAGCAATCTCATTAGCCACAGCAAGTCTACCGCCAGCCATGTGCTGAACCTCACCACCCTCTGCCTTCATAAAATCCGGTGACTCTGCGTCTTCTGGATTGTACTTAGCAAATTTACCACGGATGTCTTTAGGGTCAAAGATACCAACGTTAGGTATGCCGCCCTCCATTACGTGAAAAGTGTTATGCCCTGTGTTTTGTAAATGTTCTAAAAAACTTGGGTCTTCAATACTAGTCCACTCTCCTCGCAACAAACCTTTTTTAATATTAGCTGGGGTGTCCCATTCATTTTTTTCAACACCACTTTTCATATAGTCTACAACCGTTTGTTTGCCTTCCGGAGTATTTGGGTTCCAATGTTTACCTAAATTAACATTAACTGGGTACATTGTAGCTCCAGCTTTGTAACCACCACGTTCGGAGCCGGGTAAAAAAGATTCAGCAAAATCTGGATCGCGCGTAACAAAAGTAACACCCGGAGTTTCTAGTTTATAAGGATCAGCATTTCGGGAGGAGTCAAATTCTTTAATTTTATTTGACGGGCTGCCGTGATAAAAGCCAGGTGTGAATTTTTCCTTGAACGCTTTCTGGGCGACCGCCAACGCGGCCTGCATGTCCTTAGGTGAGAGCTTTGGCATTATTTCTTTTTGCCTTTTTTAACTTTACCGCCTTTTTTCTTAGACTGTGCATCATCTTGGGATGCGCCAGCACCAGCGATAGCACCAATCCCGTAGATAGGTTTATTTTTTAGTAATTGAGCTAACGCCTCATCTTGCGAAATACCTAGCACGCGACTTGTTCTATGAATCATTTGATTAACATCTTCTATCATAGGCTGACCTATTTTAGATAATTCTTCTGGAGTTAGTTCTTTACCTTTAGCATCTTTAAGAGCTTTTAATCCAGCCCAAGTGACAGACTGCCAATCGCTAGGCTCTTTAACACCTTTAAGTGCGGCCTGTTTAGCGCCTTCTAACTCAGCTAAACCATAAGATCCTTTAGGGGGTGCAGCCATGCTAAATGGAGTCATCATCTGCTCATCCATAGTAAGTCCTTGATGACCCATAAAATTACCGCTAAAGTCATATCTCTTTGGATTTTCTAAAGGGTTTAATTGATTACCAGCTTCTGCATATTTATTAGCCTGCGCAAGATTTGCACCAATACGGCCGCCTTGAACTGGGTGTGGTGCATCAAATGAATATCCTGTGTATTCACCAGGGGCATGCCCTGGTAAAGGTAATCCACTGGCATTCATATGATTAACATATCCCGCAGTCAATAAATTGTTTGTGGGCGTTACACCACTGGTAGTATTGGCCATCTGATCCGCAAATTCAGTTTTGAATTTTTGTCTTCCTAACTCAGGACCGTATGCTTTAACATATTCTTTCTCTAACTGATCCATTGCATAAAAGTGGTGTGCGTTAGGAGAATTTTTTGCTAACTCGTACGCGTCACTCCACTTTTGTATTGCTTCAGGATTTTGAAATTTAGCAGTATAGGCATCAATTGTTTTTTGTTGTTTTGGTATAACGCTAGTAGTTTGTGGTCCTGGCAAAGGATAATTTGCTGGGTCTACATACCCACGCTTTGAAATATCAAAGTAAGGTTTGTACGCAGAACTTCCAGATTTAATTTCTTCTTGTGCAAAATCTCTTGCAGCTTTAAGTGCTAATTCTTCAGAAGATGGATTTTTAGCTGCATAGTATGCTTCTTTATTTTTGTCCCATGCAGATACAGGAAAAGAAGTTTGCGGGTATTCATTTCTTAACTTGACAGGATCATATCCAAATTTTTCGGCAAGTGTCAAAGGTTTAGACTTAGGTAATATTTTTCCTAGTGACCCTTCAATTGCCGGAGACATTTTAGCTGCCATTTTTGCGGCTGTCGCCAGTTTACCACCGGCAAAATTTTGAATCAAGCCGCCGGTTGCTTTTTCTTCCGGACTAGCAAGTTTATCAATTGCATAATTTACTGCGGGGACACCAAGCTGTAGTCCCTTAGCAATATTTTTCAATTTACCTGGAAGGTGTTTTTCTACCCAAGGAGCAGCCGCGGCCAATGCAGACGCACCAGCCTGTACGTTACTAAGCGGTCCCTCACCGGCATGCTGTAGCGCGTCCATGGCGTTGTATCCAGTAGAAAATGATTTCCCTGGCTTACTAGTGCGAAGGTTCTCTAACCCACTAACAGCCCTTTGGCCAACACTTACAGGCGGCTCTGGTGGGGTTACACGTTCAAAACCGGGGTAACGTTTAGCCAGTTCGTTATTGCGGCGAATAATTTTAGCTTTTTCATTGATTGCATTTGCAGAACCAAACCAACGATCTTCGCCGGGAATATTTGTTGGAGCTGGAGGAGGCGCTGCAGGCACACCACCAAATAAATTTTTAGCAGCACCAAGCGCTGCCTTAGGAAGGCCAACACCATAGGCTAGAGCAGTCGCCTCGGCCCCACCGCCAAGATTAGCTAATGTACTAGGGCCTTCTTTTTCTGCGGTAGCGGCGGCAGTGATAGGCCCAAAACTAGAGGCAATTTCATCGACTACTTTATGCTGCTCGTCTTCTGACATATCCTTAAAATTGTCATCAACCTCAACCTGGCGACCATGAATCTCAATTTTCATAATTAAAGAACCTTGTATTTAACGCCTGATTTAGTTGTCTTGTGGTCAGATGGTGCATCTAAAACATCCACAGTAATACCGGGGTATCTACTAATTAAAAGATCGCGCTCGTCTTTCATCATTTTTTCGTACTCTGGTGTAGCTAAAAATTTACCGTAAGTTTTTAGTGGATCATCATTATGCCATTTTTCAAAGGCGGTGTTCTTTTTAACTTCAAACTCTGCACCATCTCTGGCTATTGTGGCGTATAGTTTATTAACCTGAGGTAAAAATTCAGGGCTAACACCCTTACCTTTTAGTCCTAGTTTTTCTAAACCGATACCAAGTCTTGCACCCTTAAACATTTGCTGGGTATACTCAATTCCAAGCTGTGTGGCATCAGTACTAAGACGTTCATCGGCGGCTATTAAATCTTTATCGCCAGACCATGCCAATTGCTTGGCCATCTCTTCTACCTTGTCACCCTTACCTACCATCTCTGCAGCAAGTCTTGGAACGGCACCTAAGTACGTGGCCGGTGTACTACCACCGTGCATCCAACCCATTACTTTATTTAGCTTAGGATCATCTGCCATTTTAATAACACGATCTGCGGCTGCGGTGGTGGCCATAGCACGCTCAGTATCTTTTTTCAGTTGAGCTAAATCTTTACCAGTTTCTGTGGCGTAGGTTGTTGCCTCTTGTTTAGCAGCCTCAACAGGAATGGCTTGTTTTTGTTTGTATAACTCTAACGCATTTTTATATGCGTCTACGCTGCCATAATCTTTCATCTGTGGCGCATCTGAAGCTGCAGCTGCAGGGGCAGCAGCAGCTGGCGTGGCAAACAATTTTTGTAGATTGCCTTCTTGCTTGATAATAGCCGTGCTAAGTGCCTGTCTAACCGCTGGATTTGTTAGATCAATTTTTTGATTAGGATCAATACCTAAGAATTGAGACGCGTTTTTAATTAGTGTTGGTGTATCGTTTTCACTAGGTGGTGCCCAGCGATTAATAATTCCAGATAATGTATTGATACCCTTGTCGCCGTATGCTTTTAAATTATCATCAATTCTAGCTAAGTCTTTATCTACAGACACCGGCGGCTGAAAGCCTGTGCTTTGACCAACGGGGCGCATGTTGCCTAAGTTAGTAGTGCCGGCTGTAGGGGTAGCAGCTGCACCGCTAGGAGCAGCCTGACCAGTTGGCAATTTTCTTGTAGCCTTAAACTCCAAATATTCATTTGGTGTCATGCTTACTAGTCCATCGCTACCGTTTGGACCAATTCCTGGAATGGTATACACCTCTGGTTTATTTCCAGCGGCCTCATATTTGCCTTTTGTAGCAGCACCGAACTCAGTCTTAGCTGCATCTTTAATAACCGCCAACCTGCCTGCGTAGTCATTAGGGGCAAGAGTATCTAGCTCCGCCTTAACGCTAGGGTTGTTTGCAATAGTATTGATTTGCTGTGCAGTTAAACCTGGAATAGAAGGCGCTCCAGCTGTTCCGGGGGTGGCAGCTGTGCCCGCTGGAGGATTAACAGATTCGTATTGTTTTTTAAGTAGCTCTTGTTGTGTCTGAGCAGAACGTAACCCAGCCATATCGGTGCGCATCTTAAATAGCTCTGCGGCCTCTTTAGCTTTTTGCTCATCGCGCATTTGAATTGCAGCTGTAGGGCCTGCTCGACCACCAGATCCAGCGGCGGAGGCGTCTTTTAGTCCACTCATAAAAAGATTTAACGGGCTTTGTCGCTCGTCAATAATCTTTTGCATACTGGCCAACAGCTTTGCATTTTCTTCTGGCCCCAAAGACATAGTACCAGATGGCACCAACGCGCCTTTGGTAGTCTCTTTGACCGGTATACTTAAACCACCTTGAATTTCATCTACCATATTTATCTCTTATTATCCAGTCAACGCACTGTAATCAACATTATCAATTGCTGATGTATCACTAGCACCAGAGCTTAATGAAGTTCCACTTGTATCAGGAATAATGTTTTGATTTTGAAGATCTTGAGCACTTTGTGTAGCAAAACTACTATTTGTTGGGTTTCCGTATTGATCAAAATATTGAGCAGTTCCGTCTTGTGCCGTAATAGTTTTATTACCCATTGCGTCTACATTTATTGTACTACCGTCGGCTAAATTATAACTTCCTGGTGTTACACCGCCAGATGCTGTTTGTGTCATACCACTTCCACCACCGGTCAAATTACCGAGCAAACTGGAGATAGATGCCCCTGGGGAAATTTGATTGAGTAACGCGTTTAATCCTGTAGTACCACCCTGTAGTGCGCCTCCGGCAGCAATAATCTGATTTAGTGGAGATACCTGAGTAGTTCCAGTTACAGTGGTAGGTACATTTAACCCACTAATGGTTTTGCCTAAGTTAGAGGCCGCGGCCATTGGTGCAGACTGTTGTAAGTTTGCTAACCCAGTGGCAGTTGTTCCATACTGGTTGGCTACGTTGCCCATTGCAGAACCGGCTTGAACGCCTGTCTGTTGATTTGTTAGCGCCGCCTGGTTCTGCGCAGTAAATAGCTGAGCCTGTGCATCGGCCAATGCCTTATCTGCTGCTGTCTGTGTACGAAGACTTCCAAACTGTCCCTGAGCCGTACCACCGGCTGTAACCGGAGCCATAATGTTTGGTGCAAGCTGAGCAAGCTGTTGGTTTTGTGCCTGAAATAGACCACCCATTGCTGTGTTAGTGTTTGGAGTTACTGCACCAGTAGTTGGGTCTGTGATCCATGGGTTAGCGGCACCACTAGCGATCTGTCCTAACGAGGTCTGTGCCTGCGTAAACGGATTAGATGCTGCACCAATCTGGTTGATCGCGCCCTGCGCCGCAGTGTTTTGTAGCTGAGGTACACTAGCCGCACCGATAGTCGCCTGGTTGACAACGTTTTGCTGCGCTGTGTCCATCCATGACGGTAGCGTAGTTGCGTCGGTTGTTGTGTTTGCTATTAGGTTGCTTAAGCCTGCCATGATTATGCTTTCGCCTTTTTAAATGCTTGTTCCAAATAGGCCAACGGGCCTTTACTGTCTGGTGGTAGTTCGTGCGGGTCGTGATCATTTTTGTCTTCTCTAACGACAGATAAAAACTGATCTAGGACATGTGCCCCGGCGTTGCTGCTGCCGTTGCCTAGTCTTGATACTACATCGGCTGGGATAACAAACTCGCCATCGGCCAACATTGCGGCCACGTCATCAGACGTGCCATTACCCTCACCTTGAACGTAACGGTTCTCCATACCACCCTCACTGAAGAATGATGGGTTGTGTTGGTAGGCACCATTACTTTGAACATCACCACCCATAGCGTAACTTTGTGTTGCAGGGTTTGGCGCCGGTGTCTGTGCCTGTTGAATTCCAGTGTTTGTTGGTGTACCATAAAGATCTAACCCTGGGGTTGTTCCAGATCCTATGGTATAGTTTGCATTTCCAGATGATAATCCAGGTGTAAGATGCCGTTGACCTGAGGTTGTAGTTGCAGGGGCTTGAGTTTGTGTTTGAGTTGTTGGTAGTCCACCGGTAGTACCCGGAGCAGTTGGATTAAAGCCTGTCTTACCAGCAAGTGCCTTAGTGGCTGGGGCCAATAAGTTGTTGTATGCAGTCTTTGCTAGGTTACCATACTTAAGTGCATCGGCGGCACTTGGTAAAGATAATGGATCTGCAGGTGCTGGTGTGTTGCTAATTACATTACCGGCGGAGTCTGTGGTAAGTGTAGATCCGTCGTCAAACGTTTGGGTAATATTTCCGGTTGCCTGATCTAATGAGCTTCCGGTAAGATCGGTTGCCTGTAGTCCCTCTGAGGTTAGGTTACCTAAAGACTGACCCGTGGCGTCAATGATGTCACCAGTAACGGTATTAAGTAAAGAGCCATCGCCTAGCTGAGTCATAGCCTCACCGCTTGCGCTTACTAAATCACCGGCGGCTGTTTGAAACACACCAGAGCTAATCTCAGGAAGTGCAGAACCAGCGGCGTCAACAAGAGCGCCAGTTGAAGCATTTAAGAATGCCCCACCACCAACGTCAGTGAGCATAGAACCAGTTGCTGTGTCGATCAACGCGCCGGTTGCATCTAACGCAAGGCCACCGCCAATGTCTGTCAGAGCGCCTGTTGCTAATCCTTCAGCAATAGTCGTACCAGCCGCAACACCTTCGGCAACTGTCGCGTCTAAAGCAACCTCTCCAACAACCGTAGCGGTAACACCCATAATTATTCCAATACTATCGAATATGTTTTTTCAAAATAATGACCACCAAGTCTTTCAACTATCTTTCCATAATCCAAAAATGGTTTCATGTGGAATAGTATGCGCTGTGGGTTACGTTTTTTAATTTCTTCAGTCGTCCATTTGATGAACTTATAACCCAGCATTCCTTGTCGGTACTCTGGGCTAATATAAAGAACATCTGAAGATGCTGTGATACTTTTTTTGTAGTGCATGTGGTTTACAACCACCCATAAACTATAACCAATTAATTTACCGTCGTCTCTTGCGGTATGTATCTCTAAGATTTTACTATTATATAATTGGTTATATTTTTTAATGTCGGGATCTAGCTCGATGACGTCTTGTCTCTCGGCTATCTCCTCATAATGATTTTTAAATAACTCTACCGCCTCATCCGCAAATGGTGATGGTGCTTCTTTTTGAAACGTAATCATTTGGACCTCCCTGTCCTAGTTGGTGCCGCTATCTCTAAGGGAGTAGAGAAGGGGAGCGACCCCCGTTCGCGGCAAAGATTTAAGCTGCTACTTTTTCTTCAGCTTTTTTAGCTAATGCCTCAGCAAAATCTTTAGACTGCTGTGAGCTTAGTTGCTCTTTGCTGTGCTTGGCCATAATTGCATCGGCCACCGCTTTGTCGTTCAGATACTTCATAGTTTGTTGTCCATGCATGATATTTCCTTTTTGGTTGTTCTACATATATTAATGCAAAAAATCAAGGGTTTGCGCCCTAATTATCTACTTGGGCCATTTATTTGCTCAGTGAAGTCTGTGGCCCACTGATCCCACTGTTCGTAATGCTCTGGTCTTGGTACCGGGTATGAGGCAAACGTGGATAGCTCTACAATATCTTTTGCTGCCTCTTTCCAGTTTAGCTCGTCTACCAGGGGTATAAGCTCCTGGTTATAGTATATCGCCACGTTACCCAGCCAGTCGTCCCAGGTGCTATATGCTGGTAAAAATGGAAAGAATGGTTGTGTCCCTGACATTAAGGTCGTTCGTCCCCATACTCTGCGGTAATCAAAATACGACCCATCTCATAGTTGCCGTCGATTACATTTGACTCAAACTGTAGTTTCATCTCACGGTGTTCAATACGCATATCAATCTTACCTGTTTCTGGTGAGAACATAAAAGGCTCAGAGGTTGTGATATCCCCCCTAGCAAATTTACGCCCTAGTACGGTCATGGTCATCTCACCACCCTGTACAAAGTCCGGCTCAACGCGTCGAAGGTGCATACGACGATTAACTCCGGTAGTTGAGTCTGCGCTTGGTGTTCCACCGACCCAACTAATATCTGCTGTTGTAAAGTTAGACTGAACCGCTGTCTCACTAGAGAACGATACCTGGTTTAGGCCAAACTCATGCTGCCAGATTGCATATCCACCATTGATATAGTACACCAAGTCGCCGGGTAACGCGGCACTAGCAAAACTATCTGAACAGGTGACTAGTGTAACACCGTTTGGATATAGTGTATGAATTGTAGAGTTAAAGGTAAATATGCTGGTTGTTACCTGGTATATATAGTCTTGTGGTATAGTTGAAAAAGATAGATAGTCGCCGGGGCTAAATGTGGGTGTTACATCCCCCGCCACATAAAATTGGTTTGGGCCAGGTGCGGCTAAGCTGGTTGGGTGTGTGACAATGGTAAACGGTTGGCTGTATACTGCAGAATAATTCCAGTCGGCCCAAATGGGTGTAGGAAAAATCTCTGTGGTGTAACCACAAGATCTTTGTGCACCAACACCAGACCCGGCGTCGTACCATATTTGATCTTTTACGTTATAGATAATGGCGTCAGTACACTCGGTGGCCTGGCCTCTAGGATAAAAGAACCAGATCTCGTTATACTTAGGTACCTTTGTGGCCCATACTTTTTGACGCTGTTCATAGTTAAGGTTGTCAAATAGCCAGTTTACGTTTTTATCATTAGGCAACACCTTAACTGCACCGTTGTATAAATAGAAACGGTCAACACCAAGCCAGTAGTACACGCCGTCCATCTCTACAACAGACGAGGATGACATGATTGAGATCTGGCTAGAAATAATATCATAGCGCCAGTAATAGGGCGCTGTGCCAGTAAACGAGACACGGATCAGTGAGTCGGTTGCCCAGAACAGTCCTGCGGGGGAGTTGGTACCGCCGCGCATTGGGACACCCTTAACAATCTTACTAGATGCCATATTGACCTGGTTGGCTGTCGCCCCGTTCCAGTCAGATAATGACTGCGCTGAGTAGGTTGTGTCTACGTGATTGTTTGCGATATATCCGTTTGATCCATATACAAATAGATATGGGTACAATACGCATACACCGCCGTCTACCGCAATAGGTTTGTATGTTGGGTTTTGTCCTGAGGTATCAGCTAATCCGGTAAAGGTCCACTGCTCTGATGAGTTTGGAAGTACACTACCAACCTGTACCTGTGAGGCCACGCCGTTGTCTATGTTGTCTAAGTTTAGACCAGGGTGAGCAATAAGCTCTAACGCACCACCCAATGGATTGTACTGTAGATCAAACTGCCACAGGTTACGCTCGTCTGCCTGAAACATGGTCTCATATAAAGATACCGTTGTCTTAGTAACACCTGCGCCTAGCGCTGGGCTAAATATGACAGTCGTGTTTGGTGATGTGTAAGATGAACTTGTGACAGTGTATACCGTAGTCGGGTCACTGTTAAAAATAAACTTACGACCAGCTGGAAACGCGGCAATATAGCTAGTCGCTGGTGAGCTTGTTACTACAAACTGTGTAGTAGTGTTAGAGGCTAGGTTAAACAGTGCATAGCCAGGAACAAACTGCCCCTGGTATGGTCCGCTACCAATACCGTATGTGGTACCGGTAGTAAATATATCTAAACCAATTGATGTGCCAGCAAAAATATAGTTAACACCGTTATATGCGTTTGATACCATACCGCGTAGAATGCCACTAAAGGTAGAAAATATCTGACGATATCCACCCATCTTTTTGGCAACACCCCTCTGAAAACGACACCACAGACCGTCGCTGCAGTCTTCAGATTCAAACATTGTACCGTCACGTTTAATACCCGCTTTTGTTAGTAGGGTATATATCTGACTATACTGCGGATCAATTTGATCAGCCATTAAAACGCACCGCCAGAAATTAATCCAGCGGTAAACGTTGCCGGTGTAGATATTTGTGGGCTCATTGTGTTGGTGTTATCAATTCTTAGCATCTGTGTTGAGTTGGCTGTAAAACCTAAGGTACTAGTACCCACTAGATACATACCGGTATGGCCGTCTGATGAAAAAGAAAATGATGGTGTTGTTACGGAGCCGTTATTTGCTAAAAATAGACCTGTGGTAGTTACGTTAAGTGAGTATAAAGAATTACCATCACTTAACACGGTGGCCACCTGACCGGCGGACAACACCACTGCAGGTGTAGAGCTTCCGGTTACATTAAATGATAGATTGTATCCCCCCGCTGCGGTGTTGTTTACCAAGATATAGATCTGGGTAACGTTAGGCAATACAATGCTTAGTGTGGTAGATCTTGTACCAGACAGAGCGACGTATGTCTGAATAATTGGTGCATACGAGACTAAGTTTAGTGTACTACCCGATATGCTATCTACGTCATAGGTTGATGATGAGAAGGTTACGTTTGCGGGAACGGCCCATCCCACGGTAAAGAAGTTACCAGTAGATTGCTCTAAGATAATAAATCCAGAGTCGCCAGGGTTTACAGAGATGCCCGATAGTCCATTTATTAGTGATGTACCTTGTGGGTTAATCGCCAGCGTACCGTTACCATTATTTCTAAAGCTAATATACCACCCACCAGATAAAGAAGAGGCGGTTGGTAATGTGATTGTTCCATTACCGGCGGTCCATACAAATGTAGCAGCGCGGCTTCCGTCGTTAACTGTAGGTGTTGAGGATACCTCAACAATGTTACCAGTAGTAGCAAGCTGACCTGAGATTGTGGTAAGTCCATTACCGGCTAATGTTGCCGCATCCGCAGAAGAGGTACCAGTACCAAAGGTTACATTTTGCCATATACCGGCCTGTGTGGTGTTGCTAGATAGGTAGTAATACTTTGATACTCCGGGGTTGACAGTAACGCTGGATGTCCCAGAAAAATTAACAACAGTAAAGGCTACAGACCCAAAGTTACGAAACAAGATATCTGAGCCAACAGAGCCTTGGTCACCTTGAGGTAAAAATATTTTTAGCCCAGTAGTCGATGGTGTGCAGTCCATAATACGAGCTGCGGGTATCTGTGTCGGGTTTACAACCGCAGGCCAGTATAACTGTGTGTTGTCGCTAAACGATAGCGCGTAGTATGATACGTCCGTTGGTTGGACAACTGTACCAGTAAAGGGTGATGTAAATGTTGTAGACATATTTTAAGGTTCCTGAACCGTAACGTTGCGGTCGATCCGACGTGCGCTGTCTTCTTTTTTAAGAGCAGCAAGTGAGTCTGTGTAGTATGATTTCCAGATAGGTAGCTTGTCCATAGCCTTTAAGTAGCCCTGAGCCTGTAGCAGCGTACCAAACAGCATCGCCTGCGGACACTCGCGGGTAAACAGATTAACCTGGTTGGTGCTATCTAATGGCTGGATTTCGCTGTAATAGGTAATCTCTAACGGGTATGCTGCGTCTGGTGCTGGTGCAAACGCCCAGTTGTTGTAGTCATAATCTGCGTAGTAAAGTGGTACGCTGCTACTAGACTCTGACTGGTACTGTGCGATGTAGTCTTGTGAGCGAAGTAAAATAGGTTTACCGTTTGTCTTCATGGAGATGGTTTTTCTCCAACGAGCTGGTTTGTTTAATACTACCTGATTTTCTTCGATCGTTGTCTCGACAACTGTGAGCTGCAGATAAGTCTTTAGCTCTGCCGCGATGGCAGACTCTGCCAGGCCAATCAGGCTAGGTATCTGCGCGATAAAGCCTGCGTCGTCTCTTTCCATGTACGAAATCACATCGGCGATGAGATTGTCGTAGGTCATTTGATATGCACCGCTCATCGTGTGTAGTAACTTATATTTGGTTGAAAGTAAATTGGCGATTTATCGCGCTCTTCGTTTGCAGCATCAAGCTCTAACTTAGCGGCCTGTGCCTCTAAGTAAGTGATACGGCTCATATCAACACCAGGTAGTTGTAGCGCCAGTTTGTGTGATAGCGTTGCCTGTACAGATGCAATCCAACGATTTGGTACGTAGATCTGGTCTGTCAGTGTGCCGACGTCCTGGATCTCTTTTTCAATGATCAGCTGAAACATTTGAAAGTCGTTGTTAGGTACTGGCCACAGATACATAGAAGGGTCAATCGTACGATCAAACCAGTACTGTAGTGAGCGAACCGATGGGAATTGTTTGTTAGGAAGATTCCAGTAGTCGTCACGGTTTAAACGTGCGAGTGGTATAACCTGCTGTGATGTGGAGAATACAATTTGACGTACAGAGAATGTTGTTGCAACAGTCTCTCTTAAACGATAGTAAAGATAATTTGGTGTAGTGGCTATATTAAAATAGACCCACTCACGGTCTTTTAGTGTTGTCTCTGGAAATTGTTGCACCGTTTTCCAGGTAATGTTATCATTACTAACCTCATAGGCTAAATTATATGTTGAGTCGCCGGCGCTATTCCAGCCAACATAGAACACCGGCTGTGCCTGTTGATACTGAAGGCCAAGATAATTCTCACCTACCAAAGAGGTAGATATAGTGTTTAAATTTTGATCAAAGGCGTTTGGTGCCTCGACGTTATTTGTTGGTAGATACTCAGACGCGGCTGAGTTAATAATATAGACCCAGTTTGATTCACGTACGTCAATAGTACCTGGGGGCATGATTAACTGTTGTTGAGCTGTTAGCGCGCCGCAGAGATAGTTCTCCAGCATCCACAGGTTAACACCGCGGTTAGACATGTTCATCAGGTTGTAGAACAGCGCCTGCTTGGCCGCGCCCACATACTCGGGCGTGATCTCTTCTGACTGCTTACCGGCGTCACGAAACGCGTAGGAGATAAGCTGGTCTACGTTGACTGTTGTCTGATTGGTTGTGCCACTATACGCCATTTAGCGTCCTCTTCCGGCTGCCCGTTTGGTTACTTTATTAGGCAGCTTGTTTGACGCAGGGCCGGCCTTGACAAACTCTTTGCCAACCTTTTTAGGGATGCCGAGTGTTGACTTGCCTGCCGCTGCGGCGTACATCGCGCCCTGTTGTGCCTTTGACTTAATTGGCATTAGCACTTACCTTTTACTTTACCGCCGCGTTTTTGAGTTGGGACAGGACCCGCTGGGCTTACGCCACCGGGTGCTTGAACCGGAAGTGCTGGTCTGGCTACTGGGGCTGGTGGGGGTGTTAGACCGGCCGCTGCTGGGCTTTGGCTAATAAGCTGACCCTGTTGCGTTGGGCTAAGGGTTCTTGCGCGCATCATCTTTTCCATCTGCTGCTGCTTTAATAGCTGTGCCAGCTTTTGATCTGTGGCAGACATCCTGCCGCCGACAAAGCTGCCGTCACTACCGCTATACTTTTTTACTCCACCACCAGTCTTGAACTTATTTACTGTCCCGGTATCTTTTTTGTTGCGGCCCTTTACGGCGGCGCTAGGCGCGTCTGGTGTCTTGCCAGACTCTTTGCTCTTGATGTATGGGTCTTTGTGGCCAGATGCGCCAACGGTCTTGGCGCCAAAGTCTTTGCTTTTTACGGCTGCCTTAGATGGGGCTTCTGCGGGACCTGCCTTGATGGCCTTAGTCTTTTGAATGTTGTCCTTATCGCCAGAAGACTTTTTAGCCTCGTAGACGTTAGATACAAATCCGCCAGTTTTCATTTTTACAATCTTTTTAAAGCCGTCCATGCTGTGTTCCTTAAGGTTGTGTCCTACTTATAATAATGCAAAATACGGGGTGTTTACGCCCCTAAGAATAGTGCTCTCTCACGTTTTCTGCGGTTTACCAGCACGTCTGGCTTGTTCCACATCAGAATGGCGTCTGCCGCTCCCTGTAGGTCGTTTTCGTTGATCTTCTTTACCACGGTAGACTTGGCAAAGTTAGTGCCTCCAATGTTGAAGCACAGGCTGTACAGGGCGTCAAATTGGTGCTGCTGTAGGGGTACCTTCACCGAGGTCTCTACGGCCTCGCTACACCACTTTAAATCGCTCCTAAGCAGGTCTTCTACCTGTTCGTCTGTCAGGGTGGCGGTGATGAGGTTTTGTTCGTCCGCCTTGATGAGGTGGCCCACGCCGATCGTCCACAGTCCCTTGGAGTCCTTGTACGCCTTGTTGCGGGCGCCTTCCTCCTTGGTGATGAAGTCTAGTGTGGATTTTGCTATTGCCATAATGTTTTCTTCGATCTGGGTGTAACGGTCTGTAAAGTGAATTGCGGCGAATGCGCCCAGCAACCACAGTAGTACTACTACTAACTTCTTATTCATTTTTACTCCTTACTTTGCATATAATAATGCAAATTGGGGTACGAGGCTATTTTAGTGCGTCGTATTGTTCGTAGCAGGCTTGGAGGCCTGTTCTGAGGACGTCTGCTCTGGCAGCCTCCCTGACAAGAAACTCTGCATCCTCGGCAGAAAGGGTTGCCCCAGTTCCGCCTTGTCCATTGCCGGTGGCTTGGGAGCGATTGGGACGGCTACGCAGCTGGCTAACAGCATCGAGCAGCTGATTGTTAATAGAAGCGATTTGAGCATCTTTTTGGGTCCTTATTTCGTCTGTTGCTGCTTGATGTAGTTCTTGAGCTTTTTGCGTTTGTTCCGCTTGGAGAGCCTTGTAGCGCTCAAAACGACTAGCCTCGATGCTATAGCCAGTATAGCCAGCGACAAGAATAGCCAGAGCAAATAGTCCAATTTTGATGTAGGTGATAAGTCCAAGGGGAAACATTACTGTGGCTCTGCGCCGGATAGTTGTTTACCCGCCACAGAGGCCGCACCAGAGCCAGATACGATGCCCAGCGCGCCGGCGAGCTCGGTCAGGCTGATCTCCTTGCCGGCGTAGATCAGGTAGATGGCAGAGGCCCCGACTAGCAAGAAGCCCAGCATCCACGCCCAGCGGGCGATGTCGTGGGTTGAGTTGTCTTTACCGGTTAGTATGTGTTTGAGTATGTCGTTCATTTATTTAATACCCCAAGTAAGATACCACGCAATGAGCGCAGCAACTGCAAAACAGTAGAACTGCACTCTTCTAACCTCTTTAAGGTCATGTTGAAATTCTTCGTTATTCTTTCGTTCAAGGTTCTCTATGTCCAGTTTTAGTTTTAGCAGTGCGTCCCACTCCTTGGCGCCGTACTTCTTTACGAAGTCGATCTTGAGCTTGGCCTCTTGGTCGCTGATCTGCTTCTTGCGGTTCCACTCATCTAAGGCTTTGATGAGTGCGTTTTGTTTCTTGAGCTCTGCCTCTCGGTAAGCACGTTGGCGCTCACGGGCTTTTTGTTGTGCAACCTCTAAGCCGTCGTGCTGTATGCCCTCGATTGACTTGCTTAGTTGCTTTGATCCTTCACGGGCGGAGTCTAGGCTCCCTGCGAGGGCTTTGGTGCCCTCTGTTATTCCGAATGGGTCTGGCATGAATCATTTGAGTGTGTGGTTGGTGATGAATCCAATGAAGGCGGAGACGGCGGAGACGACCATCATGCCCATCCAAAACCCGCCACGGCCCTTGTTGGCGAGCTCTAGGAGCTGCTCCATGCCGGCCTCGAGCTTGTCGATCTTCTTCTCCATGGCCTCAACTTGGGCCACCAGCTGCCCGTACTTGAACAGGTCGATTTCGTTAGACATTTATTGCCCTACGCCGGTGTTGATTCTGTGACTGCGTCCCAAGTCTGAGTTTCCTCATTCCAAGAATAGGGTCCGCCTTCTGTTGGCATCGCTACTGGAGCCTCCCAGATGTAACTGTCTTGGTTTAGTGTCCAAGAAGCGTATGGCTGTGGTGCGTGAAAGCCTGTGCCGTCGTATGTGTAGCCAATCCCAGCGTAGTTCTTATTGAGTGCCTCTTGGTCGTCTGGCTGACCGTCTGCACCGTAGTGAACTCCGCCACGGGTGTTGTATGAGGTCTGTACCCATGATGCTGGGTCGCCCAGTGCGCCAGTGGCGATGAAGTCTGGCTCGGCTACGATAACCTGAGTTACCAGACCGTTTTCAACTTTTGCAAAATGACTCAATTTAATTCTCCTAATTTAACTTGTTTAAATGTTGGGTTTTCTAGGTATTTTAAAGCTCTTTTTAAACCTTCAATATCATCGCCTAAATGCCCTAATCCAGTATTACATCCAGAACACAACAAACCTCTTACCTGACCTGTTTTATGGTCATGGTCTATATTCATGCGCTTACTAAGTTTTGTAATTGGTTTGTTACAAATAGCGCAACCATGTTTTTGAAATTCCAATAGCTTATCAAATTCTTGCATAGATATGCCATATTGCCTACGAATGATGGCATCTTCACGCTCAAAACCAGACCAATTTGGCGCTCTGTATTGGTTGCATTTTTTACTTCTAGCTCCAACACGCAAAGAACGAGTTTCCATTACATGAACATCACCACATAACTTGCAACTTGTATTCCAATAACCAACAGAATGCTCTGACAAAACAATGCCGTATTGGTACTCATGTCCATTCCAATCCCTACCTTTTATTGGTCGTTGTCTATTCATCAGCGGGCATTCGCAAATTTCAGGGGGTTTTCGGCAAAGGCTGCGTATATGTATGTACCACCAGATAAATTATATCCACCGTAACCAGATGTTGAGCTACCACCACGAATTTTTACACCATTAGATACAAAATCCATTGCGGCAGCATAAGCACCTTCTGCATCAGCTAAACTTGGATATAATGCCAATCCTTCTGCGTTATAAGTATCTCTTGCAGAATCAAATATTCTCCAATTAGAACCAGCGGTATCAGTTTGCTTAAACATCACAAATCTAGGTCTAAATCCCAAATAAATAAATGGACCATCAGTCGAACCATTGCCAACATACGAGCCAAATGCGGAGTAGCCAGTGATGGGAGCCCAGCAGTATGCTACATAATTGTTCGAGCTTGCATTGACATTTGAGTTGTTTCCACGCAATCCAAATACAGAGCTAGATATTTGAGTTCCGTTATAAAAAACAGATGTAGTTGATGCTGCACCTGTACTATTTAAATAGATATACCCTGCGTCTGTAGCAGTAGCACTAGGTAAACTTTGATGCCATGTAACCCAACTAGTAGAACCAGTAGTCCTATTTTTAGTAATAATCATAGCTGGAGTTACACCAAGACCATGACCTACTGTACCAGCAGCACCACTACCAGCCCAAGTAACTACACTAAATCCAGCAGTAGCATTAACGCTTACTGTTGATGTAATAGAACCGCTTGTATTAGATACATTAGTGCCTTGGTTAGCTTTCCAATACCAAGAAACATAAGTTTGACCACTACCATTTGTTGCTTTATATGTTGGATCAGAACCCGATACAGCAGTATAGCCATTAGAAAGAATTGTACTAATACCACCGTAAACAGTTCTATCATTACCGCCAGAATTTTCAGCGTCACCTAAATCTGAACCTAATTGATTAGGCGCACCTCTGTTTGAATCAACCCAACAATGAGATACTGGATTACTTCGGTTTTTTGTCCAAATCAAATCAGGCTGAAAACTGAATCCTGTAATGTTTGTTGTTCCGCCAGAACCTGTATAGGTAGTAGCGTTCATGTACAAATTGCCAGCGGGGATTGTTGGTGTACTCATAGTCTTATAGGTTGTAAGTGTTAAGGGCTACGAAGCCAGTTGGAGGTGTGTAAGTAAAGCCTTGTTGACCGAAGTTGTAAGAGAACACTTCACCAGTTGAGTAGCAACTTGCAAACGGGAAATGTGAGTATGCTGTATCAACTGCACTATTCCAAGTCTCAACAAGTGTTCCGTTCTTATACACACTAAAGTTTCCTGTAGTTGCATCCAAGGCAAACCCAAGCAAGTCACCACTAGCAACAGTCCAAGTTGTGCCTGTTGAAGCTGTACCGTATCTGTTTCTTATTCCAGAAGTTGCGTTCCAGTAAACATCAACATTGTTATTCCAAGTACCATTATTAATAGTGCTGTAAATAACGCCAAAGTTCCAGTTGCCAGATGCGTTCACTGTTGTGACATACAATTCCCAATACCACTTGCCAGTACCAGCAGGAATAGCTTGAGTAGCTGGAACAATGTAGTTTCCAGTACCACTGCGAGTTTGGGTTAAGTTGCCGTTAGATACAGTGACATTACCACCCAAGTTCAACAATGGGTTTGACACAGCATAGTTCGCTGCCGTTGCGCTGGTCAGCGTTGGGACGTCGGTCATGTAGTCTAGCGTAGAGCCAGACGCACCAGAGATGTTATTAGGTGTCCAGTTGTTACCTGCTGGTCCTTGGTCGTTAAATATATAACCAGCAGAGAACGGATAAGTTTGCGCTGTTGTTACGGAACCATTATTTGTAATGCTAAACGCATTTGTTGAGTTATCAATAATAGTAGCATTTTGCAATGTTAATAATTGTGTACCTGTAACAGCAGTTAAATTGGTTGTTGGTACTGTTAAAGAAGTTGCAGTTGGAGAATACGCATTACTACCGCTAACAAAACGGAAATTTGATGCTGAACCTAGCCAAACACCTGAAGGCCCATTTTCAGCAAGTAACCACATTGTTGTTCTAGTTGTAGGTTTAGTAATTGCGTTTGTTCCAGTGGCAACTTTTACACCATCAACAAACATAGAAATATTGTTTGAAGCATCTGTAGCAACAACAACCCAATACCATTGACCTATATTTCTTGCTATTGGGTCAGCTAATGTGGCAGGAGAGCCAGCGTTGTTGTATTGGAATGTAAATTTATATGCGGAACTAATGTATAAAATATATTCCCAACCATTGCTGGTACTCCAACTAGCACTTCCACCCTGCTTACCAAAAATATCCTTACCTGTTGATAAAGACCCACTAACATAAACAAAACCCTCAAATGAAGTAGTTGCGCCACCCATATCAAGTACATTACTAGAATCGGTAAAAGTTAAATATTGGCTAGAACCGTTAAAACTACCAGCATAACTTAAACTATTTGTTTTAAACGGCAAATAGAAGCCGTTTGTGCCGTAGCTACCACCGTAGGTAATAGGTTGCCATACACCGTAGCTGTTAAATGTACCAAAGCTGTTTGGTGTTAGTGCCTGACCGTCAATGAAGTTAATCTCGGTCTGATAGCCGTCAAAGTAATAACCAACACCGTTTAGGTATCCAATGGTATGTAAATTTGCTGAATTAACTGCTAATCCTGTGTTCTGAGCTGGATAGTTGGCAGAAGAAAGTGAGGTAACTTGATTACCATTTACATATAATTTTGCACGGTTACTTGCTGTTGCTTGTGTAGTGTCAATTGCTAAAACAATATGATACCAAGCTGCTGGGTCACGGTATACAGCATTTGTATAAAGTAAAGATGTTGAGTAAAGACCTACATTAATATTGTCAGATGAAAAAGATACATATAATTGACTTGTATCGTTATTTGCAAAATAACAATTAAATAATGCTTGGTTTCCACCTAAACTACCACGCTTAACCCAAGCACTCCATGTCCAAGTTGTTCTATTAGAAGCAACAGTTGGGGTACGAGTTAAGTTTGCAGATGCACTTGAACGGAAACGCAGTGAGTTGTTAACCAACTTCAATGGTGTTAAATATCCGCTTGAGGTAAATGTGTGGATTACGTTGCCGCCAGAGATTGTGACTGTACCTCCAGCCATTTGCTGGACAGAGCCAGCGTAGCTGATGATTACGATGCCTGAGCCACCAGTACCACCTATAGTTCCTGTTGCTCCATTAGCATAAGCACCAGCACCACCATTACCAGTGTTTGCCGTTCCTGCTACGCCATTAATATTGCCTGTATTGTATAAACCGCCAGTACCGCCAGTTGCGTAAGTTGTTGATGTTCCAGAAATAGATGATGCTGTTCCTGTGCCGCCAGAACCTGGAACGGTTCCACTAGGGCTATTTGCACCAGCCGCTGAAGCACCGCCACCACCGCCGCCCGGATAATTTGGAGCGCCACCTTGACCAGCATAGTTACCAATACCGCCAGCGTTACCTTGACCAGAAGTTCCTGTTCCCCCAGCAAGTGATGAAAAACCACCAGAACCACCACCAGAGCCACCGCTTGTTGGAGCAGTATTTCCATTAGACGAGCCACCACCACCGCCACCTATTGAAGCGGTTGCGTATGCACTAAATGAAGAATTTGTACCACTACCGCCTGTAGTTGTTGTGCCAGAACCACCAGCACCAACGGTAACTACATAAATAGAATTTGTATCAATGGTTGTGCCAGAGCCAGTTTGATAACCACCAGCACCACCGCCACCACCGATTTGACCACCACCAGCTCCGCCACCAGCTACGATTAAATAGCTTGTTGAGAGTGTAGACAATGGAGAAAGAGTTCCAGAAGTCTGGAATGTATGAATTGTGTTTGAACCGCTAGTTGTGACGATACCGCCACCGAATTTCTGTGGGGCTGGGTAGGAAATAATCACTACTCCTGAGCCACCTGAGTAACCTGTGTTTGCAACACCAACACCGCCACCACCGCCACCGCCTGTATTTTGTGTTCCAGCAGTACCATTATTTGCTCTGCTATATGCAGAATTACCACCACCACCTAGACCGCCAAGAGCTTGAGTTGTGCTTGATGGGTCTGCAGCTCCACCACCACCACCTGCGTAGTAAGTTGCTGTACCAGAAATGGAAGATTGCAAACCAATACCGCCAGCACCACCTTGTGTAAGGCTTACACCATTACTACCTGCAGCACCAGCTCCACCACCGCCACCAGCAGCTGGTCCATTGTTGCTACCACCAGCGTTACCTTGTCCACTTGTACCAGAACCACCAACAGCACCAGCTCCATAACTAGCGCCACCACCAGAACCGCCTGTAGCTCCGTTTTGACCAACAGAGAAAGTCCCTGTCATGCTACCACCACCACCGCCACCGATGGATGCCGTTAATGTTCCAAACTGTGAATTTGAACCATTGTTAGCTGTTGGGGCTGGACCAGTTACAGCAAATGTTTGACCTGCACCACCAGCACCTACAACTACAGTATATGACTGCGTTGGATTAAGTGAAGTTGTGCCTGTTTGATAACCACCAGCGCCTCCGCCACCACCGTCCAATGGTCCACCAGCGCCACCACCAGCGACGACTAAGTAGCTTGCAGTAACAGTAGATAACCCTGTCCAACCGAATGCTGCGAGTGCGGCTGCTCCAATTTTAGATAAACGTGGCATCTATAAGACCTTAAGCGAATTTAGTTTGTGATGCGAGTACTGTGTATGTTGCGGATGCTGTTTTAACAATGACATAGGTATATGAGTCAATGCCACTTGCATTACCGCTAGTAGGCGCTGAACCGCCTTGCCACTTAGGAGTTACTGAAGAACCATCAACCTGAACAGCAGAGTTGTAATAGGCTGTTGAACCTTGTGTTGTCAACATGGTGCATGAGATAGAATCACCCACAGCCATCGCTGTGTTTAACGATGTGCCAGAGCTAAACGCAAAGTTAACAGTCCAGTTGTTTGCTGCGTTGGTTGTGTAGTACTGAACCGCACCAGAATTAACATAGAAGTTTGTTGTAGAGCTTGGTGCTGCGGCAACAATGTTTGCTGGTTCAGCAATGTTCAATACTTTAACTGCTTCGGTTGAAGAAGAGCCATTAAATGTTTGAGTTGCTGTCCATGTTTGTGCAGTATTAAATAAAGCAATATTGGCACCAGCTAATGTTGTAGCACCTGTACCACCAGAAGCAATTGGCAGTGTGCCAGTTGTTAACGCAGAGGTAGATGTTGCATAAACTGCTCCACCAGATGTAAATGATGTTAAGTTAGTACCACCAGCGGTTGTTGGCAATGTTCCAGTTGTCAGAGCTGATGTGGAAGTTGCATAGACAGCACCACCAGAAGTAAAGGACGTTAATCCTGTACCGCCGTTAGTAGTGGCTAATGTACCGGCTAAAGTAATTGCCCCGCTAGTGGCAGATGAAGGCGTAAAGCCTGTTGTGCCAGCAGAGAATGTGCTTACGTTAGTTGTCGCCGCATTAGAGGCTAACAGTTTAACAGTACCAGTATTGTCTTTATAGTAGAGCTTACCGTCGGTAATGTTAATCGCCAACTCACCATTGACGAGGTTTGTATTTACAGGAACTGCAGAGGCAGTCGTGCTGTAATATAACGAAATTGGTGTGTAGCCAGTAGCTGCCATGTTTATTTCCTAGTTAAAATGTACCGCCGGTTATACCAGCAGTGATCGCATTATTGGTTGCGTTAAATGTTAATCCTGTGCTTGTGTACTGCAAAGCGTTACCTGTTGTTGCGGTGCTAAATGTAATATAGTTAGTTGCACCAGAACCTGCTGCAAGCAATAGGTTTGTTGCGTTAGTTGCGTTTGTTGCTGTTAAATTTGCAACTGCTGTTGTACTAGCTACAGTAAATGGTGCAGTACCAGTAGCTACAGTAGAAGTAATTACTCCTGATGCGGATACAGTGGTAAACGCACCAGTTGTTGGTGTAGTAGCACCAACGGTACCGTTAATGTTAATGCTTGCAGTACCAGTTAAGTTAGTTACTGTACCGCTTGAAGGTGTACCTAATGCACCGCCGTTAACTACAAACGCACCAGCAGAACCAGTGTTTACACCCAGCGCAGTAGCAACGCCAGTGCCGGTAGTAATGGTAGAAGGTGCTACACCTGCGCCACCACCGATCATCAAAGCGTTAGCTGCAAGAACTGCTGAAGATGCCCAAGTAGACGCACTTGAAAAGTAAGGTATACCACCAGATGTTCCAGCAACAGTTAAAGCTAATGTGCCAGAAGATGTGATTGGTGAGCCACTTACAGAAATCAAACCACCAGTAAATGATTGTGCAACGCTTGTTACAGTACCTTGTGGGTTTGCTGCTGTAGTTACGCTAGTAACTTGGCCCTGAGCGTTAGTAGTAATAACAGGAATCAGTGTAGCAGAGCCGTAAGTTCCGGCTGTTCCGGTGTTGGTAATGCTAAACTGTGTGCCAGTAAGGGTTAGGCCTGTACCGGCTGTGTACGAGCCGGCGCCAGAGAACTGGGCCCAAGTAACGGCCGTGACGCCCAGTGTGCCACCCGGATCAACGGTACACACCCAGCCAGTGTCGGCCTGTGTTGTACCCTCTTCAACAAACACATAGGCAGAAACCAATTCATTCCATGTGTCTGCATCTGTTGCCCTAGTCCATGCTGTAGCAGAAGATACATAAATACCGTTTTGTGAAGATACTGTTTGATTCTTAACCAGTACACGACTAGCAGATGTAGTAATGCCATCAATTGTTTGCTCACCCACCAGTGTAATGTTTGCCGTAGTGGCAACCAATACTGCAGGCTTAGTATTTAATCCTTGGGCTACGGCGTCAACATATTGCTTTGTAGCAAGTTGCAGTGCAGATACTGGATCTTGTGTTACCGCAACGCTTGTTAGTCCGCCTAGTGTAAGGCTTGTTGCTCCTAGTGCAATACTGGTTGTGCCAATAGTCAATGAGCTATTTGTTAAGCTGCTGTTGCCAATATTGGTTAATGTATTTGTACTACCACTGATTGATACGCCAGCTAATGTGCTAATTGTGCTACCAAGCGATACGCTAGTTGAGCCAATAGTAATTGCGCTGTTTGTTAGTTGAGCGTTACTAATTGTTCCGCTCAATGCGCTGGTTGGGATAGTTGCACTTGCTGTAAACGCAGATGTTCCGTTACCAATTAAATAACCAGTAAGTGTAGAGGCACCTGTACCGCCGTTAGCGACGTTTAATCTGCCGCCTAGGGTAATGGTACCTGCGTTGGTAATCGGGCCACCAGAGGTCGTTAAACCAGTGCTGCCGCCAGATACATCAACACTAGTGACAGTACCCAAACCAGAAATGGTAATCCACTTCGTATTGTAATCGGTGCCGTCTACTTTAGCTAAAACTTGGTTTGTATTACCGCCGGGGGCAACACCGGGACCAACTGGGCCCTGAGCACCTTGTGCGCCTGCAGCTCCTGCGGCACCCATTGGAATACCAAAATTTAAAATTGCAGCGGAAGATGTTCCGCTGTTTGTAACTGTTGCATAACTACCAGCAGATAGTGTGTTTGTTGAACCAACAGTTACTGATGCTGCTGCGCCTGCAGTGCCTTGTGGGCCTGTAGCACCGGTGGCTCCGGTGGCACCTGTGGCACCTGTGGCGCCTGTTGCGCCTTGCGGACCAACTACAGAACCGGCATCAGTTGTGTAGCCAAGTGAATTGGTTAAAATTAAATGGCCAGAACCATTTACGGTTGCTGATACATAACCCGGGATTGGGCCAGCTGATGATGTTGTGCCATCAGAGTAAAAGAATATTAAATTGTTGCCAACAAAACTAACTGAGGTAATAAGTTTACCTGGTGAGATTGCGTTAGCAATCTGCGACACTTGAGCCTGTTTTGTAATGCCATTTTGTACAACAACAGTTAGCTCATTACCTGTTATGGTAGCGGCTACTGGTAGTTGTGATATACTTTGATCGGCCATGGTCTTATATAATTAGGTCGCCAGAATCGCCGGCGGTTGTTGACTTTGTTTTATCCTGCGTAATAAAGATTGAATTACGTCCAGGGTTGTTTGGTTTTCTTGTTCCGTTTACAGGACTATCAACAGGTCCATCTGGAGCCTGCCCTGTTACCACTTGCTGACCACTTATTGGGCCAGTTGCCACAGATACGTCTGGGCGTGGAAAACGTAATGCAATATTTTCTGTTTGAATAGCAGGAAGACGCCATGGATCAAAATTATCCAAGTCTTCCTTACACACGCGCATACCCGGAAAATTTGGGTCGGGCATTAAATCTACATACGCAAATTTCCTGCTGCAGCGATCACAGATCGCCACAGACAGGACAGAATTACCGCGCGTATCAATGTAGACAGGCATTTATCTGCCTTAAGCTGATTGACTATCGTTCTTGATTAAAACACCACCAATGTTTATGCTAACCACTGCAGCTGAAGCGGCACTGCTTGCAACTTGGAATCTTAAATCTGTTCCACTAGCATAAGGGAAAGGGAAATGACGTTGCACTTCGTATGTGGTGTTGTATGGAGTTTGAACAATAACCCTTTGCACACCAGAAGAAGCATTTGTTAATGCTCTGTAAGTTGTGTAGTTGGCAGTATTACCGTTAAAAGATGAATACGCGCCATATCTATAACCATAAAAAGTATAGCCGTTAGGTACGGTATACACGCCCATCTGAGATGTGCCAATGCTGGTAGTAACTCCATTAACAACTTGTGTATTAATTTGTGCATACACTGTAGTACTTACAGACAATGTAATTACGCCTGTAGGATTGGTTGCAGAGCCTACTGATACCGCAATGTTGTTAATACGGAAATAGGAGTTAACTGTTGTTACACCAGTTGTTCCGTTTAAAACCAAATTTTCTGTTAACAGATTGTAATTTGCATCTAAACCAGTAATTGTGATAGTGGCTGTATCTGTGTTAACAGTACTAACCAAAGTCATTGTAGATGCAACCGTAGGAAACACATAGTCGGTTGTCGCCATGTTTTCCCAAACGGTTCTAAACAAATTTGCTGTTGCTGGAGTAGTTCCGTATGCAAAAATATTTGCTGTGTTGTGACCCATAATTTGATTACGGGAAACTTGCAATTCAAATGGCTCGTAAGCGCCTTGAACGGTTACGGAATGTGGGGGTGATGTGTAAAACTGTGGACCTGCCATGATTTCTCCTAAAAGGTTAAAGAGGCGGGATTATTCCCGCCATCTGTATTAGCTGTTAGAGAGACCAGAACCGTAAGCAGTGATAGAACCGTCAACGTTACGTGCAGTGTAATCTACAGAGAATGTGCCACCTAAAGTGCCGGTGTTAGCAGATACAGTAGCTGCAGAGAATGTCAATGTAGCGTCAAGTGTACCAATGTTTTCGATGATAGCTGCAGTTGCTGCAGTTGCTGTGAATACACCAGCGATACGACCACCAGCTGCAGTTGGAGTAATTGTGCCAATTGCTGTAGTTGTCAAAGAACCATCAGTTGGGCTAGTTTGAACGATAGATACAGTGATCACACCACCAGTTAAACCAGTAGCTGCTACGTCTTGATAGAGGGTAAAACCTTCAATGATCGCGCCAGCTGGCAATACAAATGGAGTTACTGTAGTAGAACCGATGTCAGCAGTTGTCAAAACTGTTGCGCCAGAAGTTGTGCCTACGATTGGGTTGGTGATGTAGCTTTGTTGGGACAGACGGGCTGCGCCAGTGTTATCTGAGGCGATTGTGCCGTTGTTAGTTGGGTTGTTACGCTTAAATACGCGAATTGGGCCTGTAAATGTGCTTGACATTTGGGTGTTTCCTTATCTTAGTGGGTATCCCAAGCTGTCTCTAAGTCGTCTCACCGGGAAGTGTCGGCGGTCAGAATGGGATTAATCTTCCTTATATATAATAATGCAAATAAGGGAGAAAAACCGCCCTAAACTGTAAAGGAGTTGGATTTTTTGACGTTGTCTG
>Ga0208497_1000260_pt1 | contig 26986 bp, 28 predicted proteins | sample CryBogCBE25Aug07_FD_184555 | JGI IMG/M metagenome (GOLD analysis project Ga0208497, IMG submission 184555) | Freshwater microbial communities from Crystal Bog, Wisconsin, USA - CBE25Aug07 (SPAdes) | ecosystem: Environmental > Aquatic > Freshwater > Lake | place: Crystal Bog, Wisconsin, USA...
CGTTCGTTGGCGCAGGGGCCGGTGAATCTCAATGAGTGGCGCGTGGCGCCGGCGTACGCCACGTGGCTGCGGTCGTTGACCTTCTTGCCCTGGCGTCCCCGTCGCATTCGGGTGACCCGAAACATCTCCTATGGTCCCGACCCCGCACATCGTCTCGACGTACTTCGCGGACCGAATACCCCCGACTCGGCACCCGTCCTCTTTTATATCCACGGTGGTGCGTGGGTATACGGCGACAAGGAACAACAAGCACGTCCGATGATGTACGAATTCGCGAGTCAGGGCTTCATCGTGGTGACCGCGAATTACCGCCACGCACCACGTCATCCCTGGCCGGCGCAAATTACTGATGTGATCGCGGCGCGCGCGTGGATTGCGCAGAACATCGCGGCGCACGGCGGTGACCCCTCCCGCGTGGTGGTGTCCGGCGGGTCAGCCGGTGGTCACCTGGCGGCCCTTCTGGCTCTCGTGGCGAACGATCCCGCCTGGCGGCCCACCTCGGTGGACCGCGACCTCGATCTACGTGTGCGGGGAGCCATTCCGATTTATGGCGTGCTCGATATGACCGGTGACGATGAGATTTGGCGACGCCGTGGCGCGGGACTTCGCAGCTTGCTCGAAAAGACGGTCATCCAGCGACCCCTCGATGAGGTTGCGACCTACGAATTGGCCTCGCCGTACCACCGCATTGGCGCGGGCGCCCCGTCCATGCTCCTGATTCAAGGGTTGGTGGACACGTTGGTGGACGCCAACGTGGCCACCTCCTTCGCTCGTGAATTTGCCGATCGCGTGCCGCACGGGTCGGTGTGGACGGTGACGGTGCCGCTCGCACAACACGCCTTTGACCTCAGCCTGTCGCCCCGCACGGCGGCCACCACGTCCGCGGCGCTGGCCTTTGCTCGCTGGGCGACGAGTCCCGCCGCTCCGCAGCGTGCGGCCTTAACTGCCGAGCGTCTCGCGAGCTATGCGGTGCCGCCGGCATCTCTCGTGGTGTGGCACGACAACGATTGGCGTGAGCCCATGTCGGTGGCGGCGCAGCGCGGTGACTATGACGTCGTGACCGCCATGAACCCGGCCCGCCCGGACCTCTCCGGTTCGTCGAGCAGCTTTAACGACACGGCCACCGAGCGCCTGCGCTGGGAGGCGGCGGCCAAGAACTGGACGGTGGCCGACAGTGAAGGACGCGACCCGACGAGTCCGCACTGGAACGAGGCGGGACTCGCTCTATGGAATCTCGATACGGCGACGGTACGCGACCTCTCCGAGCGATACGGACAATTCGCCTGGTACCACGTCACCCCCACCTCTATTGAGGTGCACGAGACGAGGCGTTGAACTAAGCGGTAGGTGCCTCGAGCGTGACGTCGCGTCGAGTGTCGCCCACCACGTAAACGGTGGCGGTGACGCTGCCCGCATCGGCAATGTCACTCTCGACCAACTTCGCCAGTTCAATCACGTCGGCGGCATCGCTAATGGTGAGCTCTGACACCGTGGCGCGCTGGGACACCTTGGCGGTGGTTTTCTCGCGACGGATGTCCGACACGATCTCGCTCGCCAGGCGATAGGCGCCCGACGCCTGCGGAGCCTCACCTAGTTCGCTCACCGTCGGCCAGGCGGCGCGGTGAATTGAGCCCTCGTGCCACCAGCTCCAGACTTCATCAGTGACGAAGGGCAAGATGGGGGCAAAGAGGCGCTGGAGCACCGACAAGGTGAGCGCCAGCGTGGCTTGCGCGGAGGCGGCGGCGGGATTCGACGAATCGCCGTACGCGCGAATCTTTACCAATTCGACGTAGTCGTCGCAGAAAGACCAAAAGAAGCTTTCGGCTCGCTCGAGGGCGCGGGCGTAGTCAAAGTCGTCAAAGCTGGCACTCGCCTCGGTGATGAGCTCGCGCAACGCGACCAGTAGGTCGCGGTCCACCGCTTCGGTGATGTGTGCGGGCGATAGCGACGCGCTGGCGTCGACGCGACTGAGGACAAACTTCGACACGTTCAGCAACTTGATAGCGAGGCGACGGCCAATCTTCATTTGACCTTCGTCAAAGGCGGTGTCGGTGCCAGGGCGGCCACTGGCGGCCCAGTAGCGAACGGCGTCCGAACCGTGCGTTTCGAGCAGGCCGATAGGGACAATGACGTTGCCCACGGACTTGCTCATCTTCTTGCGGTCGGGGTCCAAGATCCATCCCGAGATGGCCGCATGACGGAAGGGCAAGGAATCGAACTGGAAGTGACTGCGCACCACCGTCGAGAAGAGCCAGGTGCGAATGATCTCGTGCGCCTGAGGACGAAGGTCCATGGGGAAGACTCGCTCGAAGAGGTCACTGCCCCACTGGCCCGCAATCTGCGGGGTGAGTGAACTGGTCGCCCAGGTGTCCATGACGTCGGGGTCACCCACGAAGCCACCGGGCTGGTGTCGCTGGGATTCGTCGTATCCGGCGGGAACGTCCGACGAGGGGTCGATGGGTAGCTGCGAGATCTCGGGGAAGAGCGGTGCGTCGTAGTTGTACGTGCCGTCCTCGTTGATCGGATACCAGGCCGGGAAGGGAACGCCGAAGTAGCGCTGACGCGAGATGCACCAGTCGCCGTTCAGTCCCTCGACCCAACTGCGGTAGCGGTGCTTCATGAAGTCGGGGTGCCACACGAGTTCTTCACCACGACGAAGGAGTTCCTCACGCTGCGCCACGGTGCGCACGAACCACTGACGACTGGTGACGATTTCGAGCGGGCGGTCACCCTTCTCGTAGAACTTGACGGCGTGCTGAATGGGACGCGGTTCACCGACGAGAGCGCCGCACTCGCGCAACTTCGCGACGACTACCTCGCGGCCACTGTGCACACTCTTGCCAGCCATCTCGGCGTAGACGCTTTGCGCGGCGTCGACGTCAACACTGGGCCAGTTTTCCGCACCGAAGCCCGCACTCGGCAAGAAGCGACCATCGCGGCCAATGAGCGCGCGAGTCGGCAGCTTCAGTTCACGCCACCACGTCACGTCGGTGGTGTCACCGAAGGTGCAAATCATCGCAATGCCGGAGCCCTTTTCGGGATCGGCCAATTCGTGCGCCACGACCGGAACCGGAACACCGAAGAGGGGGGTGATGACGTTCGTGCCAAAGAAGGGCTGGTAGCGAGCATCATCAGGATGAGCGACGAGAGCGACACACGAGGGAAGAAGTTCGGGACGCGTGGTTTCGATATCGATTGAACCGTCACCCGATTGGAGGGCGAAGGTCACGCGGTGATAGGCGCCGGGGCGCTCACGGTCTTCGAGTTCGGCCTGCGACACCGCCGTGCGAAAGTCGACATCCCAGAGGGTGGGCGCTTCGGTGGAGTACACCTCGCCACGTTGCGTCATCTCCAAGAAGGCGCGCTGACTGATGGCCTGGGCGTTACGAGAAATGGTGGTGTATTCGTAGCGCCAGTCGATGGACAGGCCGAGGCGCATGAAGAGTTCCTTGAAGGCTTCTTCGTCAATGGCGGTGAGTCGGTGGCAGAGTTCCACGAAGTTCTTGCGTCCAATGGTCACCTTGTTCTTCGGGTCTGGCGTCGCCGGCGGCTCAAAGTTCGGGTCATAGGGATACGAAGGGTCGCAGCGCACGCCGAAGTAGTTCTCTACGCGGCGCTCGGTGGGCAGGCCATTGTCGTCCCAGCCCATGGGATAAAAGACCTGCTCGCCGCGCATGCGGTGGTAGCGGGCCAACGTGTCGGTCTGGGTGTAACTAAAGACGTGACCGATGTGCAGCGATCCCGAGACCGTCGGCGGGGGAGTGTCGATGGAAAAGACGTGGTCGCGAGTCGCGGTCTCGTCGAAACGGTAGGTATCGGCCGCGGCCCAGCGCTCCATCCACGTCTTTTCGACGCCCTCCAAGCTGGGAGAGTCGGGAACGGAGAATCGAGTGGGAGCAGCGTCCATAGGTCATTTATCCTAGAACCGTGCTACGCCTCTACGACTCGTTAACCCACGATGTGCGCGAGTTGGAACTTCGCGACGAGAACCGGGTCTCGATGTACACCTGTGGCCCCACGGTGTACGACCTGCCACACCTCGGTCACGGGCGTTACACCTTGGTGTGGGACGCGGTTCGCCGCTGGCTCACCTATAACGGCCTCGAGGTCGATTTCGTCTCGAATATCACCGACATTGACGACAACATCATCAATCGCGCCGCCCGCGAGGGTAAGACCGAGGCCGAGGTGGCGGCGGAGTACGAGCAGCACTGGTGGGACGCCATGGACGCCATTGGTGTCGCGCGTCCGACGCACATCCCCCACGCGACTCAGTACGTGGCCGAGATGGTCGAGCTCATCAACAAACTGATCGCCGATGACGTGGCCTATCGCACCAGCGACGGGGTCTACCTCGACGTCAACAAAGTGGAGGGCTACGGCGGCCTCGCGGGTCAGTCCCTCGAGAGCCTGCAGGTGGGAGCGCGTATCGAGGCCAATCTCGAAAAGCGTTCGCCTTTTGACTTTGCCCTGTGGAAGGCCGCGAAGCCGGGTGACCCGACGTGGCCGGCGCCTTTTGGCGACGGCCGCCCGGGGTGGCATACCGAATGTGTCGTGATGTCGCTCGGGCTGCTCGGCCCCGACTTTGACCTTCACGTCGGTGGCCAAGACCTTCGCTTCCCCCACCACGAAAATGAACGCGCGCAAGCCATTGCCGCCCACACGCCCTTCGCTCGTCGCTGGGCGCACTCGGGGTGGGTCATGGTGGGCGAGGAGAAGATGAGTAAGTCGCTCGGCAACTTCACCTCGCTAACCGACATGATCGCCAAGACTGACGCTCGCGCGTACCGACTCTTGGTGCTGCGTTCGCACTACCGCTCACCCATCGAAGTGTCCGCGGCCACCATCGATGATGCGGAGCGCGGTCTCGCCCGACTCGACTCGCTGGCTCGCCGCTTCGACGTGCCGACCACCTGGAGTGACTTTGCGCGCCGACCCGACGGCTTGTCGCCACGTGCTCACGAGCTGGATGCGGCGGTGACACTGCTGCTGGACGACGACTTCAATACGCCCCAGGCTCTCGCCCTGATCTTCGAGGCCGTCAGCGAAGCCAACGCGACCGCCGATCGCGGGGAACAATCTGACGCTGAATCGTTGGCCCTGGCCTGCACCTACCTGCTGGCGGGAATGGGGCTGAATCTGCGACGCGCGGAAAGCACCATTGATGAAGAATCTCAGTCATTGGCCCGCGAAAGAGACGCGGCACGGGCCGCGAAGGACTTCGCCCGCTCTGACGCATTGCGTGACGAATTGGTGAACAAGGGTTGGATTGTCGAAGACACGGCGGCGGGCACCTCGCTGCGACGCGCACTCTGACCGGCGGGGGTACCCCCGAGGGGCTAGTGTGACGAACGAGGTGCAGTGTTGCGGTTCTGTGTCTCGCAGGTACGTTTGTATCAGAACAACAGCCGCGAGGAGAATTTAGAACAATGGCAATCGGCACCGTAAAGTGGTTCAACGACGAGAAGGGCTTCGGCTTCATCGCCTGCGATGGCCAGGCGGACGTTTTCGTTCACTTCAGTGAAATTCAGGCAGACGGACGTCGCACCCTTCTTGAGGGTCAGCGCGTCGAGTTCGACATCGCCGCTGGCGAGCGTGGACCGCTCGCTAAGGGCGTTCGTATCGTCGGCTAAATCACCTGTCGAGCGAATCGCTCGATGAGTAATTTCGAAAGAATCGCGGTGGGGAAACCCACCGCGATTCTGCTTTTGGCCGAGATCTCGTGCGAGCGCCGACTTTTTTCCCGCCGACCACCCGAGTTGATCAGATATCGAAAATGACACGTAAGGCAGAGCTGATGCTTCTCATGTCGGTGATGGGGACGAATCCACGTTTGGCGACCAGCCGACTCGTTGACACCATGCGAACTTGATCGCAACGAGCAAACGACTCGTGGTCCAGTCCGGCAGTCTCGGCTCCAATCGGAATATGACTGCGCAATGCGTAGGAGGTACTGGTCACCGGAACGACCCCGACTAAGCGACCCGGGCTGTTGTTGATGAGGTCCGACGTCACAACGACCGCCGGGCGACGCCTATTGGCTTCGTGCCCGACGGCATCTCCCAGGTCGACGTCGTACACCTCACCCCTATAAATCACGACAGTTGATCCCACATCTGCTGTTCATCCGCGAGCGCACGTCGTTGCTCGGGGCTCAGGGCTTGGTAGTCGGCGTGAAGGCCGTTCAAGAAGTCCTGTCTCTCCTGCGAGTCGATGACCATCGTCAACGCATCGATAAGCGATGTGCCGTGTCGTTCGGCGAGCGCCGTAAGTCGTTGAGAGTCAGCCACGCGTAAGCGCACGGTGGTGGTGTCTGATTTAGTCACAGCAAATTGTAGACAATTTGTAGACAAAAGGAAAGAGCTCAGCGTTCTCGCCCGTCACCGTTGATGGAGGTGGCAACAATTCATTACCGCCGAGTAACTTGGCGAAGTCACTTCCGTGCCGGTCTTAGGAGGACCTCTTACATGTCTGACTTTTCTACTCAGCTCAACGAAGATCAGAAGACCCTGAAGGACTTCGTTCACAAGTTCGCTACGGACATCGTGCGTCCCGTCGCCTCTGAATGGGACGAGCGCGAAGAGACGCCGTGGCCGGTGATCGAAGAAGCCGCCAAGTGGGGCATTTACTCCGCCGACTTCATCTTCAACTCGTTCTCTGACAAGACCGGTCTGTCGATGCCTATCGCTCTCGAAGAGATGTGCTGGGGCGACGCCGGCATTGCGATGGCCATCTTCGGCACCTCGCTCGCCGTCGCGGGCATCGCGGCCAACGGTACGCCCGAGCAGGCCATGGAGTGGATCCCGCAGTGCTACGGCACCCCGGGCGACCTCAAGCTCGCGGCCTTCGGTGTGTCCGAGCCCGACGCTGGTTCTGACGTGTCGTCGCTGCGCACCCGCGCCGTCTACGACGCCGCCACTGACGAGTGGGTGCTGAACGGCACCAAGACGTGGATCACCAACGGCGGTATCGCCAACATTCACGTCATCGTCGCGGCCGTTGACCCCGAGCTGGGCTCGCGCGGTCACGCCTCATTCGTTATCCCTGAGGGTACGAAGGGCATCTCGATGGGCCAGAAGTTCAAGAAGATGGGCATTCGCGCCAGCCACACGGCCGAGGTCATCTTGGACGACTGCCGCATCCCGGGTAGCTGCTTGCTCGGTGGCAAGGAGAAGCTCGACGAGAAGCTCGCTCGCGTGCGCGAGGGCAAGAAGGCTCAGTCGAACGCCGCCATGGCGACCTTCGAAGCCACCCGCCCCGCGGTGGGAGCGCAGGCCCTCGGTATCGCTCGTGCGGCCTACGAATACTCGCTGGACTACGCCAAGGAGCGCAAGCAGTTCGGTCGTGCCATCATCGAGAACCAGTCCATCGCGTTCAAGTTGGCGTGGATGAAGACGCAGATTGACGCGTCGCGTCTTTTGGTGTGGCGTGCGGCCAACATGGCCGCCACCGGCCAGAAGTTCGAGTCGGGCGAAGGCTCCATGTCGAAGTGGTTCGCGGGCGAGACCGCGGTGAAGGTGACCGAAGAGGCTATCCAGATCCTCGGTGGCTACGGCTACGTGCGCGAGTACCCGGTCGAGCGTTGGCACCGCGACTCGAAGATCTACACGATCTTCGAAGGCACGAGCGAAATTCAACAGCTCGTTATTTCGCGCGCCATCTCGGGCATTCACATCAAGTAGTGCGCGACGGCTTCGCCGTCACGCCTGCACATCAAGGGGGTCACCGTGGACCGGTCAGAGATTCGCGAGAAGTATCGACTCGAACGCGACAAGCGGCTTCGAGACGATGCGGCCGAGCAGTACCTGCCTGCCGGCGAGATTTTTGACGCCGTCTACCACGACCCCTACGTCCCTCGCCTCGAGCGAGAGGCCATCGTCGAAGAACTCGACTGCGTCATCGTGGGCGGGGGATTCGCGGGACTCTCAGCGGGCGCCAAGCTGCACCGCGCCGGCATCACCGACGTGCGCATCATTGATCGCGCCGGTGATGTCGGTGGCGTGTGGTACTGGAACCGTTACCCCGGTGCCATGTGCGACACCGCCGCGATGGTCTACTTGCCGCTACTCGAAGAAACCGGCAATATGCCCTCGGCGAAGTACGTGCCGGGCTACGAAATCTTCGCTCACGCTCAAAAGATTGCCCAGACCTTCGACCTCTACGACGGCGCGCTCTTTCATACCAACATCGAGTCGGCAACCTGGGACGAGGCGCGCGGTCGCTGGATGGTACGCACGGATCGTGGCGACGAATTAGCCGCGCGATGGATCGTTCTCGGCACGGGGCCCATTGCGCGCCCCAAGCTGCCACGCATTGCGGGCATTGGCACCTTCGAGGGTCACTCGTTTCACACCAGTCGCTGGGACTACGCCTACACCGGTGGCGCCGCGACAGGCGCCGCGCTCGATGGCCTCGCGGGCAAGCGTGTCGGTGTCATCGGTACCGGGGCGACGGGGGTGCAAATCATTCCCCACCTCGCGAACTCTGACGCGGAGCTGTTTGTCTTTCAGCGCACGCCGTCGGCGATCAATGAGCGCAACAATCACCCCATCGACCCCGAGTGGTACGCGGGTTTGGCGCCGGGCTGGCAAGACGAATGGCAACGCAACTTCACGGTGCTGCAGACCGGCGGCTTTGCCGATGTCGACCTCGTGAAAGATGGGTGGACTGACATCACGCAACGTATTCGTGACCGCGTCGTCAAGTTGGTGACGGAGCGTGGTGAGTACAACGCCGCGATCCAGCGTGAGGCGTACGAAGAGAGCGACGACGAAAAGATGGAAGAGCTGCGCGCTCGCGTCGACGCCGTCGTTCGCGATCGCGAGACGGCCGAGAGGCTCAAGCCCTGGTATCGCCAACTGTGCAAGCGACCCTGCTTTCACGATTCGTATCTTGACGCGTTTAATAACGAGAACGTCCATCTCATTGACACGGATGGTCAAGGCGTGCAGTCCATCGACGCCACCGGGGTCACCGTTAATGGCGTTCACTACGACCTCGATTGCCTGATCTTCGCATCCGGTTTCGAAGTCGGCCCCGAACATTCGGGTTCCGGGGCCTTGCCCGTGTTCGGCCGTGGTGGCGTGTCGTTGTCAGACGCTTGGTCGAACGGCCTCACGACCTTGCACGGGATTTACTCCGTGGGCTTTCCCAATCTCTTTCACATGGGGTTCACGCAGGGTCTGAACCTCTTTTCGAATCTGCCAACCAACTTCATTAGCTCGGCCACTTCGATGTCCCAGGTCGTGGCGCACGCCCGCGCTGTTGGTGCGGAGGTCATCGAACCCACGCCCGAGGCCCAAGCAGCCTGGGTCGACCTCTATGAGAACCACGGCAGCACTTTCCTCGGCGACGTGGAATGTACGCCGGGTTACTACAACAATGAAGGTGCGGGCATTGGCGTGCGCGAGAAGCGAAATGCCAACGGTTACCCCCTCGGTGCCGTCGGCTTCATGGACTTCATTGACGAATGGCGTCGTTCCGAGTCCTACGAAGGCTTGACTTTTACCCCCGCACCGTGAACGTTCTCACTCTCTGCACCGGAAACGCCGCTCGTTCGGTGATGCTCGGGTACATGCTCGAGACCGTGGCCAAGACCGAAGGCTGGTCGTGGCAGATCCGCACGGCGGGCACGCACGTGAGTGAGGGTCAAGGGATATCCGCGCGTACTCGCGACGCCATAGTGGCCATCGAGGAGTTGTCGCATCACCCCGTGACGCAGCACCGGTCTCACCAGCTCAACGATGATGACTGCGAGTGGGCGGACGTCATCGTGACGGCGGAAGCCGATCACGTGCGTTACGTTCGCGCCCGTCACCCCCAGGCAGCCCCCTTCACCGTGAGCGTGGGTGCCCTGTTGCGCCATTCTCCGCTGGCGGGGGGTCTCGCTGATCGCGTGCGGGCCGTAAGTGCCGTTGATCTAGACGATGCACTGGACGTCGCGGACCCCGCGGGCAAAGACCAAGAGGCGTACGACGCCTGCGCTCAAGAACTGTGGGACATGTCGCTCGCCGTCGCGGTTTTGCTCGGTCCCGACGCGTAGCGTTCCGCGACCTACGCTGACAATATGGAAATCGCGAACTCGCTGGTTGATCTCATTGGCAATACCCCCCTGGTTCGTTTGAACGTGGTCACGAAGGGCATTTCGGCCACCGTGGTCGCCAAGGTGGAATATTTCAATCCGGGTGGTAGCTCCAAGGACCGCATTGCCCTCGGCATGATCGATGCCGCGGAGCGCGATGGTCGCCTGAAGCCGGGTGGCACCATCATCGAACCCACTAGTGGCAACACGGGGGTGGGTCTCGCCATCGTCGCGCAGCAGCGCGGCTACAAGTGTGTCTTCGTGTGTCCCGACAAGGTCAGTCAGGACAAGATTGCCGTGCTGCGCGCCTACGGCGCGGAAGTGGTGGTCTGTCCCTATGCCGTAGAGCCCGACGACCCGCGTTCGTACTATTCCGTGTCATCTCGCCTCGAGCGTGAAATCCCTGGCGCGGTGAAGTTGGACCAGTACTCCAACCCCGCGAATCCCGCCGCGCACTACGCCAGCACTGGCCCGGAAATTTGGCGCCAGACCGATGGACGCGTCACGCACTTCGTGGCGGGCGTGGGCACCGCGGGCAGCATCGTGGGCACCGGTCGCTACCTGCACGAAGTCTCTGACGGCAAGGTGCGCATCATTGGTGCCGATCCCGCCGGTTCGGTCTATTCGGGCGGTGACGGACGGCCCTACCTCGTCGAGGGTGTGGGTGAAGACTTCTGGCCCGCCAATTACGACGCCTCGGTGATTGATGAGGTGATCGCGGTCTCCGACGCCGACTCCTTCGCGATGACGCGTCGCCTCGCGCGCGAAGAGGGACTTCTGGTGGGTGGCTCGTGCGGCATGGCCGTGGTGGCCGCTCTCGAAGTGGCGAAGCATTGCGGCCCGGACGATCTCATTGTGGTGTTGCTGCCCGACTCGGGCCGTGGCTACGTGTCGAAGGTCTTCAACGATGACTGGCTGAACAAGTACGGCTTTGGCGAAAAGTCCGTCGGTCTGACGGTGGGCGACGTTCTCGCCACCAAGGGGATCGACCTGCCGGAATTCGTTCACACGCACCCCACCGAGACGGTGCGCGACGCAATTGACATCCTTCGTGAGTTCGGCGTGTCGCAGTTGCCCGTGGTGCGCGCGGAGCCTCCCGTCAAAGTGGCGGAAATCGTGGGTTCAGTGACCGAGCGTGACCTGATGGACGCGCTCTATGCGAAGACCGCGACGCTTAGTGATCGAGTCGATCGTCACATGTCGGCCCCCTTGCCCCTCGTGGGTGCCAACGAATCGGTGGACACGGCGATTGGCGCCTTGGCCGATGCTGACGCCCTCATCGTCCTCCGCGACGGTTTCCCCGTCGGGGTTCTCACCCGTCAAGACCTACTCGTTCACATCGGCTCGTAAGGAGACAACATGACCGATCATCACGAATTCGAAACGCGGGCCATTCACGCCGGCCAAGCGCCTGATCCACTGACGGGTGCCGTCGTCCCGCCGATCTACCAGGTGTCGACGTACAAGCAAGACGGCGTCGGTGGTGCTCGTGGTGGTCACGACTACGCCCGCTCTATCAATCCCACCCGCACCGCGCTCGAAGAGTGCATCGCGGACCTCGAAGGCGGACATCGGGGCTTTGCCTTCGCGTCCGGCATGGCCGCGGCGGACACTTTGCTGCGCACGATCTGTCAGCCGGGCGATCACGTCATCATTCCTGATGATGCCTACGGCGGGACCTATCGCCTCTACAAGCGCATCTTGGAGCGCTGGGGCGTGGATCACACCCCGGTGTCTCAGTTGGACGCCGACGCGGTGGCGGCGGCGATTCAGCCGGGCCGCACCGTCGCCCTGTGGATCGAAACGCCGACGAACCCACTCCTGAATGTGGCGGACATCGCCGCCCTGTCGGCGATTGCGAAGGCGCAGGGTGTTCTCACCATTGTCGACAACACCTTTGCCTCCCCCTACTTGCAGCAGCCACTTCTCTTGGGTGCCGACGTCGTGACGCACTCGTCGACGAAGTATCTCGGCGGACACAGCGACGTGGTCGGTGGCCTCGTCGTGGTGAAGGACGCGGAGCTCGCCGAGCGGGTGTACTTCCACCAAAACGCGATGGGCGCCATTGCCGGCCCCTTCGACGCCTGGCTAGTGCTGCGTGGCATCAAGACCTTGGCGGTGCGCATGGAACGCCACTGCGACAATGCGGAACAGATTGTCGCCTTCCTCCTCGCGCACCCTGACGTCCTCGAGGTGCGATACCCCGGACTGGAATCGCATCCCGGGTATGAGATTGCGGCGCGACAAATGCGTCGCTTCGGCGGAATGATTTCTTTCCGCGTTCGCGGGGGAGAATCTCGAGCGCTCGAGATTTGTGACCGGACGCAGATCTTCACCCTCGCGGAGTCTCTCGGTGGCGTCGAATCCCTTATCGAGCACCCCGGGGCCATGACGCACGCGTCGGTCGCGGGATCGCAGCTCGAAGTTCCCAGCGACTTGGTGCGCCTCTCGGTCGGTATTGAAAATGTCGACGACCTCGTCGCCGACATTCGCCGCGCGATGAGCTAAGAGTTTCCGAGCGAGCGCAGTCCGCCCCAGGCCAACTGCGTCATGCGCGAGGTCAACGTGGCGGCTTCGGCGGCGGGGTCGGCTACTGCCGTCGGATTTTCCACCAGCCACACCAGCGCCGCACCTTCGGCGAGACCGACGACCGCGGCCGCGAGTTGTGTGCGGTGCGCATCATCGTCCACGTGAATGAGCAGCGGCTCCACGAAACTCATCAGGCGAACCTCGAGGCGACGCTGGTAGTCCTCCACGGTGGAGTGGGGATTTTGCAAGAAGAGCAAACGAAACGCGTCCGGCTGAGCGGTGAGGAAGTTGAAATAGGTCGTGAAACCGCGTCGCACGGTTTCTTCCGGTGACGGAGAGTCCGCGACGGCCTCGGTCAATTCCTTGATGAGTGCGTCACCCGTTGAGGTGACGAGCTCGGCGTAGAGGGCCTCTTTGCCCGCAAAGTGCTGGTACACGATGGGTTTAGTGAAGCCGGCGGCTTCGGCGACGTCGTCCATCGTGGTCGTGACGTAACCGCGACTGGCGAAGAGCGCTCGCGCGACATTGAGCAGTTGTTGGCGACGATCTGCGGTGGGAGACATGGCGGCCGACATGGCCGGCACCCTAGCGGTCAGATGAAATGTTCACGAGTTCCAGAATCTCGCGAAGTCGGCCCGGCAGCAGTGATAAGTCGTAATTCGCCCGGGCAATTGCCAAATTCTTCTCGTGAAACTCAGAAAACGGGTCGGCCATGGCGGCTTCGATGCCGTCGTAGTCGTCCAAATCGAAGAAATGAAAGCCGTGCGCTTCGATTTCCTCGATGACCGGGTAGCGGTATCGAGCGAGGGGCTTGCGGTGGGCGACTGCCTCGATGACGGGATTTCCAAAGCCCTCCCAGGTCGAGGGCATGACGACGAGGTCGCACCCGGCGTACGCGTCGTCCATGGTGGCACCCTGCGGCAGACCGCGACGCACACCCGTCATGGCGTGGGTGAGTAGGCGTTCGAGGTCGTTGCCGAAGCCATCTTCGGCCTTCCCGAGAAGCCAGTAGATGGCGCCGATGCGTTCCGCCAGCCGAAGGCCACCCGTGACGTTCTTGCGCGGGATGGCTCGCGTGGGCTGCAAGATGACTCTCGATCCGCGGCTGACGCGAATCGCATCTCGCAGGGCCTCGCGACGGCCGTCCGCGGGGTAGCAATCGAAATGGTTCGGAATCGTGATGGCATGAATTCCGCGCTGCGCCAACTCGATTCGTGAACGGTCATTGATGGTGACGTGCACCCACGGGCCGTGGTGGGCGGGTCCGTCGAGGTGTGCGAGGTGCGTGCGTTGCCACGCGAGGTCGTGGTGGCGAAAGATTGCGTGGCGATTGCGCAGGGCGACGTAGAGGGCATCGCGCGCATCAAGGTTCAAGGGGAGAGACGCCAAGTTTTCGACGATGACGGTGTCCACCGAATCGAAAATGCGAACGAGCTGATTGAGGTCGGGGTCGACCTCGGAGTCAATGGCGAGGCCGGGTATGAGGTGATCAACCGGTCCCTCACCGGCCACCGTGACAATCTCATGCCCCAGGGAACGCAAAGCGGCGGCCCATTTCTCGGCCTCAATGGAAACGCCGTCGGTTAACCCGAGACGAAAGCTGACGAAGGCGATGCGCGCCATGAACTCAGGCTAGGGCAAGTCAACGAGATGCGCCGTTCGCCCTCGGTAGGATGGCGGGAGCAGTCTCAGGAGGAGTCATGGCCAAAAAGGCGCTCATTACGGGAATCACGGGACAGGACGGCTCCTATCTCGCCGAACTCCTGCTGGAAGAGGGCTACGAGGTCTTCGGGATGGTGCGACGCAGTTCCACCGAGAACTTCGAGCGCATCAACCACATCCGCGACCGTGTGACCCTGGTCTCTGGTGACCTGAGCGACGAATCGTCGCTGATTGCCATCCTACGCGATCACCGTCCCAGCGAGGTCTACAACCTGGCGGCGCAGAGCTTCGTTCAAACGTCGTTCAATCAGCCGGTCCTCACCGGCGAAATCACCGGTATTGGCGTCACCCGCCTCCTTGACGCCATTCGTATTGTCGACCCCGAGATTCGCTTTTACCAAGCGAGTAGCTCGGAAATGTTCGGCAAGGTCCTCGAAGTACCGCAGCGCGAGACCACGCCTTTCTACCCCCGCAGTCCTTATGGTGTGGCGAAGGTCTACGGACACTGGATCACCGTGAACTACCGCGAGTCCTACGATCTTCACGCCAGCAGCGGCATTTTGTTCAACCACGAATCCCCGCGTCGCGGCCTCGAGTTTGTGACGCGCAAGGTCACCAACGGTGCCGCGAAAATCAAGTTGGGCCTCGCCTCGGAGCTTCGTCTGGGCAATCTCGACGCACAGCGCGACTGGGGTTTCGCCAAGGACTACGTCCGTGCGATGTATCTCATGTTGCAGCAGGACACGCCCGGTGACTACGTCGTCGCGACCGGTGAAACCCACCCCGTCAAGGAATTGGTGGAGTTGGCTTTTTCCGCCGTGGGTCTGAACTGGGAAGACCACGTCGTCATTGACCCCGCATTCTTCCGACCGGCCGAAGTGGATCTCCTCGTCGGTGACCCCACTTTGGCGGAGACCAAGCTCGGCTGGAAGCGCGACGTTGACTTCCCGACCTTGGTCGACATGATGGTCGCGTCTGATCTCGCCGCCCTGTCGAAGTAGCGCGCCATGACGGTGGCGCGCCTGACGGACGTCGTCGTCACTCGAGATGCCTTTCCCGTGTTGGCGGGATTGAGTTGGACCATTGAGCATCCGGGCACCTACGTGGTGCGCGGAGGAAATGGGTCCGGCAAAACGTCACTGCTACGAGTCCTCGCGGGACTTGACGCCATTGCGGCGGGCGAGGCGGAGGTACTCGGTCATCGACTCACCGCGACCGGTCGCCGGGACGTTCGTCGCCGCGCGGGCTGGCTAGGCCACGATGCGCCTTTTCATGACGCCCTGACGGTGGCGGAAAACCTTGACTTTGCGAGCACGGTGACGCGAGTTCCCCGTGAACGAATGGCCGACGCCCTCGAGCAGGTCGAGTTAGGCGCTCGGTCAGATACGTTGGCGAGCCGACTCAGCGCGGGCCAACGCCGACGGCTCGGTATCGCGTGGCTCATCATGCGCCGGCCGGAACTGTGGTTGCTCGACGAACCACACGCGGCCCTGGATGAGGGCGGGCGTCAATTGGTTGATGATGTGGTGGGTCGAGCAGTGGCCGGTGGCGCGACCGTGGTGCTCACCACCCACCACGACGTGTCGCTGTCACGCATTGACGGCGAGTTGATCGTGCGAGGTGGCCGCTGATGTGGTCCACCATCGTCGCCATCATTCGCGTGCAGTGGCGAGTGGAAATGCGTCAACGAGTCTTGCTGTGGCAAGTAGCCCCGTTCGCTGTCATGGCTCTCGTCATTACCGGATTGGCCGCCAACGCTCGCAGTATCGCCCGCACGGAAGTGGGGCCGGGCCTGGTCTACGTGGTGCTCGTTTTTACGACCCTGTTGTTAATCGGCCGACTTTTCAGCACTGAGTCCAGCTCGCTGAGCTCTCCCAGTTTCGCCATGTTGGCGATCGATGGGTCGGCGGCCTACCTGGGCACGGTCATTGCCTTGGCGGTTGAGCTCCTGGTCGTCACGGGGGTCGTTGTGGCCATCTCTGGTCTGCTCTTTCACTTTTCGGCCATGTCGCTGCTCGTCGCCACCCCTTCCATTGTGGTGACCATCATCGACCTCACCACCCTGGGCGTCCTCTTTGGCGCTCTCGCGGCTCGCCCCGGCCAATCGGCCGCATTGCTACCGCTCATTGCGTTGCCCTCGTTCACGCCGGTGATCATCGCGGGGGAGCGACTGCTGACCGCGGCGGTCACTCATCACGGTGCCGGACAGTGGTGGGGGCTACTGATTCTTATGAGCGTCGTGTACGGAGGAATAGGGGCTCTCCTTTACGGTGTTATCGGAGAACTATGAAAAACCTTTGGTGGCGGGCCCTCGGTCCGGTGACGCTGATTTCTTTGCTACTCACGGGCTGGCTGGGCCTGTGGGTGACCCCACGCGCGCAAGAGCAAGGTGACTTTGCACGCCTCGTGTACCTGCACCCCGCCGAGGCGTGGGTCGGCATTTACCTGTCGTTCGGCACGGCGGTAGTCGCCTCGGGCCTCTACCTCTGGCCCCGTACTCGTCGTGCCTCAGTGGACCTCGTGGCCGCGAGCGCGATGGAAGTGTCGGTGGTGTTCCTCGTCCTCACGCTTGTCACGGGTTCCATCTGGGGTCGCCCGACCTGGGGCGTGTGGTGGGCGTGGGACGCTCGACTGACGTCGACGGCGGTGATGGCCGTCTTGGCTCTTGGTTACTTGGCCTATCGCTACTCCTTTGAAGACCCGACTCGACGAGCGCAACGCTCCGCCATCCTGGCTCTGATCAGCGCCGTCAATGTCCCCATCATCCACTTCTCGGTGGTGTGGTGGAAGACCCTGCACCAGGGCGCCACGGTCTTGACGCCGGGGGCATCCATCAAGATCCACGGCATCATGGCCTGGACCATGCTGCTCAGTTTCGTCGCCTTTACCTTGTGTTTCGTGTGGATGACGCGCGTTCGCTACCTCATCGCTCGTCGCGCGCAAGAAGGCGCCAGCGCTCGACTCGCCTCGGCGATCGCCGCTCGCCAATCGGAGAGTGGAGCATGAACTACGTCTACGGCGGTTACATCGTGACGGCGGTCGTGCTCGGGGGTTATTGCGCCTACCTGCTCGGAGCTCGTCGTCGTGACCGATAGCCCGGCCCTGACGGTTGAGGCGCCGGCGGTCGTGCGTCGGTCTCGTCGGCGACCCCTCATTGTCCTTGGACTCATTGCCCTCGTCATCGGCGTCCTGTTGAGCCAGGGGCTCTTTAATTCGCTGGATTATTTCAAGACCGTTGATGACGTGTACGCGCACCGACTCGCGGTCGGCACCACGGATATTCGACTCGAAGGCGTCGTGAAGAAGGGCTCCGTGGTGCGCACTACTTTCGGCGCCAACTTCGTTCTGACGGGTTCGCACCACCGTGAAGTGGCCGTTCGCGAGGTCGGCACGCCGCCGCAGCTCTTCCAAGCAAATATTCCGGTGGTGGTGATTGGTCGCTTCACGTCATCGACCAGCTTCACTTTCCGCGCTAACCAGATCATGGTGAAGCACTCGGCGAGTTACATCGCAGAGAATCCGAATCGCGTGAAGGCCCCGAACGGAACGGTTCGATGAACGCGACCTTCCTCGGCCATCTTGGCGTGTGGTTGTCGGGCATCTTCGCCCTCGCGGGGATGGCGGATCTGGCGGTTTCGCGTCGTCGCGATCAACGTAGTCACGCACTGATTTTCTCGACGTTGACTCTTCTGTCCGTCGCGGGCTCGGTCGCGGTGATGCAGGTTGCTCTCATCACTCACAACTTTTCTTTGTCGTACGTGGCGGAAAACAACGCGACCTTTACGCCGCTCATTTATTCCATCACCGGCATGTGGTCCAACCTCGAGGGATCGATTTTGCTGTGGGCCATCTTGTTGGCCATCGCCACTTTCGTCACGGTGATTCTCTATCGCTCGCGGGCGGCTGATGCCGTGGTGCAGTGGGCCACGGGAATTCTCTTCGCGGTGGTCGCCTTCTTCGCCCTCTTGATGGCCGGTCCCGCCGACCCCTTCGTGAGGGCTCTCACCTACTCGCCGCAAGGTGCCGGTCCGAATGCCTTGTTGCAGGACAATCCTCTGGTCGCCATCCACCCGCCGCTTCTCTACACCGGCTTCGTCGGAGCCACCGTTCCCTTCGCCTTCGCTATGGCGATGTTGATCACCGGCCGCGTCGGTGAGGCGTGGATGGTGGAGCTACGTCGCTTCACGGTGGTCACCTGGGGCGCGCTGTCCGTCGGCATCGTCCTCGGTGCCTGGTGGAGCTATCAAGTCTTGGGCTGGGGCGGTTTTTGGGGCTGGGACCCCGTCGAGAACTCAGCGCTGTTACCGTGGCTCACCGGCACGGCCTACCTGCACTCGGTCATCGTTCAAGACCGCCGCGGGTTACTACGGATGTGGAACATGGTGCTCGCCATCACCACTTTCGCCTTGACGATATTGGGCACCTTCTTCACTCGATCGGGCGTGGTGCAAAGCGTTCACGCTTTCTCCACCTCCACTCTCGGGCCCATTCTCATTGGCTTCTTCGCCCTCACCGTGGGCGCGGGAGCCATGTTGGTCGCGTGGCGTGGCGACGCCCTGCGCTCGCCGGTGGGCATCGAGTCGCCGTCGTCGCGCGAAGGACTCTTCGTCGCCAACAACATTCTGTTCATTGGATTTGCCATCGTGGTGCTGCTCGGCACGGTGTTTCCGATTTTGTATCAGGCCGTCAACGGCAGCGTGGTCACCGTGGGTGCCCCCTATTTCGTTCACGTGGCGGCGCCCGCCTCCATCGTTCTGCTCCTACTCATGGCGGTGGCTCCGGTGGCGGGCTGGCGACGAGCGACGGCCGCGGTGCTCTGGCGACGTCTTCGCCCCGTCGCGTGGATTGCCCTTCTCATCACGGCCACCTCATGGGTCGCCGGCATTCATCGGATTGTTCCCCTCGCCGCCTACTTCCTGGCGGCTTTGGCCGCTGGTTCGGCCGTGCGCTCACTCGCTGGTTCGTGGCGCGCGGCGCGTCAGCGTGGTGACGCTCGCTGGCGAGCCTTCACGGGACCCTCGGCCGGTGGCATGGTGGTGCACCTCGGCATCGTGATGATGGCGGTGGCCATCGTGAGTGCGACGAGTTTTGTCTCTCGCCAGGAGTTCTCGCTCGCTCGTGGCCAGTCGGCCGAAATTGCCGGCAACGTCGTGACTTTCGACGCCATTCGCAGCGTGTCAGATTCGCTCAAGGTGCAGACGCAATTGGTGGTGCACGTGAATGGGGGCACCGTCATCTTGCCGGCAATCACGAGCTTTCGCGGACGCGAGAGCCAAGACGTGGCCACTCCGGGCATTGATTCCTCGCTCTGGCGCGACGTCTACGTCACCTTGGACGCCGTAGGACAGGGCACCGTCTCGGGCCCGCAGGTGGCGTCAAACCTGCCGACGGGATCGGTGGCGATTGGCGTCACGGTCGAGCCGATGATCTATTGGATGTGGATCGGCGGTTTCGTCGTCGGTCTCGGCTCCATACTTTCCCTGTGGCGTCGGCGCGACTCATGAAGCGACCCCTGTTCGTTGCGGGGGCAGTGGCCGCCGCCTTTGTGGTGATCTTGTCGGTGTTCCTCGGCACCCGACCCGCGGCCGATGACGTGAAGGTGGCGTCGCCGCTCCTCGGTAAGGCGGCGCCCGCCGCCACGTTGCCACTCATTCATGGCGGCAGTGTTCACCTGGGAGGGCGCTCGCCGGATATCACGGTGATCAATTTCTGGGCGAGTTGGTGTGGGCCCTGCGTCACCGAGTCGCCGGAGCTATCGACCTTTGCGTGGAATAACCGCCTGGATCACGTCAAGGTGGTGGGCGTCCTCTTTAACGACCTGGCGAGTAACGCCTTGAGCTTTGAACGTCAGTACGGCAATTTGTTTCCTACCGTGGTTGACAACGGCGGCCAATTCGCGAATGCTTTTGGGGTGACGGCGCCTCCGACGACCTTCGTCATCGACCGCTCGGGTCGCGTTGCGGCCGCTTTCGTGGGGGCCGTCACGGCGAGTCAGCTCGATAAGGCCATAGTGATGGCGCAATGACGAAGATTTTTGGCTCCTTTCGCTTCTTCGTGGTGGCGCTGATCGCGGTGGCGGTGCTGGCCGTCGTCTCGCAGCCGTCGTCGACGACCCGGGCCGCTCGTGTCGCCCACTTGGAGTCCGTCGTGAAGTGTCCCGCCTGCGACAGCCTGACCGTGGGGCAAAGCAACGCGCCGAGTTCGGTCGCGATACGCCATCAGATTGAACGCATGGTCAACAGCGGCCGCAGCGATGGCGACATCTTGTCCGCGCTGCAGGCGCAATACGGTTCCAACATCACGGTGACCCCGTCGACGGCGGGAATCGGCGTCCTGCTCTGGGCGGTGCCGGTCGTGCTGGCACTCGGAGGGATAGTGACGGTCGCGCGAGTGGGTCGTCGCCAGTGACGCGACGACGCGATCTCGACGACGAAATCTCGCTGCGCGAAGCATCACTGCGCGATGCGCGGCGCGAATATGAGGCGGGCGACCTGACGTCAGACGAACTTGCCGAAATTGAAGCTCGCGACCTCGCCGCGCTGGCGCGGGCTCGCGAGGAATTGAGCGAGTTGTCCGAGTCGGTAGAGGCACCTACGACTAACCCGTCGCCGCGCCGCCGCCGCCGCGGGCTGCTGTACCTGTCTTTCGCGTCCTTCTTTGTGGCCATTGTCATTGTCCTGGTCGCCGCGGTCTCGACGCGGCAAAACGGACAGTCAGCCACCGGTTCGGTGAGTGTCAATAGCGCGCAAGAAGCGGCCAACTGGAATTCATTGGCCGAGTCCGCGGTGGCCTCGGGATCGGTCGTGACGGCCCTGAAGGATTACCAGCACGCGCTGGCGGCCGACCCCACGAACTACGTGGCTCTCACGCAGGTGGGCTGGCTGACATTCTCCGCGGGTTCTACAGCGCACAAGAGCGGCGACGTGGCTACGGGCCTCGCGTACTTGCAAAAGGCCATCAGCGTGCAGCCGTCCTTACCTTCCGCCTATTTGTATTACGCGATCGCGGCCCAGTCGACGCCGGGTAACACGGCTCTCGCGCTACGCACGTTTAAGAAGTTTCTCTCCCTGTCGCCCTCGGCGGGAGAAATGGCGATCGCCAAGCCTTGGCTCGCCGCGGTGGGGCTTACGAAATAGACGTTCGACATTCGCCGCCGGTGCGCGCTCGCGTCGCGAGTCGCACGGGCTGGGCGCCTTCGCCCCAGGAGGACAACATGCCGGACATGAAGCCGCGGTCAATCGCACACAGAACCGGGTGATCGCCCGGCGCAGTGCCGAAGGGGCAGGCCGCCGCAATGACTTCGTCACCGTCAGCGCGAGCGTTAAAGCCGTATCGGGTGAGGGCGCTCGCGAGACGGCTGAGGGTTTCGGATGCCATTGACGAGTCGGGCACGATGCCGTCACGTTCGGCGATGTCGCGACCGAAACTGCGACCGACCTCGAGCGCCACCTGTTCGGCTTGTTCGGGGCCCAGTTTTTCGAGAGCACGCTCCAAGAGGGCGACCATCAGCGACTCACCACGAGCGGGGGGAGTGAGGTCGGGCACCTTGTCAGTGACTTCATACCCGCGAGGCGGTCGGCCCTTGCCGGTGCGCCGTCCAGTGGTTTCCACGACGTGACCAGCATCTTTGAGAATTCCGATGTGGTAGCGCGCCACGTTGGGGTGCACTTTGCAGGCTGACGCAATGTCATTGACGCTGCAGGTGGGGTTCTGGCGAACGAAGAGGTAGATGTCGCGACGGGTTTGGTCGCCGAAGGTGGCGGTCACCGTGGCGAGTGCGAGTCCGCCGTCGTCGAAGAGGTCGTGTGCCACAGAAAAAAGTCTAGGAGGAGGCACCTCCTGATGAGGCGGTTAGCCTCAGACGCAGGAAGGGGAATCTGTGTCTGACTCTCTACGTGAACGATTGGGCGCCGTGAGCGACGTCCTGCTGGTGCGCAGCTTGGCCGAATTGGGCTTTGTGGGTGCCGTCGACGAGGCCGCGAACATGGCCGAATTGGTGTTGCCGGTAACGAATTGGCCCATGGCCGACGACATTGAAGCCGCGTGGCGCGAGATCGCCCCGGGCCTTAGCATTACGCGCCGCACCATGACCGACGAAGGTCGATTCGAGCTGCGCTCCGTGCTTCGTCGCGCTATGGCCGGCGAGCCCGGCCCAGGCCACCACGACCACAGTGAGCCGGGGCCGCGACTTTTGGACCGCCACAGCACGACTCGCATTCTCGGTATCAGCTCCGGCAAGGGTGGCGTGGGTAAGTCCTCCGTCACGATCAACCTCGCCATCGCGCTCGCGAATCTGGGCCACTCGGTGGGCGTGCTCGACGCCGACGTCTACGGCTTCTCGTTGCCCAAGATGCTGGGCGCACCGCTGGATCCCATCATTCTTGGTGACACCGTGATCCCGACCTTGGCGCACGGTGTGCGCTGCTTGTCGATGGGCTACTTCGTTCCCGACGAGCAGCCGGTCATCTGGCGCGGACCCATGCTGCACAAGGCCATCGAACAATTGGTCACCGAAGCCTGGTGGGACGAGCCCGACTTCTTGCTCATCGACATGCCGCCGGGCACCGGTGACGTGGCCCTCACCTTGAGTGAGATTGTGCCGAAGATCGAGATGTACGTCGTGACCACCCCGCAGGCCGCCGCCCAACGTGTGGCCCAGCGTTCTGCCTACGCGGCGCGCAAGCTCAAGTTGGCCGTGCGTGGCGTCATCGAAAACATGAGCTGGTTCACCGGCGATGACGGCAAGCGGTACGAGATCTTCGGCGCCGGTGGTGGTGCGGCTCTGGCCAGTGACCTCGGCGTGCCCCTCCTCGGTCAGGTTCCGCTCGACACCCGTCTTCGCGAAGGCGGCGACAACGGTGCGCCCATCATGGTGTCGGCACCGACCAGTGAAGTCGCGGAGGCATTTAACGCCTTGGCCGCGACTATTGCCGCCCAGGGTCCCGCGCGGGTGTACCGTCGCGAGCTGAAGCTCGTTTAATTCGGAGGGTCCCATGGACATCAAGGACAAAGTTGCCGTCATTACTGGTGGCGCCAGTGGCATTGGATTGGCCACGGCGAAGAAGTTCGCCGCGCACGGCGCCAAGTTGGTCTTGGCGGACATCGAAGAGGGTCCCCTCGCTCTGGTGGTGACGGAGCTTCGCGCGAGCGGCATCGAGGTCGTCGGTGCGCACTGTGACGTACGTCGCGAAGAGGACGTCCTGAACCTGCGCGACGTCGCGGTCAACGAATTCGGCACCGCGCACATTGTCTTTAATAACGCCGGCGTGGCCGCTGGCTCGGCCATCGGCACCTCCAAGAAGGTGTGGGACTGGGTCATGGACGTGAATGTCGGTGGCGTCATTAACGGCATGAACGCGTTCTTGCCCCTGCTGCTCGAGCAGAACGAGGGCCACATCATCAACACCGCCTCGCTCGCGGGTCTCGGTGGCGTGCCCGGCATGGCGCCGTACAACGCGTCCAAGTTCGCCGTCGTCGGTATTTGCGAATCACTCTTCTACGACCTGCAGATCCGCCAGTCCAAGGTCAAGGTGTCGGCTCTGTGTCCGGGATTCGTCAAGACCCGCATTCACGAGTCCACGCGAAACCTGCCGTCTGATCTGCGCAGCTACGCCGAGTCGCCCGAAGCCGCCTTCATGAACGACATGGCGAAGAGTTTCGTCGAGGCGGGCATCGAAGTGGAAACGCTGGCCGACGCCGTCTATGACGCCGTCGACCAGGGGCACTTCTGGATTCTCACGCACCACAAGGCCGCGGTTCGCACTACGGAGAAGCGTGCGCAGTGGATGGCAACCAACGAGGCGCCCGCCCTCGGCTTTGACGGAGTGACCCAGCCCTAGTCGTTGATGCCGCGGGGGAGTCGAGACGGCTCCCAACCGAGCACCGCGACGGCTTGACGACAGGCGAAGCGGTCGGTCATGCCGGCCACGTAGGCCACCGACTCCATCACCGGATCATCATCTTTGAGACCGCCACGTTCCGCCACGTTCGGAATCTCGTTGCTGTGCTGCGCGAAGTACTCCACCAAGTCGGTCAACATGTCAACGACGACGTGGGCGTGATCGCGTGAGGCGTCACGAAGGTAAATGTTTTCGTAGTTGAAGGTGCGAAATGCCGCCAGCGCTTCGGCGAACGCAGCGTCCATGCCGATGATGCCGGTGCGCTGAATGGTGCGAATCATGGCGTTGATGAACGCGCCCAACTGTTGGCCGCGACGTCGACCACAACGTTCCGCGACGATCTCGGGTAGCTGGTCCTCGCGCACGATGCCCGCCGAGACGGCATCTTCAAAGTCGTGACAGACATAGGCAATACGGTCCGCCCAGGAGACCACTTCGCCTTCGGGCGTCGAGGGCGCCGGTCGACTCCAGCTGTGGTTACGAATGCCGTCGAGAGTTTCGAGGCAAAGGTTGAGGCCACGTAGCGACACGTCCGCACCCCACGGTGCGTGATCGAATCCGCCGGGCACGAATTTGTCGAAGGCTTCCTCGCTGGCGTGACCCGCGGGACCGTGGCCGCAATCGTGGCCAATGGCGATGGCTTCGGCGAGGGCGACGTTGAGTCCCGTGGCGCGTGCCACGCCACCGGCGACTTGGGCAACTTCGAGCGCGTGCGTCAGGCGCGTGCGCTGGTGGTCATCGGGAAAGATGAATACCTGCGTCTTGCCGGCGAGTCGGCGAAAAGAGTTGGAGTGCAAGATGCGGTCGCGGTCGCGTTCAAAGCAGGTGCGAAAGTCATCGGGTGCTTCCTCAATGGCACGATTTCCGCCACCGAGCGATCGGGTCGCGCCGGGAGCCAGCAGGTGATCTTGCTCGGCCTCTCGGTCGGCGCGACGAAAACCCTCGGGACCGGCCGCCGCGGCAATTTGGGCGACGGAGTCGCGGTGGGCGCGGGTGATGGAGTCATCGCCGTAGCCCTCCATGGTCGCGGCCCATAAGCGATTGCGTTCACTGACGTTGTCCACCATGTCTCCATTCTGCCGTAGGGCCGTAACATGGGGATACCTCAGGAGGTCCTCAGATGGAACTGCGTATTGGAATTGTTCAGGCGATGAAGGAAATCGAACTGGAAATGGCTGACGACTCGCGCGCCGCCACCCAGACCGCCGTGGAAACTGCCCTGAGTGGCGAGAGCGTCTTGTGGCTCACCGACAAGCGTGGCCGCACCGTCGGCATTCCCGCTGCCCGTATCGCCTACGTGGACTTCGGTTCGTCCAACACCGAACGTCGCGTCGGCTTCGGCCAAAGCTAAACATGTCCGCTCGCGACATTGCTCGTCGCGATCTCGTCGTCGTGACGGGAAAGGGAGGCGTGGGCAAGTCCTTTATTGCCGCCGCCCTCGCGTCCGCCTTCACCGACGCGGGACGACGCACCTTGCTCTGCACCCTTGATGAACGAATCGACGCCGCCCGATTCGTGGGCGCTAGTTCCGCGAACTTTCGCGCCGCCGAAGTTCGCCCGAATCTCTTCGTGTCGTCCGTGGAGCCCGAAGCCTCGCTGAAGGAATACCTCAAGCTTCACCTGCACCTTCCCTTCGTCACGTCGGTCACGCCCATTGCGGCGGTGCTCGATTTCGTGGCGACGGCCGCCCCCGGCGTGCGTGAGATCGTCACCGTCGGCAAAGTCGCGTACGAAGTGCGCGAGCAGCACTACGACGTCGTGGTGGTGGACGCACCGGCCACCGGTCACGTGGCGGGTCACCTCGCCGCGGCGACCACGCTGCAGGACTTGGTGGGTGGTGGTCTCATTCGCCAACAGACGCAGTGGATGCGGGCGATTTTGCAAAATCGTGACCGCACGAGTGCGGTCGTGGTGACGTCGCTCGAAGAAACGCCCGTCAACGAGAGCGTCGAACTCATCGCCTCGCTACGCGACACGGCCGACGTCGGGGTCGATGCCATCATCGCGAATCGCATGGCTCCCGCCATCGCTCCCGGAGTCTCTCGCGAGGATCTTTTACAAACTCTCGCCAACTCTCATGGTCCCGACGTGCAATTGGCCCAGCGTGCGGTCGACCGCCGCGAGGCGCATCTCGCGCAGTGGCACCGACTGCGCGCGGGTGCGCCCCATACCGACGTCGTCGTCATCGGGGAAGGATCGATTGACGAGGTAGCGCGTGCACTCGCTGAGGAGCTGTCGCTATGACCTTGCGTGATCAGTTAGGCCACGCAGGCATTGTGGTGATGTGCGGGCCCGGTGGCGTCGGCAAGACCACCTGCGCCGCGGCTATCGCCCTCGGATCGGCCACCGCGAGCCGTCGCGTACTTCTTCTCACCATCGATCCGGCTCGTCGACTGGCGGACACGTTGGGCATCGCCGACGGCGGACTCGCGGGCAGTGATGTGTCGGCTGACGGTGTCGACGTCCACGTCGTCATGCTCGACGCCCCGCGTCAATGGGATGCCCTCATAAAGCGTTACGCCCCCGACGAGGAGACGGCTCAGCGCATTATCAAGAGCCCGCTGTATCGATCCATTACTGGTCGCTTCGTGCACGGTCATGACTACATCGCGATGGAGATGCTGTACGACGCGGCCACCAGCGGAAAGTGGGATTTGATCGTCATCGACACCCCACCCACCCGCCACGCGGTGGATTTCCTCGACGCGCCGACGCGCATGGCCGACTTCTTTAGTTCTCGCCTGCTGAAGTGGCTCATTGCGCCGGGAGGCACCTCAGTGACCTCGGTCGCCGCGAAGGCATTCTCGGCGGTGGC
>Ga0208497_1000269_pt1 | contig 26666 bp, 32 predicted proteins | sample CryBogCBE25Aug07_FD_184555 | JGI IMG/M metagenome (GOLD analysis project Ga0208497, IMG submission 184555) | Freshwater microbial communities from Crystal Bog, Wisconsin, USA - CBE25Aug07 (SPAdes) | ecosystem: Environmental > Aquatic > Freshwater > Lake | place: Crystal Bog, Wisconsin, USA...
AAATAATCCACATTTATCTAATTGTTTCAAAAAATATCCGAATATTATGATGGATATTATCCTAGAAGCTAATGGATCTATTTGTAAAGAAATAGAAGAAAAATTAAGACCTCACAAAAATATTGGTTGGAATATAGAAAGGGGTGGAGGATTACCTCCAGTTTTATATAATCACAAACATAATCATGGAAGAGAACCATGGAACAAAGGCAAAAAAACTGGGGCTATATCAGAAGATACAAAATTAGTAAGATATGCCAATGTTAGAAAACCTAGATCAGATCACCAAAAAGAAACCGTGAGTAAAAAATTATCAGGAATTGAAAAACCGAAATTAACTTGTCCTCATTGTAATAAAATTGGTGGTAAACCTGCTATGATTCGTTTTCATTTTGAACACTGCAAATCTCAATAACTTTCATTAGATAAATCCCTCAAGTCCAACAGATTTGTTTTCAAATATACCAGTCGCGTCCAACACATCACCTTTAAAGTACAAAGACATTTTACTATTATCGATGCGATTTGTCAACAAGTTTTTTGGCAATGTCTCAATGCGCGAATCCCAAAGTGGTTGCCAGTCAATGCCATTCCAGCTGTCGTTCTCGCATTGTTGAATTTCCTCAGCTTGTCTGTCAAGATAATAACCAAGATAACGACCATGCTTTTCGCGAAATAACTTCTTAAAAGAACAAAGACAAGTTTCCATATCAAAGTAGTCTGTGTTAGGAAACTCTTTCTTGACCTCTTGTAATATGTAGTAAGCTTGCCCATCGAGATAATTCAATTCGATTGGTGTCAACTTCTTATCAACCCATTTATCAAGACCAACAGCCAGACAAAGACCATTGCGATGAGAACGAGAACCCTCATGATCATCGAGCATCAAATTTCCAGGCTCGATTGGCATATCACAACACTGCTTCAATGTTTGTAGATAAAACCAAGTTGAATAGCGTCCAAACTTATGGAACTTTAACTTTACTTCCGCCCACAACTGGTCAAAGTTTTCTGTGGCTGATCCTTTGAGAAACGGCTCGAACGCTTCTTGTTGCGTACGCTTCCCAACCCAGTTTTTGTATGATTCGAATTGCTCAGGTAAATGACCCTTGTTCCACTTAGTGTCTGTCTGATATCGCAGCCGCTTGTAATTATCATTGTTCCATTCACGTAGTCGGTCGGAGCCGACAAGTTCCATATCAGGAAACTCATTCCAAATCACCCATGTTGTTGGTAGATAATAAGTTGTTCCATAGATCCAAGCAATCCAGAGTTTCTGTTCTTTGTTGTGCTCGAATCTATCAAAAAGATAATTGGTCATGTGTATAGCTGGGTCGCAATCCTTGATAGAGAGCGACCAGCGATACCAATTGGTGAAATCTTTTTTACGTTGTGCTGTTATCATAGAAAATTTGCAATCGAAGGTTGGTTGAGTAATGCTTCTCTCAACCATGATGAACCAACTGCATTAATTGCAGCTTGCGTCTTAGCTTTCTTCTTATCGCCCCATGCATAAGATTCCAACCCTTCTTTCAAAAATTGGTCTTTTGCTTTTGTAGGAAGCATTACTGACATTGGATCAAGAACAGCAATGTTTCTAAAATCAATCTGCTGTTGACGAGTAGGAAACAGAGGCTGATCAGAACGCAGACTACCTGTTGGATCAACTGCCCAGAAAATGAGACCGTTGCGATTATGCCAAGTTACCGAGGATGGTGTGCAAGACAATTTAAGTCGAATGATATTTCGTTCTTCAACAGCATACTTGATCCATGCATCCCAGCACTTACTAGCATACCCATTACCTTCTTTACCTTCGACAGTAACAATCTCATACAGATTAGCATATCCATCGCGATTGAATGTTGCAAAAATCAAACAAACAATTTCACCATCTACTTCATATGCAAGTGGAGGAGCTTTATCATAATTATTAAACCTATACCACAATGAATGTGCAGCTGATAGGAACTTTGTGTTCTTACCAGCTGGGCTATCTTTTATTAAATTTTCGACGCATGCCATATCAACGAAATTCATTGTAAATCCTTCACATCAACATCAATATTATAGCTCATAATATTGAAATTATCAACAGTAAATACTTCATACATCGATGTTTTTACAGAAAAATTTAAACCAGCTCTCTTTAAAATATCCGCTGTTGATGCAAAGATAACAGCATTATTTTCAGCAGAATAATACAAAGGACGTTCATGATTTCTGAATGCAACAATTTTTTTATCATCATACAGAGCACAAACAGCCATGGATGCTGGTTCAAAATGTAACAAAGGATTTACATCTTTTTCCATCGCTCGCAAAATAAGCTCTGAGTCGTTTTCTGTTTCTGTTTCAAGAGCATATTTTTCCAACCACGTACTAGAAGGTTCTTGAGATATAATGCCATTGTGGGCAATAGATAATTTATTACTAGACATAGGCTGATTATAACGCAGATCAGAAGTTGAATATCTAATGTGTCCAATGCAATATAGATTCCCATCTTCATTCCTCCAATCTTCTAGATTCTGCTTCATGATAAATTCATCAGCAGGAATCGGTTCCTTAACTGTATTTACAATTCCATTTTTAACATAAGAAACGCCAGTCGCATGCTTACCACGGATCATAGATTGAACGAAAAGACCACGAACTAAATCGTGGTCTTTCGCTGTGAAGTTTCTAATTGTTATTCCTAGTACACCACACATTAGAAAAATGCATCCAAGCTAGAAGTTGTTTCCTTGCTATAAGGATCACGCATATTATGCGCTGCCATATAATCATACCACTCTTGCTCATGCCACATGTCAGGCGACACACCATTCCAAAGAGGACGATAGTACTTGTGATCCTTGTTCAGATGACGATCATAGACATACTGCTTACGGAGCATTTCATAATCCCATGACTTAAGATCAACCATCTTCTCACGGAAGTAAGCAACAATCGTCATACGATCATTATCTTCACCAATCAATTCATCGTTACCATGAATGCCACCATGATTGTTAACAAGCAACATATCGCCAGGAGCTAGCTTGATAGCAATGCGAAACTCAGGAAGAATAAACTCACCACCTTGCCAACCCTTACCGAGCGCGCAGATGTTAGAGAAACCTTCATGAAGATCACCAGCATCTCGGTGACAAGCAGTCCGCCAGTTATGATTGACAGTAAGTGTAGTGAACACTGTCTCATCAATACAGAAACGTGGATCGAGCTTGTTAGCTTCAATGCGTTGCTTGTTCCAGCGATTAGGAAGCAACTCACGGAACTGAGAATTTAGCTTACGAAGAAATGGATACGACTTTGTAAATGCATCAAAATGCTTCTCGGTGTAAGAAGTAGCACGCCCATGAGGAATACGAGGATAACGATCAAAATAACCTGCAATGCCAGACATAACAGATTGGGCGTAATTAGTCTCTGAAATATAATTTTTGATTACATTTTCAGCTTCCTGCTTCTGCTCAAGACGACCAAGAGGTGCAATATCTTCGAGCCAATTATCAAACCATCCATGATATTCTGAATATCTCTTGGTTACTGCAGAGCGAAGCCAAACAGTACCACGTGTTTCATCCTTGTGTCCACGCTTATGACTTTCTTTGATGGATTCAATCGTTGTACCATCATCGAGAGTATTTGTCGGACGCGAAAGGAATGAAAGAATTTCCATCTGTTCAGGAGTAACCCAATCGCGATTACCACGACCTTCCTGACCTAGCTGATCACCACGAGGACCAGCAGCCATGCCACGATTCTGCGATTCAGTAGCCGCAGGTCGCAAACCTTCATAACAAAGATCTTGCTCTTCCTTTGTAAAAACATTCTTACGGAACTTGAAGATAATATTCTCTTCGTTGGTGGTTCCATCAAGTGCTTCAGCATACAGATCACAATCTTCTGTGACAATGCGATCTGTATAAGTTGCACAGGTAATAAATGTACCCAGAGTTTCTTCTGAATCAATTTTCTTTCGAACGAGTACTTCAACCATAATTTTCTCCTACAAAAAATTCACTATACTCGTATGTATACGAACTAAGATTTGAACAAAACACCTGCAACGTCTGGCGCTGTCCAACCTTCTGGCTTCTTAACTTTACCATCTTCACGGCGAATTACCTTGCCGTCGACCAGCTTTGCCATATTGCTTCGATGCACCTCATCAAAAAGTTCATCCAAAGGAATACCGTAAGAAACGGCAGTGCCACAAGCAATGTAGATAATGTCAGCAAGCGCATCAGCAACCTGAATAATATCATCTTCCAGTTCACCCTTAATATATTCCGCAAATTCTTCTTCTAAAAGATCAATACGAAGTCTGCGTTCTGCGCCATCAGGAAGCTCTGGCTTCTCGCCAATACGCTGTCCGAAAGCCTGATGAAAATCACGAACGTCTGTAAAATAACTAGTTCTCATTGCTGTTTAACTCCCATAAGACAAAGCGCATTACCTTGCGATTGAGGAATAAATGAACCACCAGCAGTAGTGCACTTATCCATAGATGCGTAGTATTTTTCGTTGGAATTTGTTACACCAGCAAGAATTGCAAGCACAACACCTAAAATGATAACAGCTGCAGTTATGCAGCCAATAAACCAGTCACATTCCCACTTATTCATTTTGACATCAAATCCTTAAGCACTTCATTGCGACCTTCGCGTTGAATGAGAAGATCCATTACTGCAGATGCATACACTACAACAGAACAACACATCATGAGAGCATCCTTCGGATCAGTTACTGCTTTAAGCTGCTCTTCAAACAAATTCAAAACAGGACTAGACAATTCCTGCATACGAGCTTCAATTTCTTCTACATTATCCATTTGTTATCCAATCTGGTTGGTTGCGTTTAGTCCACTTATGAAGACTTGATTTTCCAAGTATATAATAATTTCGGTAGTTTGTCAATGATTCATTTGAAATGATGTACTCCTCTGCCATACAAGATGGCATTGGAGTCCAATCAAATTCTTTTAAATTAAAAGGAGGACATTGAAGATCAATACCCATGGCGAAACATTTGTGCACCTTACCATAGCGATACGTATATTCTTCACAGAGAGCAAAGAAATGCTCAACAAGCCATTGATAATTTTCTACCGATTGGCGACACCAGACAGCAGAAGGATGATTGATATGCGTAGCAGAATACATCACATCTTCTCGTCGATCTGACAATTTCCAACGACGAGCCTTGCGACCAGACTTGGACTTTCCTTCGACTTCTTCACCATCTAGGACTCGATGGGCAGTCGAGAGCAACTGTGCGCTCTCGAGAATCATTTTAACAACGTGTCTGTCTACCAGCGCACGTGCAGCATCTACAGGGTTTTCATCTACGTAGAATATGTTCATAATAGCTCAAATCCGAGATGATGTTAGTGACTACTTTTTTGCCTTTGCGCCACTTCTCTAAAGCGCGATCTCTATGTATTCTACTGGCGCTGTTGTAAAAAGTCAAGCCTTCAATATGCTCCATCTCGTGTTGAAAAATTCGAGCAGTCATCCCTGTAAATGTTTCTGTTCTTGTATCGCCATTCGGTAGCTGGAACCTGACCTTGACATGTTGAGGTCTTTTGATTTTCACAATCAATCCAGGATAAGATAGACAACCTTCTTCCAACTCGACTTGCTGCTCAGAAGGCAACACAATTCTAGGATTGAAACAAACGAAATTTTCAGGATGACCTCTCATAGCAAAAATACGATATGGGACACCAACCTGATTGGCAGCAAGACCCAGACCATTCCATTCATACATATGTTTGACTAGATCTCGAGAAAATTCAATAGGATCAAATGGTGGTGCTTTAAAATCAAAGTTCTCACATTTATTTGTGAGAACTGGATCAGTATTCTTTACAAGTTCCATAGTGCACCTTATACAGTTAAATCAAAGTTAATGATAGTACGATAACCAATAGTAGGCTGGCTGCTGCAATGATATCTAGAGCCATCAAATAATACAGCTCTGCCTCTCTTAGGCGTAACTCTTTTGTGTTCCTGGAGAACAACTCCCTGAGACCCTCCCGGAGTATCATTAATGGTCTGCTCATAGATAATAGTATCTCCATCAGAATCATTAACGTAATACACACAAGCCACATGAGGAAGGTGAGGAGGCAAATCGACGTGAACTCCATTGTGTTCTTTCTTATACTGCGGTGCTAGAGGAAGCTGTAGGAAAATACGGTTGTAGTAAATTTGTTTATATTCAGGAACAAATTTATCGAATCTATCTTTGAACATATTGTGAATAACGTAACGCATTTCAGAATCAGAAGTGCTTTCTTTTTCTGGATGGTTTATTATATGAACAAACCCATGAGAAGGAAATTGCTGATTGACATTACCGCTTACGTCCTTTAGGAATTTCCATTGAGAATGATACATAATCATATCATGAAGATGAACCTGATCTTTTTCAGATAAAAGATTGTCAATTACAACTGTTTCAAACATTCCAATGCCTTATCACACCTGCCACAATAACAATATTTGTTATAATATAACACAGAACGATTGCTGTTCTTACCACAGCAACCATGTCTGCTTCTCTGTCTGTTTTTCCATTTTTCTCGCCGAGTGCCTTAGCCCAAATTTTCCACATCATGCAATCTTACTGAAGTTCTTATGTTTTTCGAATTTGATGACATTAGTAAATTTGTCATACAGCTGATCACCCTTATGAGAAATGATAAAGGTATTAGTATCAACAGTTAGTTGATTTAGAATTTTGAGAAACTCTTCGGTTCCATTTGAATCGAGTGAACTGTCCATTACTTCATCCATAATAAGAAGGTTAGTACTAATAGAATTACGCAACTTAGCCACAGCACGCCATGTGAACAGGATAGCAAGATTAATTCGCATCTTCTCGCCTTCAGAGAAAGAAGCGTAAGAGAATTCATCTCTGAATCTTGACTTAATTGTTTCGTTAAACTCTTCATCAAGTTCAAACTGGACAAAGAAATCCATAGCTGAAAGATACTTATTGATAAGCTTATTAATGACGGGTACATACTGCTTGATAATTCTCGACTTAATACCACCATCCTTGAGTAGCATCGAAGCAGCTGATAATACTTGCTTTTCATCAACAAGGTTATTGTATTTAACCTCGTGTGATTCTAGCTCAGTTACTAGCTCATTAATCTTACTACCTTCATCTTCATCCTGCTGAATGGTAATCTTACTGATTTCTTTTTCAAGAGCATCGCGATACTTGATCATTGAATCAATATTGTTCTTGGCTTTAAATTGTTCCATGCTCAATGTGTTGATATTAGCTTGGACTTCAATAATAGTATTCAGCTCAGCATTGACCTTATCATATTGTTCCTGAAGCAAAACAAGACCATCTTTAGCTTCAGAAATTTTACTCTGTTTCTCAACAAGAGTAGCATCACGAAAAGATGTATCAATCTGTTGTTTGCAAGTTGGACAATCAGTATGATTAACAAGAAATTTAACATCGTTGTTTAGAATAGCAACCTTCGCTTCAATCTGATGACGAATGCTACTAAACTTATTCATACGCTTCGAGATTTCTTTCTCGTCTTTGATAGTCTCTTTCATCTCTTTGATCTGAGCATCTAACTCCCAGTACTGGGCGCTCAAAGTTTCAATTTGTTTATTTGATTCAACAATAAGTTCTTGCTTCTCACTAATGATATGGTCATTATTATTTTGTAATTCGAGCATATGTTTTTTAACAAGCTCGATCTTCTCAATGATATACTTCTGCTCAGCAATTGCTTCGATGATGAACTCATTGTTGTCAGCTACCTTGCTCTTCAACAGAGTGTTCATTGTAGTGAAAATCTGCAGATCAAGAAGATCCTCGATAATCTCTCTACGTGCACTAGCTGATAGCTGCATGAATGGTTGGAATGTTGCAGTACCAACCACAACAACCTGACAGAATGACTTGTGATTGATCTTAAGGATCTGCTTCTCAAGAATATTCTGGTAGTCTTTCATCTCAGCAGACTGATTAAGTAGATTACCATTCTGATAAACTTCGAAGATATTTGGCTTGAGTCCACGTACAATCTTATAGCGATTGCTCGAAATACTAAACTCAATTTCAACAACCATGTCCTTACGAGTGATCGTGTTAACAAGTTGTGGCTTGTTAATTTTGCGGAAAGGCTTACCGAATAGAGAAAACGACAATGCGTCGAGAATGGTGGATTTACCCGCACCATTCTCGCCGACGATCAATGTAGTATTTACTTTATTAAGATCAAGCTCTGTAAAAATGTTGCCTGTTGAGAGCAGATTTTTCCAACGTAGTTTTTCAAATAGAATCATTCTATCGCTATAGCCTCTTGATACAATTCAATAATAGTTTGTTCGAGCTTCACTTTATTGAGAGTTGGAGCATTAACCTGTTCTATATATTTTTTGAAAATATTGACAGTAGACTCTGCTTCATTGATGATATCGCTATCATTTTCGATGGCAAGATTAAGATGATCCTCAACAATTTGCATATCCAGAACACCAACCTGCTCGAGGCTCTCGATAAATCTATCGAACTGATATGGATCAGTCTTGTTGGTAACAATCACCTTGACGTTCATACCCTTCAATGTTTCAACATCAACAGCAGCATTTTTTGTACCTTCAGGCGTATCGTCGTACCAGACCTTAGCAAACATTTTATACGGGTTTTGGATAAAAGTCAACTCACGTGTTTCTGTATCCAGGATGTGAAAACCTTTAGGATCGTTGTAATCCGACCATGTAAATTCACCATGACTTCCCAGATAATAGATAGTACCATCGCTGGAACGATGGTGATAATGACCAGACAGCACCATATCAAAGCGAGAGAATAGATTACGGTCGTCGCCATGAGAAACCATAGACCCCTTGTACATTTCGAACCCAGCAAGTTCAAGATGACCAAACACAATTTGAGCAGGAGTACTTTTAATTTTATCCAAAGTAATTTGTCTATTCTCATCACAAATCCATGGTAGCATGAGTACAGTTAGATTGTCAAATTCTACTTCTCGAGGAAGCTGGTCATAAACATTAAAAGAATACTTACCTACGACAAGCTCATGAAGCGCATTAATAGAGTTGGTGTTCTTGAAATATGTATCGTGATTACCAGCAATCATATGAACATCTAATCCACGATTTGCAAGCTTATCAAGAAAGTCAATACGAAGTCGTGTAGCAGTGTTAAAATTAATATACTTACGACGGTCTACAAGATCACCGAGATGAACAACAGTACGAATATTATTCGTATCCAGGTATGGAAAAAATATTTCATCAAGAAACTTCTTACTGTTGTCCATGAAGGCAATATTATCATTACGAACACCCCAGTGAGTATCTGTAATCAGTGCAATTTTCATCTAAAAATACTCTTTCTATATTGAGACATTGAGTTTCTATCTCTAGAATTAGTGTTCAAGAAAGTTGTAGTGCAATCTCTAATTGCTTCCAATCGAAGAATATAGTTATTCTTCTCATTTTCTTTAATATTAGTATCGTTGATTTTGTTGATTAAGTCAAGTACATTCTCAGGTACTAAGTGTAGGTTCTTCATTATTATCTTCCTCAATAAATTTCTCTAATCCTGACTTGCTCTTCTTAGCAGTTTTCACAAGCTTGTCTTCGAAGCTTCTAATAATTTCGTCAGAATATTCATTATGTTTCACCTGAATACTATGTCCTGCACTACCACCTTCCATATACTGTTGGTCGTACAACTCATCCATAATACCAGAGTTTTCAAAATTCTTATGCTTGATATATGATTGCTTCTTTTCTTTTTGAATCCTTCGAATGAATGCATTCCATGCAATCTGTGTGAAGTAAGCGAAAGGATTACTAGATTTTTCTGGATTGAAGCTATGAGCAGCTGACACACAGTTTTCAATACCATCCGCGATCATATCATCGCGATAAGAATAGTTCATGAAGTTAGGTTTAGTCGAAAGTTTATTACAGATCATAAGAAAACATTCACCAATATAATTGGGAATGCGTGGCAGAGGCTTACCAGCTGCCTCTGCTTCTTTTGTTTTTTCCTTAAACTTTACCATCTCTTCAAAAAGAGTTTTGTTATTTACATAGTGCTTCTTGGCTTTTGGCTTACGTGTTACAGGAATTTCAATGTCCATTTTTTAAACTTTCAAATTAACAGGATAAATTTTATACTCAAATTGCTCTTCGCTGTAGATTTTAATTCTTTCCACAAAATGCAAAATGGTGAAATTTTTCTTTGACTTCCAAGTTAGATCATCAGCAATATCATACAGTGTTGCAGTTTCTTTGCTATTTGATTTGCGTAATCCACGACCAATAGATTGTAAGTTTCTTATCTTGGATTTTGAAGGGCTAGCAAATATAATGTTATGCAAATTACGAATGTTAACTCCGGTAGAAAAAGTCCCGTAACTAGCGACGATAATACTGGATGTTTCAGACTCCACGATACGACGTATCTCTTCGCGTTCTTCTCCATCTACACCTCCATGAACAAAAAATACTTTTCTATCACTATCTTTCAACATCTCATTAAGAACTTTACCATGCTTATCAACATACTGAAACAACAGCAACGTGTTTCCATTAAGAGATAATGCTAGATTCTTGATGAACTTATTTCTTGCATCATTACGAACAAGCCAATCCATTTCAGCCTGATAATCATATTTTGAAATTAACTTTTTAATTTCGTCTGGATACTTAAGAACAATTGCTTTAATATGAAAACTAGAAAGATGCTTCTGATCAATAAGAGTGGCAGTGGTTGTTACCTGTCTAACAGCACCAAATAATCCTTCAAGAACGAGCTTGTGAGTTTGTGTGCCATCCAAGGTACCAGTAAAACCAAAACGATACTTGCAATTGTCCAACATAGACAATATGCTAGTAAGAGATTTAGCCTTGAATAAATGAGCTTCATCTCCTATGACCACATCAAACTGTTGGAAATACTCTTTAGGCATCTTGTATAACGATTGCCAGGTTGAGATGGTAATTGGTTTATCTGTTTGTTTATCTTGCCCTGCAAAGATTCGATGAACGAACCGATCAGATAAAAAACCATAGTCAGCAAAGTCAGAGGCAAGTTGACTAACGAGAGAAGTAGTTGGCACAATAATAAGAGTGCGTGCATGATAGTACCTTACTAATAGATAAATGATAAATGATTTACCAGAAGCAGTTGGGGAAAGCATCAATGCTCTGTTATGTCTAATAGCATAAACAAAAGCTTCTAGTTGATAATCTCTTGGTGTATATGATTCTGGAAGTTTAATTGTCTTAATAAAATCAAGAGCTTCAGCAACAGAAAATTCGTTAGCAGCAAAACAATCATCTTCTTCATAAGAATAACCACGATCTTCACAGAACTTCTTAATGTAATTATTAAGTCCTCCATAAAGCAAACATGTCATGGTATTGAACATGCGAACTTTACCATCCCATACTTTATTTTTATAGGCTGGCATGAACTTTGCACCCGGAACCTCGAACGTGAAGTATTCACTAAGTTCGAATGCAGTTCCAGGCTCACAAAATATCTTGTTATATGTTTCGTCGTGCTTCTCGACTCTAATAATTTCCATCAATTACCCATTGTAAATTTTGTCCACTCAATAGCAGATTTAATCTGAAATCCTCTGTTAGTGAGAGACTTAATGATTGACTCAAGCAATTCAATTTTCTCATCTTGTAGACCCATCTTCAATGACAGATCAATAAGCTCTTTGTCCGCTTCAAGATACATAGGCATTTCTTGCTTGAGGATCATACCACGTGCAGGAAGAGTCCAGCCTAACTCATGAGTTTCTTTTGTTGGACCTTGAGTATAAAACTCATACTTTGCAAGCTTAAGCTGATGATAACTAGCTGTGTACTTTTTCAGTAATAGCTTCTCAGCTGTATAAATTTGAAAGTATTTATGGTGGAGCTTGGGAATCTTAAGAGCTTCATCCCCAAGTTCTGTCTTGTCGATATCACTATCAACTTTCCAATTCTCGTAAATCTCATCAATCTTCATAATACCCTCATCAATTAAGTATTACTATACTACATCAATGAGTAAAAGTCAAACTACTTTTGTAATATCGAACAGTAAATATGCAAACTTAGCTGTTGCGGAAACATATTCGATGTCTGAGTTAGTAGTATCAAATTCAATTTCAGAAAGGTATGTAGGAAATGCATCTCTGAATGAAATTTCAAAGTTAGGATTTTTGATTGCATTTAAAACAACAAGAGTCATATCAGAGATAAGACCTTGTCCTGTATAACTAGGATTTGCAGCTAGTGTTGCATATTCATCATAGTTGTCAGGAAAACCAAGTGCTCTCATCCAGTTATGTATTTCAAGATAGTTATTGAAATCTTCATCAACTTTAAATGTAAGAGAAAATTCTCCATACTCGATGTGAGTCTGTTGTACTGGAATTGGTACAAATTGTGTTGGTATTTCAATTTGTGGTAAACGAAGAGATGGAATGTTAATCTTCTGCACGAAGAAATTCACATGTGGTGCTCTCTTAAGACTGAACTTGAAGTTGAGTGGATTAAGAAAGTTCTTGTTTACTGGTGTGTCATCAATAGCAGTCATTTAATTACTCCATAGCTACTACTATTTAGTTATCACTGTCACATTAATGATTATACTGGGGACATGACAGAAAGTCAATAAAAAAAGGGAGAGCATTTCTGCCCTCCCTAGTCTCGGTCCAGTTTCCTGGATCTTTTTATTACATAAGGTTGTTGACGATAAGACGACGATAATACTTGTTACCAGTATTTGCGCCACCAAGAACGAGTTCGCCTGAACCCTTATAGAGACCTTCAGCAAATGGGTTAGCAACCATGCCATAACGAGTCTTGAAGCCGATTTTTGGCTGGAAGGACTGCTGGTCAACGGCGCGAACCATCTGAAGAGGAACGTATGGGCAGTAGAATAGACCAGCGTCGAACGCTGATGAACCCTTATAACCCACTGTTAGGTAGTTACCACCGATAGCATATGGATCGATGTAGACACGAAGACGACCGTTAAGAACACCAGCGAAAGTGTTACCAGTATCATCTACCTGGAGGTTGTTGCTGTTAAGAGCAGGTGCGTAGTCAAGAACGCCAGCCATCTGAAGAGCTGAAGCAACATCAGAAGAACAGATAACAATGTTACCCTTACCACGACGAGTCTGCTTAGCAATCTGGTTAGCTTCACGCTCAAGCTGGAACATAAGACCCTTGAACTTTTCAACTGACCAACGACCGTTTGAGTCAGTGTCAAGATCGAACACACCAGCAGTAGTTGTGTTGTCCATTGCACCCTGAGTAGCGGTGATGTTGATAGTACGAACAACTTCACGATTGATTTCCGCAAGGATTTCAGCCGAAAGGATGTTTGAAAGTTCTGTCTCAGCGTCAAGACCGTGAATAGCCTTAAGATCCTGAGCAAGTTCCATAGTGTACTCTGCCTTAAGAGCACGTGACTTAGCAGTTACAGTTACCTTTTCGATACTGAACGCCATCTGAGAAAACTCGACGTTACCGTATGTACCAAGAGCTTCTGCCTGAGCAGTTGACATACCAGCACCAGTATTGTAGGTGTTAGTAGCAGCAAGTGGTGAAGTGTTAGTTGCACCTGGGATAGTTCCCTTGAAGCCGTTGAAGGCAACGTTAGCATCAGCACCCTGAACGGCAGAGAACGCAGTGTTCACTTCGTTGTAGAATGTTTCGTTGTCCTGGTTACCGTTAGCAAAGCCGCCAGTTGAGTTACCCTGTGAGGTATACTTCGAACGCATTGCGAAGATAAGACCAGTTGGACCAGTCATTGGCTGAACGCCGCAGATGTCATAAGCAATGAGGTTAGGCATTGCACGACGTACGAGCGAGATAAGAACTGGATCGAAGGTGTCAACGCCACCTGAACCAGCAGTAGACGAAGAACCGCCCATTGCGTTGACTGCAACGCCTTCAAGACCAGTTTCTGTTAGAGTCTGGTACATGCCATGCGAAGCTGACTCGCGAAGAGCGCGCTCTGTGTTTTCAAGAACAACTGCAGTTACTGAACGGCGGTTCTGATCCTTGATTGGATTAAGATCTGCGTGCTCCAAGATTGGCGCCCACTTCTTTTGGATTTCCTCAGCTAGATACATTTTTGTCTCCCTTTCTATCTGGGTTTGGTATATTATTTATAAGAATTAATTTTTAACGGATTTAGAAATTGCTTGTGCGTAACGATTCATTACTGGATCAACGGTCACTGTAGCAGTAGATGTCTCACCTTCAAAAGTCTCTTCAGTAATATTAGTTGATACTGGAGCAGTCTTCTGTTCTGTAGCAAAATACTTATCAAAGATAATAGAAAGCTTCTTAGAATAAACTTCTACATCGCCATCAAAATCAATGCTTTCGGCTAGTGCTTCAAACTTTTCCTGCTGCGAAAGAGCAAGGTCGCCGAGGTATGACTCGAGAACTTCTTTCTTTTCAACATCAATAAAAGCTCTTTTCATCTCGACGTTTTCAGTAATCTGTTCGTCAAGCTTTGCTTCGAGTTCTTCAACCTTAGTTGCAAGAGACTCAATTACGTCAACTTTGTTCTGGGGAACATCAATATAATGTTCAGTAAATAGACCCTTAAGACCGTCGATGAATTCTTCCATAACTTCATTACGAAGAGATGATTCGATAGCAACTTCGTTTGCTTCCATCCACTGTTCAGTTACATAGTCGAGATATGTATCTAGTTTAGATGTAAGCTCTTCGTTGATTTCAGAAACTGCTTCAACGAGTGAAGATTCAAATTCTTCTTCAAGACGAGCAACTTCAATCATTGAACGAGCTGTAACAGCAGCTTCGAAGATTGTTGATGCCTTTTCTTTGAATTCTTCTGAAAGATCAGAACCATTGAACATTTCTTCAACGTCTTCCTTAACAGAAAGCTTTGGCATTGCATACTTAGTCTTTGGACCAGTAGTTGCAGTAGCATAAGATGCCTTCATGTCGATCGAAGAAGCATTTTTACCAGAATTGTCGCCAACACCGTAAGTCTTACCTGGACCATACTGCGCAATAGAATCGTTGAACCACTTTGACAAGTCGTCCTTCTTCATTGCATGCATTGCGCCAATGGCGTGAGTGATCATTTCGATCTTTGATTTTGGATCAGCTACGGTGCGCGAAGCTGGCTTTAGAGAATCAGCAGCAAGAGTACCTTCCTCGATCTCTGTTGCTTCAACGTTTTCTACTTTATCAGTCATTTAAAGGTCTCCCCTGTGGAATTTAGAATTATTTATATTATTTAGATTTTAGTGTTAGAGAAGTTAAAAAGCTTTCATAAATGGAAAATTTTGACTCTTCTATTTGATCCATTGTCATCTTATGCATAGATGTTTTCATATTATGAAGTTTTTCTTCATACCATGTATCCTTAACTGAATCATATATCCATTCAACATTTTCCATAATACCCTTGACAAAAGCATCAGGAGCAGAAGGATCGGCAACAATATCAGCAGCTGTAGCAATATGAAAATCTGGACCAACAATCATAGCGCCATCTTTACCAGGACTTAGTGTGCCCATACCACGTGATGAAACGCCAAGATTCGCACCAGATTTTAAAAGACCTTTTGCAATATTACCCATTGGAGTATCAGTAAGTTTTGCCTTACCAATAAAATTATCACCATCACGTTTCAATTCAGTAATAATATGTGATACTCTATCTAGGTTGATTGCAGGACCAGCTGGATGACCAAGCTCGCCATACGCACGATTATTTTTTACAGTTTCGTTCATATAACGACCAACTTCCTTTTCCATAATATGGAGAGGATAGATACGACCGTTACGGTTTTTACGATTAGCCTGAAGGAAGATACCTTCGATGAAATGTTCTTTCTCACCGTTTTCTTTAGCTTCGGTAATGTATTCCATGTTTTCGAAAAGTTCGGTGATAAGTTTCATTTTATTATTCCTTATGGGGATGTTTGGGCTACCCAAGAGCCGTAATACCAATAAATTCTAGCACCAGAAGTACCGTCAGTGCGAATGTACTGTGAACCTGTTGCTGGTGTTCCTGTTGCTGAAGAAGCAGCACCAGTAATTTTTGAAGCACTTGGAACGCCAGTACCGTAAGCAATAGTAGGTCCTCCAGCTGCACCAAGAGTAACACTTGTACCTGTTTGAATACTAGCTTTTACTGTCATATTATACTCCAAATCCTGGCGTGATATAAATTTGTGATGTGCCAGATGAAGTGATAGCAGTAAAATATGAATTAGTTGGGAATGAGAAAATCTCAAGCGTGCCAGGAAGAACAGGAATACCAGTAGAATTAGTAGAAACTACAACTGCATTATTATTTGCGATTGTGGAATTAGCGCCAACGCCCAAGAAAATTAAATTCGAACCAGAGTTGAAAACGCGATACTGGCAATACGATGTATAACCAGTAGCATTTGATGCTGGCGTATATGTTACCTGGACAGCAGTTGGTGCTGCTGTATTAGCAAGAAATGTGGCTGTGTTGCCAATTGGATTGAATGCGCCCGAAACGCCTGATTGATAAGCCATTATACGTTCTGTCCTGTATTAACGTCCACTGACATATTAGGGAAAGTCATAGGAGTATCCATTTGTTCGTCTTCTTCTTTATTTTCATCACTGTACATCATATAATCATGAACTGAACCAATCATTTCTTTTGCAGCAGCAATTTTAGACTGGACCCAAGGTTCAATATGATGATCAGCTGGCATAGCAGAAAGCATATGCATTGTCTTATTAGCAATTGCCTTTAATTCTGCACGAACCATATCAATTTCTGATTGAGTGTCGTCTGTTTTATTTTTTGCAATATCAGAAGAACCATATGTTGATCCAAGAAGAGGAACAGCAAGATCTTCTTGAACTGATTCATTGCGCTGTTTTGCATAGTAAGCAGCAAGCGCCATTTGCTTACGCTTTTCTTTTGACTTACCAGCAAACTTAGGATTTTTTGAATGAACGAAGTCGTGAATAGTTTCGCCAGCAGTTGTTGACTTAGTTAGAACTTCATCAAGAGCTTCTTCATGAATATGGATAACATGTCCGCCATCAACGGATTTAGTATTATGAGTTAAACCGTCTTTCTTGAAAGAAGATTTTTTGTATGCTGATTCAGGACGATTATAACCAAGTCCATGGATATCATGATGCTGGTCGACAACTCGAGTTGAAGACACGTGTTCATTACCTTTTGTATGAACAGAAGCAGAACCATCTGGATGAAATTTAACTCGAGCTAATCCTTTCATACCTTTAACTGTTTTTTTAGCAGCTTGGTGAGCTTTACTATTTTTATCATATGCTTCGTCGATAACTTCTTCCTTCATAGCTTTTTCTTGTTTTTCCTGTTCCATGCCCTTAGCACGGAACTTGTTAGCTTGCGCTGCACGCTTTTTAAAAATAGGACCAGAACGACCCTGAACATCTGTCATGGCAACCTTAGCTGCTTTATGAGCTGCACGATGTAGAAGGTCAGTTGAAAGCTCATCAAGAGTTTCTTCTTTTACAGCAGTAAATGCAGCTTTCTCAGCTTCTTTTTGAGTATATCCTAGGCGAGCATTGATTGCCTTATCAAGAGCATAATCAACTTTTCCAGTGAACATACCTTCATTATCATGAGGATATTCATGCTTCTGGTGAACATGCATAGCAACAAACTTCTGTTCATCACCAGCCTTTGGCTCGTAATCAACGCCTGGATCTTTTCCAAGATTACCAGGAACAGTTTTAACTGATCTTGTTCCTAAAATATCTTTAAGCTGCTTTGCCATTATTTCTTATTCCTCTGATTCTGAATCCTGTTCAGTATTTATATCTTCTGCAGGATTAAACATTGATTGAGCCACTTCAATTTTTTTATTGTCAACAGCTACAGCAATTCTATCTGTTAGAATAGAATTAAATGCTGCTTCAAAATCTATCGGCTTCTGTTCATAAGAAAATTTTACTAAATCCTGAATAGAATGCGTTGTTTCATTATCCATTTTTTATCTCCACTTATTTATTTTTTGCTAGAATTTGAGCAACTGACTTGTAATCTGCTATATCTTTTAATGTTTTATTCTTTTTATTTTTTAGAAGATTGTACTTTGCTTTGGCTTGCTGCATTTTTTTATTTTGTTCATCAGTTGCAGGAGTAGCATCAGTATCTTCATCATTGGCTAAAGGATTCTGTTCAGTATCGCCTTTTTCTTCACCTTCACCAAAAGGTGCATTAGGATCTTGATCATTCATCATCATTTGTTGATCCATTGGATTCATCCAACGTTTATCACCAGAATCAGTTTCTTCTTTAATTTCTTTATCTTGCTCTTCAATATCTTCATCATTCTGCTGAAGGATATTTTTACGCGCCCACTCGTGCGAGTAATACTTACCAATCATATCCTGCATGTTGCGCATGAGGTTAATACGATTATCAAGAATCTCACCTTCCTTCAACTCATTGAAGTAATTGTCCTTAGTATAATCATATTTAAGATCAGCAGCGATATTGTTAAAATCTTCAATAGTCATAATTTGCTTAAGAACTAGCTGCTTCTCAAGCATTTTAGTAAAGAGCATCGAGAACTTAGCACGTAATCTTGAAACAAAACGAGCGAACTTCAATTCATCACGAGTAACTTCTGTAGCACGTCCAAGCGAGAACAATGCGTCAGAGTTAAGGCGATTGATAGGAACATTCAATGTGCCATAGAATTTCTTCTGGAAGTAAAGAACGTCGTCCATCTGACCAAGTGTCTGACCACCAGGAAGTGTAGTTACTTCTGTACCACGACCACCTTCACGACGAGGCAACCAATAGTCTTCGAGCATCGACATAAACTTACGATCATCTCTTACGTTGCCAGATTCAGCGTCATAGATCAAACGGTTTTTATGCTTAACCATGATATCACGAACATACTGCTCGGCTTTCATTTTAGGAAGATTACCAACGTCAATATACCAGATACGACGTTCAGGAGCACGAGCAAGGCGGTAGATAACAAGTGCATCTTCAAGAGTGCGTAGCTGATTTAGAGCCTTAATAGCTTTGTGAAGATATGAAAGCACCATAGTGCCATTAGTATCAGTTAATCCTGATGTAACATGAAGGATAGAGTCCTTAGCAATACGTAATCCGTTAGTTGAAGGACCAACAGTTTTATTGCCGTAATTAAAACCCTTATCATTAAAAATATAATATTCATTTTGTGTCTTAGTGATAACAGCTTCACCACCTTCACCACCCTTAACTCTTTGTTTTACAATTTCACGGACCTTGCGGATCTTACGTGGATCAATAAAACGAATTTCTTTAATACCAGCTTTTGTATCTTTATCATCAATGATAACATGATAATACAAACGACCATCCACATACCAACGACGATAAATTTCGTAGGCATAGCGGCGGAAATCAAGAATGTTTACAATGTTATTAAATTCTTCTAGAATAGCTTTTTTAAGCTTATCAGAAACTTCAAGATTATCTAAATCTAACTTAACAATATCTTTTTCATCGATCGCCATTGTTTCATTAACAATTTCGTCGATAGCTGCATCACATTCAGGCTGTAGAGCCATTTCTCTATATTTTGTAACTAGCTCGGCTTCAGTTCTTACCGTACCATCAAGATCAACATATGTACCATAACTACCGCCAGCAGCTAAGACTAATGCACCATCTTCGGTCTCTTTTGGAGCGAATGAGGGCGCTAAATCTTGTGCTACTTTGCGTTTAAATTCGAAACCGAATAATTCTGCCATTTTCTTTCTTTCAAATGAGAGAGGGGTTTTCACCCCTCTCTATTACATCACTATTATATATTAAGTTGAAACAGGAGTTACTGCATCACCAAGGTATGCATTAAACTGTTCTGTTCCATCAGTTGGGAGCCAGTAATCATATGAGAAAGTAACACCAAATGTTTCGATCTGGTTAGTTGTTTCCCAGTTAAGATCAATTGCATCAACTGTTGAAGGATAAGCGCCGATGATGTCGTAACCACGAATCACCTTACCGTCCTTAGAATACTGGATAACATTCATTGTTGCCTTATAGTCATTTTCTGACTGATAAGCCTTACGCACGTTAGCCTGAAGCTTGTTTAGCTCATTCGACCACTTTTCGAACATTGAACGAACAAGGAAATCCTCATCGTTCATTACTGTTACTGTCCAGTCAGCGAATGTGCGATCACCAGCGAACTTAATAGTACGACCGAAGTATGGAACTTCAACCGTACCAAGCTGAGCAGCTGGTAGCTGCGCTCCACGACATGTGAAGCGAAACTTTGAATCGGAGCCAGTATCTGCAGCTACGAATGTTGGGATAGTTAGATACACTTCGAAGAGTGCAGGGCGAACACCACCAAGTGTTAGACCTCTTGACTTGAAAGTGCTGATATTAAAACCTGAAGCCATTATTGCTTACTCCTTTTATCTATTTATTAGAACTTACCAACGACTTCAGAGAACTGTACGCCAGTAGCAACAGCAACGAAGTTAAGTTGGATAAAGTTGATAGAACGAGCTGGCTTGATGTAAATATCGCCAACGAACTGATTACTGTCAATAACCTGTGGTGTATTGTTTGTTCCATCGCAAACAACGAGGAAGTCAGTGATACCACGACGACCCTGAACGTCACGAAGATATGGAGTGATCAAGTTCTTGAACTGTGCACGAGTAAACTCATCGTTGAATTCGAATAGAGTAAACTTAGAAGCAGTTGAAATTGCTTTCTCAAGAACAATGAACAAACGACGAACATTGATACGATCGAATGCAGATGGCTTAGACTGAAGAGTCTTATCACCATAAAGAACTGTGCCTTCACCTGGGAACGATACAACTGGGTTGATACCATTCTTATAAAGAATATCTCTTGCTGACTTACGTGGATTGTAACGCATCTTAACTACGTTCTTGATCTGACCACGATTTAGACCAGCTGGTGACCACCATGGATCACGAGTTGCATCAGTACGTGCACAAAGACCAGCAATATCACCGTTTGTTGGAACGTAACGATAGATGTCGTTATAACGATCGTACATGTACTTATAGCCAGAGTCCATCACAGCATATGAAGAATCATGAATAACATTTCTCCAAGCAGTGATTGCAAGAGCTTCATTACCAGCATTACCAGTTACAACACCATCGTCTGGAGTAATAAAGGCGACACAGTCAAGTCTAGTGGCGCAGATATTGTCGATGATATAGTTAGCAAGCTGGAAGTTATTTACAGTGTAAGAACCAGAAGCAGTTGAACCACCAATTGGCTTGCCCTGAAGAACGAGAGAAATATCTACATCTTCTGGTGAAGCGAATAGGTTGTAAGCATTTGCAAGAATCTGCAACGAGCTGGTATTTGCTTCAGTGATACCGTCAGAACCGTAGTTAAGCGATAGAGTAAGAGCAGCGCCATTTGTTGAAGAAGCAATAAGAGCAGCATTTGCAGAAGCAGCACCAGTACGATCATTAATGTCCCAAATATAATTTGAAGTCTGGTTAATGATAGTACGGTAATAGTTTGTTTGACCGCCAATTGTCTTAGCATCTGTTGCACGAGAAACATTAGTGAATGTTTCAAGAATAGCGCCTGGAGTACCAGTAAACATGCCGTTTTCGTCAGCGACAACAACGTGCATGGTATCAACAGCAGCACTATTACCAAACTGCGAAACATATGTCGAAGTTGTTGGAGCCTGGTCAACTACGTTATAAAATTCCCAGTGACGTGTTACAGTGTTCGAAGCAGTTGAGTTAGCAATGAACTGAGTTGCGCCTCTGTAAGTATCATCGAAAGTAAGAGTGAATGATGCTACGTTAGAAACTGCAGTAAGTGCACCAATTGTGTTAAGTCTGTCGAATTGAATACCAATTGAGCTGTTACCAAGACCAATAGTATCACCAACAGTTAAGTTAGCAGCAAGAGCAGATGCATAAGCATTTGTTGCAATACCGTTTGCAGAAACAGAAGAAACAACAACTGTTACAGAATTGCTACCGATATTTGCAGTGAACGATGCAGTAACATCAGCATTAGCAACCATGTTAAGAGTTGAACTGTATGCATTTGGACTATCACAAACAGAAACCTTAAGTGAGTTACCAAGAGCACCTGGATAACGAGCAGCAAAAATAACTGAAGAATCGAAAGTACCAGCCTTATTTGAATAATCAGTGGTATTAAGAATTGCAACAGTAGAAGAATTGGCTAGTTGTGATCCAGCAATAGTACCATAAGCATTGTATGCAGAAATCTGACCGTTAGCATATGTTGAATTGGCAAAAGTGTTAGCAGCGCGAGCAACGATAAGGCTGTTTGTATAGCCTAGGAAGTTAGCTGCAGTGAACCATGTCTCGGCATTATTAGCATTTGGCTTACCAAATATATTAACGAGACTTGTTTCTGAATCGACAAGAGTTCTTTCATTAACTGGACCCCAGTTGAAGATACCCGCGATGGCTCCAGTGCTAGTGGCAACTGCAGGTACAATCGTAGTAAGATCTACCTCAGTTACATTTACGCCTGGACTTAATTGAAATGGCATTGTTATTCTCCTTCCATGGAAAAGGTATTTTGATTAATCTATGATTATTTATAAATTTTCATTTTCTACATCATAACTAGACATCCAACCTGTGCCACGGGGCAATTCTAATGCCTCGTGTGGGTCGTCAATGCCATTGTCAACAAATCCAAAAGGAGATAAGTCAATCATAATCTCATCATCAGTTTTATCTCGGAGTTTCATAAGTGTATTTATGTTGGTATAATCCTTGAAATATTGCTGTTCTGAAAGCCAACCGAACAATACTAGACCCATTACAAGATCGTCGTGTGCTCCATCTTCAGCTTCATAGCTTTTGCCCTTACGAGAAAATCTAGCTAGTTCTTCAATAGTATGAAAATCATTAACAATTAACTGGTTTTGTTCAATCAAAAGTTTAAGCATTGAACAACCATTTGCCTTGACAGAAATAGTAGTTCTTACACCCATATCTACTTTAGAACCAAATCCAGTGCTTACTTTCTTACCACCACGACCTGCATTTTCAGTTGAAAGAACATTTTCATATTCAAAATCATAATGAAGAGAAGCACCAACTTGTTCTCCAAGATCATTAATTTCAACTAGAACAGGAGCGTTATTATAAGCTTTGGCGACTCGATGAATTACCTCTGCATAATCGAGAGGTGTGATCATATTATTTCGATATACAGCTGCTTGATTATATGGCATTTTTGTAACATCAATAACATGGAATGCAGAATAATCTAATCCTTTACCACGAGACACATCACAAATAATAACATAAAGATTATTTTGGATTGGTTGAGAGTATGCAGTCAAACCTTCACGTGCATTCAATGGAGTCTGGTGAACAAGTTCTTTTAATTTCCAACCAGCGATAAGAGTGCCAGAGCTACCAAGGAATTCAACGCAATATTCTTGCTCAAATTTCTCCATGTCGAAGTTCATAGCAGCAAGAGTATCTTTTTGCCACTTTTCATCTCGACCTGGAACGTCTTGCCACATTACCTTAGTAAATGAATATCCATTTCTACCTTCATTGGCATTAACCCAAATTTTATAAAAATGATTCAAACCATTTGGAGTTGACACAAGAACAATTTTTGATTCTTTACCAGATGAAATGGTAGGATAAACTGAGGTAAAAAATGCATCCCAATTTTCAATAAATGCTGCTTCGTCGATGAATAGAAGATTGATAGAATAACCACGAATAGCATCAGAGCTTGTTGCTGCTGCAATAACACGGCTCTCATTTTCGAGTTCCATAGAACCCTTGTTCCATTCCTTCACACCCTGCTGCAACCATGTCGGAAGATGCTGGTAAGCTAACTGGATACGACCAAGAATTTCTCGTGCTGTCTCGCCTTTATTGGCAAGCAGTGCAACTGTTTTTTCTTTATGGAAGATAATATACCAGAGCACGAAAGCGCAAGTAACAGTCGATTTACCAGCTTGTCGAGCAGTTGCAATAACATTGAAACGATTGTCCGCCATGGAACGAATCATATCTTTTTGATATGGATATAATTTGAATGCAACGAGACCACGATCAATATTGATGATTTTCATATATGTTTCAGTAAAATATACTGGATCTTGAGAACACTTTACGTATTCTTGTACAAGCTCAGGTGTCCATTCTATTGATTGTCTTGCACGTTTTAGATTAATGTTACCATTATAACCACGTGGTGCTTTAGGAGCTGCTACCATTTTTCATATTCTCGATTACTTTTTGTAACTCAGCTGTCGAACCAACAAACAGATTATTTGTCACTTGCTGAGCCTGTTCATTAGTTGGAGCATCAGATGAACTAATGTCACGAATTTTCTTTTGAATATCTAACAGATCTTTGTTAGCATCGAGCATTGTTTTCATGAGAGTACCAAGTACTTCAAATGCTCTTGGGTGTTGCGAACTATCTGCAATCTGTGCTAGTTTTTCAATAGCATAAGAACCATTCTGAATAATCTCGTGAATATTAGCACGAGCCATTTCGAAATCATTCTTAGCACTATCATCATGCGCTGCTGCTACAATTGATTTTATAGGATCATTTTTAGGCATAGGAGCAAGATTAAAAGCTGCACTCAATGGATCATTATTTGCACTATTTGTCATTCTATTGAATCTGTATCTGTTTTAGTTATAACATAACCAAAGTCGTCGGAAGCTACGATATCTGATACTGGTATTGAAAGAGAAGCATTAGATGTAGGTTCGCCATTGGCTGTTAAACCAGGTTGAATTTGCACGTATGAAACTGCCCCAACATTTCCAACAGCAGATTGTAACTGACCATCGGGAACATGAGGAGTGTAGAAAGCAGTATTTGTATACTTAATAACTTTGGTAGTTTTTACTGGTCCATAGATATAACCTTTAATGGTAAAATCTAAAGTCCAAGTTAATGATTGACGTTCAGTAAATGAACCATCATATGTATCACTGTGACTTACTCTATGTAGTACAACAGGTATTTCCATAGTGATACCCATTTCTGGAATAAGTTGAACAGTTACAGTAAAATCAGGAGTAAAGAAAGGAAGAATCTGTTCAACGATCTTTGTTCCATCCTCTGTATTTTTTACAAGAATATTAAGCTGGAAATCAAAATTATATGGAACAGGATTGTATTGATACTTTAAAGAATTTGCTGTATTTGCAACATGTGCAACTCTTCCAACAGTATGTAGTTTTCTTGATGGTTCGTAATTCACACCAACCATTTCAAAAGACATTACAGGAAGCGTCATTGTTGCTGTTGGACGATCAATATTAGGATCTTGTTGAAGACGAGCCAACATTTTTTCTTTTGGCGCGTAAGTGATTGGCACCTTAATAAGCTGCGTCATGTTTCCGTTTGTATCTGTTCTGATAATAGAAATATTATCGAACAACGTGCCAAATAAGGTAACATATTTACGGATTGTTGAAAAATAAAAATTTTGACCGAACATTAGAAATGACCTTCACTGAATGGATCTTGAGCCGTAAAATCTATGAAACCTGAAGATTCATTTGCCATGATATCATTTGTTCCTGTACCTTCAATATTATCTAGGTTATATTGTTCAACCTCGATATAATCATCATCTTCATTTGTAATAGGTTCATTCTGTTCTGTCATAATAGAATAATCAAGAATGTTAGTGCTATACTGAGTTTGGATACGATCAATTTCTGGAATACCAGTGCTGAATGTTTCGTCACTGTATTCGAATAATTCACAAGTCATTTCCCAAGTCTGTAATGAACCTAATTGATAGAACATTTCAAACTTGTTGACAAATTTAATTTGAAAACATTTATTGTTCAATGGAAAATAAATTAAATCGCCTTCGCGTGGTCTAGTAATTGCTGTGTATGCACCAATTTCATTAGAGAATGTTCTTTGTGCAATAGAGAAAATAACCTGATCTCGAATTTCAAGACCAAACTTAGACATGAAATTACCATCGCCAGAAAATCCATCAACTGATTTGATATAAAATTCTACAAGATAAGCATTGGTATACGATGATTGATCGTCAGCTGTGTAAACCTGATCGAGGTTATTAATATTACGAGGAATGTAAAACATATCCTCACCATAAATTTTGATCGCTTCAATAATCAAATTTTCCAGCAAATCTTGTTCGCCCGAAGATTTATAGTTATTGAAATAAAAATTAGTTGACATCAGATTATATTCTTATGTTTACATTTGGCATTGTGGTAACGACCTATGGTTCCTGCATTGCCCTCATATTCACAATGCTGACATTTAATTTTCTTATTATTTAGTTCTTTGAAATGTGTTGTTTCTCTAATTTGGTTCTTGCGTTCTTCAGAAAGTTTTTTGCCTCTGTTAGCAGCTGCAGCCATTTCACGAGCTTTAAAATTATCTTTACCTACATTTTTACCAATCATTGATTGGCGACGTTTTTCTCGAACTTCAATATCAGAACTTCTAGTGTCTCTTGTAGCTAATCCAGCGAGATATTTTTCTCTAACTGATGGGCGGTACATCGCTTCTTTAGTTTTTTGTGAAATTTTTTCTCTTATTGATAACGAAGAATT